>JGI12109J20283_10376815_pt1 | contig 148622 bp, 92 predicted proteins | sample ElkSlonscriptome_12_FD_20283 | JGI IMG/M metagenome (IMG submission 20283) | reverse complement strand
ACCCGGTCGGCTTCCAGGGTATCCTGTGAGGAGCGCACCCCGATTGCACACATCCCGGCGCGGTGGGCCGCTTCCACGCCGGCGGGCGCGGCCGGATGATCACCCACCGCACATGTCTCCCGTCCGGGTATCATGGTGAACACCACACCCACCACGCACCCAGAAGGGAGACACTCTGATGGTACCCAATCTCGTCACATCTTTCAACCGCTTCTGCACCCGCCTGCGGCGGGTTGGCGGTGGTGTGGCCCCCGCGCCCCCGGACGATCCGGCGCCCCTGGCGCATCCGGATCGGCCCCTGCCCGCCTGGGTCGCCCGCGACCCGGTCGTGCAGAAGTACCGCGCCCTGTTCGGCGATCTGCCCTGGGCCGCCTTCCCGGAACGGCCCCCGTTCCGCCCCGACCAGCGTCCCTGGTCCGGCCCACAACCGGAGCCGCGCGCGCCCTTTGCCGCCGCCTATCTCGTCAAACTCCACGAGGGCAAGCGGTATATGTCCGACCTGCGCGCCTACTTGATCGACCATCCCGCCCTGGTCTGGTATCTCGGCTTTGTCCGGACGCCCGATCCCCACGCGCCCCACGGCTTTGCCGTCGCCGCCACCGTCCCGGATCGCCGGCGTCTGGGCGCGGTCTTGCGTACCCTCGACAACGCCGCGCTCCAGTTCTTGCTCACGGCCAGCGTCCAGCACCTGCGTGCCACCTTACCGCCAGACGACCAGGCCACCTTTGGCGACGTCGTTGCCGGCGACACCCAGGCACTGCTGGCCTGGGTCAAGGAGAACAATCCGAAACAACATATCAAGGAAGGGCGGCTCGACAAGAATCGGCAGCCGCCGGGCGATCCCGACTGCACGTTGGGCGTCAAGCAGCGCCAGAATACCGCCCCGGCGGATGCGGATGGCGGCGATGGGGACGCGCCCGCCGCACCATCCACGCCCGTAGCGGGGACCGCGACCCCGCGCGACCCGGCCACCCCGACCACGCATGCGAAACCGGCGCGGGCGCTCCAGGTCGGCGTGGATATTTTCTGGGGCTATGCTGCCGGCATCGTCGTTACCCGCCTGCCCGATGGCACCGAGGTCGTCCTGGCCGAACGCACCCGCCCCTTCAATGAAAGCGACATTTCGTACTTCTACCCGCTGATGGCCCAGGTGGAAGCCGGCCTGGGCCACCGGCCGAAGACCGGTATCTGGGATACGGCCTATGATGCGCACTATGTGTATGAGTACTATCACGTCGCCGGCGGGCAGGCGATCGTGCCGTTCAATCCGGGTGGCCGCCAACGCGCCAAACGCACCTTTGCGCCGGATGGCCGGCCCTGCTGTGCCGCCGGGTTGGCGATGACGCTGCATTTCACCTACCAGCATCGGGCCGACCTGATCCCGCACGAACGGGCGAAATACCGCTGTCCGCTGCTGCATCCAGCACCGACCGGGGCCGTCTGTCCGAACGATGATGCCCATTTCGCCAAAGGTGGGTGTACCACCACGATTGCCAACACGGCCGGCGCGCGCATCCGGCATCAGTTGGACCGCGAGAGTCCGGACTTCAAACGGCTGTACGCGCAGCGCACGATGGTGGAGCGCATCAACAGTCAGGCCGAGGCGCTGGACATCCTGCATCCCAAACTGCGCCGGGGCTCCGCGATTGCTAACCAGAATACGCTCATCTACGTGCTGATTAACCTGCGGGCACTGGCCCGGGTGCGGGCGCATGCGCCCGCACCGATAGCGACCGTGACCTGATCCAGGGCGAAAACCGGTGACGGTGGCCCATCGTTGCATGGGTGTGTGGTGGGGGTGGGAGGGGCCGTCTGTCACCAGGTCAAGGCCATGTGCATACCCATTCGTGTTCGTCACCTGCATGCGCACCGCATGATCGGGGCATGGACGGGTGTCCCGTGGTGCCGGCCTGCGTCGTGCCGATGGCGCGCCACCGCAGCCACGTCCCGCAATCGGCCCACCCACACCCCCCGAATGATCGGCCTGCCCCCATGCCGGCGGTCACACCCCCGGCCCACGCGGCCCGATTCAGCCCACGCGGCCGCCAGTCCGCGCGGTTTCGGCCCATCCGGTCACGTTATGTTCAGCGCATGCCGCTCATGTGGATCGTATGTCTAGCGCGCCCCTCCAACCCCGAGCCGTGGCCGATGAAACGCCCAGCGGTCAGCGATGGCCCCCAGTTTCTCGCTACGATTTCAGTGCTCAACCCCGAGCCGTGGCCGATGAAACCGTTGACAATGGGGATAACGCGGTCAACGATGGATTTTAATTTCAGTGCTCAACCCCGAGCCGTGGCCGATGAAACACAGCACATGATCACGCCGGAGCGGTGGCTTACGACGTATTTCAGTGCTCAACCCCGAGCCGTGGCCGATGAAACCCCCGGCGCTTTTTCGGTTCACCCCCACGCATGTGATTTCAGTGCTCAACCCCGAGCCGTGGCCGATGAAACGTCATTAACCGTTACCTCGAGCTAGAACAGCTTTGATTTCAGTGCTCAACCCCGAGCCGTGGCCGATGAAACATCACGCTTGATTAGATCTGCTAACGTCAACCCTGCATTTCAGTGCTCAACCCCGAGCCGTGGCCGATGAAACGATGACCTGGACATGCTTTTGCACAGGTTGCGGCAGGAATTTCAGTGCTCAACCCCGAGCCGTGGCCGATGAAACGATGAATCACCTGCCGCGCATCCGGGGGACTGACCGATTTCAGTGCTCAACCCCGAGCCGTGGCCGATGAAACTGAAGGATGTGGTAGGAACGTGCGACATTGAGCAGGCGCATTTCAGTGCTCAACCCCGAGCCGTGGCCGATGAAACAACGGTTACGATCTGGTAGGCCGCTCGTGGAGTGCGACCATTTCAGTGCTCAACCCCGAGCCGTGGCCGATGAAACTTTTCGGGAGTAATCTACGACTTATTCACAGCATCAGCAAATTTCAGTGCTCAACCCCGAGCCGTGGCCGATGAAACACTTTGGTGTTTCTTGCGCCTTGGCAATCATACGTTGCATTTCAGTGCTCAACCCCGAGCCGTGGCCGATGAAACGGCGTTGGGCTGTAAAGTAGCCGAGGAAGTGTACGACAATTTCAGTGCTCAACCCCGAGCCGTGGCCGATGAAACAGAAAGCATCTGTATACACGCGCTGTGCCTCATCAGATTTCAGTGCTCAACCCCGAGCCGTGGCCGATGAAACCAAATTGCACGAGTATGCGGTCAACCTCCTGGGCAAATTTCAGTGCTCAACCCCGAGCCGTGGCCGATGAAACGGATTTCCATGGCTATAACTGCGAGTGGAACGCGTTCCACATTTCAGTGCTCAACCCCGAGCCGTGGCCGATGAAACTCAGCCCTGCCCCATCGGTCATTGTCGAAAGCAGCAATTTCAGTGCTCAACCCCGAGCCGTGGCCGATGAAACGCCCGAAGCGGATAATGATACTGCTATTCGTGATATATTTCAGTGCTCAACCCCGAGCCGTGGCCGATGAAACTTTTGCACGCCCCGTCCATATGCCGTGGACGGTGTTGTATTTCAGTGCTCAACCCCGAGCCGTGGCCGATGAAACTCCAGTAGTAGCCCCAGGCCCCGCCTCGGTACAGGTATTTCAGTGCTCAACCCCGAGCCGTGGCCGATGAAACCAGTATGACCGGGACACGGTCAAGCCCATCAACCGATATTTCAGTGCTCAACCCCGAGCCGTGGCCGATGAAACACCCGGTGGCCGCCGCGCCGAAACTGACGCTATGACCCATTTCAGTGCTCAACCCCGAGCCGTGGCCGATGAAACAACATAGACATCCAGTGCATCAGCTAACGCGGTCGGATTTCAGTGCTCAACCCCGAGCCGTGGCCGATGAAACCCGCTGGCAGGGACAAAGATCTTTGCGGTGGACAAAAACATTTCAGTGCTCAACCCCGAGCCGTGGCCGATGAAACCGAGAGCGGCATGTCGCGCCCGCTCAACATAGACATCCATTTCAGTGCTCAACCCCGAGCCGTGGCCGATGAAACATACATATAATGCACTGAAACCAGTTATTAACGCAAATTTCAGTGCTCAACCCCGAGCCGTGGCCGATGAAACATTATCGCCATCTTGCCATATATTAAACGTCGTAAGATTTCAGTGCTCAACCCCGAGCCGTGGCCGATGAAACACCGCCCCCTCTGCTCCACTATCAGTCGCACCCAGACATTTCAGTGCTCAACCCCGAGCCGTGGCCGATGAAACAGTTTATCTGGCACACAAGCCACGCAGCCATTAACATTTCAGTGCTCAACCCCGAGCCGTGGCCGATGAAACGCAATCAGAAACAGCGCCGATGCACTCGCCAGAAACATTTCAGTGCTCAACCCCGAGCCGTGGCCGATGAAACTAGCATTCGACTTCATTACTGACTGGCCCACCATTCACGCATTTCAGTGCTCAACCCCGAGCCGTGGCCGATGAAACCCCAGGCGCGGGCAGCGCTATGCTGGCGCAGCTTCGGCATTTCAGTGCTCAACCCCGAGCCGTGGCCGATGAAACATACTTCCACTCTTGAAATCGGGGATATTCTCGACAATATTTCAGTGCTCAACCCCGAGCCGTGGCCGATGAAACAAACGGGTGTGCTGTATCAGGTACTGTGTCAGTGGACATTTCAGTGCTCAACCCCGAGCCGTGGCCGATGAAACAGCCGATGATGGTTCAGGCGGCGAATTCCTTTTTATTATTTCAGTGCTCAACCCCGAGCCGTGGCCGATGAAACTTTAAAGTAAGGCAAGAAGACAATCAGTATAAAACTATTTCAGTGCTCAACCCCGAGCCGTGGCCGATGAAACAGTTATGCTCAAGCAATCAACAGACTTGTATAGCGAAATTTCAGTGCTCAACCCCGAGCCGTGGCCGATGAAACAGTATATCCCGTTGCCTATCGAAGCAGCCCGCTTAAATTTCAGTGCTCAACCCCGAGCCGTGGCCGATGAAACGCAGGGCTGGCAGTATGCACCACTTGCACCACAGTCTCTTATTTCAGTGCTCAACCCCGAGCCGTGGCCGATGAAACAGTATGCCAGATTGATAGCCCGTCTGATATGTGGGTAAAATTTCAGTGCTCAACCCCGAGCCGTGGCCGATGAAACTGATGACAACACGGCAACACGAGTTGCCAATGCCAATTTCAGTGCTCAACCCCGAGCCGTGGCCGATGAAACTGAGACTGTGGCGTTTGGCAGCCACAAGAGCGACTTCATTTCAGTGCTCAACCCCGAGCCGTGGCCGATGAAACCTGGTTGCTTTCTTGTTCCCCCTCTTCCCGTCCATAATTTCAGTGCTCAACCCCGAGCCGTGGCCGATGAAACCGCAGCGCAGTATGACGCCAGCATTGCGGTTGAAACAAATTTCAGTGCTCAACCCCGAGCCGTGGCCGATGAAACCAAACCAGAACACCGCGCACTATAAACAGCAGGATTAATTTCAGTGCTCAACCCCGAGCCGTGGCCGATGAAACCCACAGTTCATGTAGTCAAAACAGCAAAAGCCCCAAAATTTCAGTGCTCAACCCCGAGCCGTGGCCGATGAAACCCTGTCTCGGTCCGAGCTATTGTTAATAGCAGACCAGATTTCAGTGCTCAACCCCGAGCCGTGGCCGATGAAACTGCGGGTCAACAGCCGACATATTCCACCTCTCTCCAATTTCAGTGCTCAACCCCGAGCCGTGGCCGATGAAACGCTTTTTATGTTTTGGTAATGCGAAAGTTCGCGTATTTCATTTCAGTGCTCAACCCCGAGCCGTGGCCGATGAAACCTATCAGGAGGTAAGGGTTGAAGTCCAGATGAGCGGCATTTCAGTGCTCAACCCCGAGCCGTGGCCGATGAAACGTCACATTGACGCCGCCGACGTTCCGGCTCATTTCAATTTCAGTGCTCAACCCCGAGCCGTGGCCGATGAAACTTGAACTGCTTACGTGTCCAATTGCTTGCCTTGTTGCAATTTCAGTGCTCAACCCCGAGCCGTGGCCGATGAAACTGTCCTGAAAACGGACACGGACGAAGACGGCGTCGGATTTCAGTGCTCAACCCCGAGCCGTGGCCGATGAAACCGGTACATATGCCGCGACATTCTCAACTCGGTCAAAATTTCAGTGCTCAACCCCGAGCCGTGGCCGATGAAACAAGACACTCCCCACTGAAGTTGTTATTCCTTCAGTATTTCAGTGCTCAACCCCGAGCCGTGGCCGATGAAACTTATTGATGCCAAAGGGCAAATAATTCTAGTATCTACATTTCAGTGCTCAACCCCGAGCCGTGGCCGATGAAACTCACTCCGCACGACTTAGATGATTTGAGTAATGTTGAAATTTCAGTGCTCAACCCCGAGCCGTGGCCGATGAAACCTAACCGATGCCAACCTTTCAGGTGCCAATCTATGGTATTTCAGTGCTCAACCCCGAGCCGTGGCCGATGAAACGCTATACTTAGTTCAGTTGAGCAAGTTAGTAACACATAATTTCAGTGCTCAACCCCGAGCCGTGGCCGATGAAACCTTGGGAAGCGTTGAGAAACACTATTTATTGGTTTGAGATTTCAGTGCTCAACCCCGAGCCGTGGCCGATGAAACCAGCGATTACCGGACGATGTAACAAACAATAACCGAGAATTTCAGTGCTCAACCCCGAGCCGTGGCCGATGAAACATGCAGGCGCGCTACAACGGACACGACGGGTACGAGATTTCAGTGCTCAACCCCGAGCCGTGGCCGATGAAACATCGACGCCAGCCGCAAGATGCATTTGAATATCATAAATTTCAGTGCTCAACCCCGAGCCGTGGCCGATGAAACTGCAGCAGCTTGTTGGGCTGGTCCAACGGGCCGGGCCATTTCAGTGCTCAACCCCGAGCCGTGGCCGATGAAACGATAATCCCACGCATAGCAGCGGCTCCTAACTTACAAATTTCAGTGCTCAACCCCGAGCCGTGGCCGATGAAACTCTATATTTATGTCGGCGTCAACCATCTGGTGGCGACATTTCAGTGCTCAACCCCGAGCCGTGGCCGATGAAACCAGGGTCGGTAATTAGCCGGTTTCCTCATAGCGTGACATTTCAGTGCTCAACCCCGAGCCGTGGCCGATGAAACTTGCATCCCCTCCGGTCAAACTGACATTGAATGACTTATTTCAGTGCTCAACCCCGAGCCGTGGCCGATGAAACTAGAGCGGGCTGAGCGTGTACCTGTCAGCCTTCTCTCATTTCAGTGCTCAACCCCGAGCCGTGGCCGATGAAACCTATCGGGTCGGCACTCATCATGCCATCAGACAGACATTTCAGTGCTCAACCCCGAGCCGTGGCCGATGAAACCTACCCCGGCCTGAAGTGCCTTATCCTGCGAAAGATATTTCAGTGCTCAACCCCGAGCCGTGGCCGATGAAACTGTCACAGAAAGGGAAATAGGAATGGACACAATGAAATTTCAGTGCTCAACCCCGAGCCGTGGCCGATGAAACGAAGTACGGTTGCGGTCGCAACTGCGCGGCCACGAAATTTCAGTGCTCAACCCCGAGCCGTGGCCGATGAAACCGCCTCGATGTCGCGCTCGTCTTTGAAGTGCCCTAACATTTCAGTGCTCAACCCCGAGCCGTGGCCGATGAAACGGTTGCTGCGTCGTTTGTCCAGATAGCGGCGATCTACCATTTCAGTGCTCAACCCCGAGCCGTGGCCGATGAAACTGCGTGAAGTTGCAGCACTATTTGCCAAACTGCCCGAATTTCAGTGCTCAACCCCGAGCCGTGGCCGATGAAACGCCGTTGACCATCCGGGCCACCCTGGAAAACACCCATTTCAGTGCTCAACCCCGAGCCGTGGCCGATGAAACAATGAGGTGGCTACGCTATGAGCGACGAAGACGAACATTTCAGTGCTCAACCCCGAGCCGTGGCCGATGAAACAAGTTGGCGTTGTAGTCCTGCGCTTTGAGGTCAGCCTATTTCAGTGCTCAACCCCGAGCCGTGGCCGATGAAACCTGATGGCGGCAGCCTCAGTGTCGCGGTACTGGAGACATTTCAGTGCTCAACCCCGAGCCGTGGCCGATGAAACACAATCTCCGCAATCTCCGCCCCGGTCGCCACGCGATTTCAGTGCTCAACCCCGAGCCGTGGCCGATGAAACCCACCCCGAGCCATGGCAACGTCGGCTGAACAGCGAAATTTCAGTGCTCAACCCCGAGCCGTGGCCGATGAAACGCAACCAGGACATCCAGCGTCCACGCATCGCCGTCGAGATTTCAGTGCTCAACCCCGAGCCGTGGCCGATGAAACCGGTATTCGGTCGCCATCGAAAGTAGCGATGGAACTATTTCAGTGCTCAACCCCGAGCCGTGGCCGATGAAACTTCCGCGCCAGTTCGCGGAACTGCGCGAGCGTCGTGCCATTTCAGTGCTCAACCCCGAGCCGTGGCCGATGAAACGCTATTGGGGTGAAATGGGGAGATCTTATCGATAGTCATTTCAGTGCTCAACCCCGAGCCGTGGCCGATGAAACACCGCCCTCTCAAACAGAACCAGGCCAATGTTTACCCCCTGAGCGGACCATTTCGTCGCTCCTGGGGCCTTCTGGCACGTCCCTATTGTAACATACTCCCCTCGTTTTGGGGACTGATTCGCAAATCGGTTTTTGTCCCAGAATCGCGTCAAGTTGCGAACGTGTTGCGAGTGCATACGCAAGCCATATTTCATAAAAAAACCCCGACACTACCCCCGGAAAGGCTTTACACTTCGGCCCGCTTTTTTGGGAGTTGCGAACAGAACCGTTAAAACGTTGAAACGTTAGAACATGTCAACGTTCCAACGTTCTAACCTGCCAACCAGCCTACACCACATCATTACAAAACCGGCGGAACTCACAGTCCACACAGGGCCGGCGGCTGGTGGGTGGAGGCGGGAGTGCTTCACCCACAATGGCCGCCTGGATCTCGCGCACGGTCTCGGTGACGCGCCGCCGCAGCGCCGGGGTGATCGGAATACGCACCGCCCGGCGCAGCGGGATCTGGTAGATAAATCCGGTGCGGACGGGCAAACCCCAGGCTTCCTCCAGCAGCAGCGCATAGGCCGCCAGTTGCAGCTTGATATGCGCGCCCGGCTGCTGCTCGGTATCCTTGTATTCAATCGCCAGCGCCTCGGCTCCGGGACTGTGGCGATCCGGCGTGGCAATTGCCAGGTCCATCCGCCCGCGCAGGCCCAGCCGTTCGGAGCGCAACGCCAGATCAAACACCCGCTCCCCCACAGTCAGATCATAGGTCCGCAGCGACCGGCGCTCCTCACGGCCTGCTTCGCTCTGGTGGCTGGCTTTGCCCTGCTCCATCAGGTCGGTGATAGGGCGGATGTCGGGCAGGCAGTGGTGATACCAGACCACTCGCCCACAGTAGCGCCACTGCTTCAGGTCCGTAACTTCCAGCGTTGGATCGTAGTTCATGTGCGATTACTCCTGCGTGGCCGGATCGCCCTGTTTGATCTCGCGGCGACCCGCCCAACTCTGCTCGTCCAGCGGAAAGAGTTGAATATTGGCGGCTTTGTCCGTAATGCGCGCGGTAATCTCGCCGAACAGTGCCCGCTGGTGGGTCCGGCTGAGCTTGCCGCAGAAGGCGCTGTACTGAATGCGCTGCAGGCCATAGTCCAGGCAGGCATCCGCCACCTTCTGCCGAGCGCGGTCATCCGGGATGTCATAGATGAGAAGGCATTGCATGTCAGTATCCTGTAGTCGGTAATCCGTATCTTCAGCGTTGGAACGTCGGAACGTTGGAACGTCGGAACGTTAGAACGTTAGAACGTTAGAACGTCGGAACGTTAGAACGTCGGAACCTACCAGCCCATGACGAAGGGCATATAGTCGGCGCGTTCGCCGCGCATGTAGACGGCCAGATGGCGGGCCTGACATTGCAGAATATGGCGCAGCGGCCGGCGCTTGCCCTCGTACGCTTCGCTCCGCTCCAGCCGCTCCAGCACCTTCTCGACAATGCGCGTGCGGGTGTCGGCGTCGAGCAGGCCGCGCTCATCGCGGGTAATTGCCCAGCCACGCGTCACCTGCCCAAGCAGTGGCCGATCCACGACCGCCTGGCGAAACTCCTCAATCAGATCAAGGACCAGACTGGGCTTGCCGGGACGGTCGGCATGTAGCAGCCCGGCGTAGGGGTCCAGCCCGGCCAGGACCAGCGCATACTCCACCTGTTTATAGAGCACGCCGTAGCCATAGTTGAGCGCCTGGTTTAACGGATCGGTCGCGCCCCGGGTTTCGCGCCCCGGCCAGCCCAGGTCGGGCGGAACAAGCCGGGCCAGCGCGCCCCAGTAGCGGGTGGCATACTGCCCCTCAATCCCCATCAACCGGTCACGGACGGCATCAATCAGCCCGCCCTGCACGGCAGCCAGCGCATGCAAACTATCGACCACGGCGGCGGCGGCGGTGGTCAGCGCGGCGTAGCAGTCCGGGTCGCTCTCCTTGCGGTATTTGGCGGCATAGCGCAGCAGATTGGCCTGGTTCTGGAGCTTGCCGCTGCTAAAGGCCCGCGCCAGCACCACGCCGCGCTCGGTATCGTAGGCCCGCAGTTGCGCCCGCCGGGTCAGCACGGTGCCGGTCAGCCCGGCGCTGTAGAGGCTGCTGTGGGGTGTGCCCCGGTTGCTGAGAAAATGCACGGGAATACCCTGCTCGCTGCAAGCGCGGATGGCATCGCTACTAATGCCGATACCGTTCCCGCTGATAAGCACCTGGTCCAGATGCAAGAGCGGCGCTTCGTCCAGGCGGGTCTTATCTTTCATAATGCGTAATCGGCCCTGATGTTTGGCGACAAACGCGCCATAGGTGTCAACAAAGAGGTACATGGGTGTGATCCTTCAAGAGAACTGAGAGACTGTCTGAAAAGGGTTGGTTATGGGGCTACGGCCCCGGCGCGGGAGTCCCGGCTTCAGCCGGTGTGTGGCCGGAACCGGCTGAAGCCGGGACTCCTGGGGTGCTGTCCGGTGTCGTAGGGCACCCCGCATGCCGTGGGACCGACGCGAATCATCTTTTCAGACAGTCTCTGAGAACTGAGAACTGGGAACTGAGAACTGAGAACTGGGAACTGAGAACTGAGAACTGAGAACTGAGAACCGAGTGTCGGGCTTGACAGGTTAGCATACACATGTCAGCATGCAGGCGGTATGCTCCCGACGATGGGATATGGAGGGGATCGGATGACACGCTCACCAGTGCGCCCGCAGCCGCTGGCAGCCGATACTGCGCCCGCGGCAGAGGCCCGGCAACTGGCCTTTTTCCGCCGGCGTGGGCCGCGTGAGCGCCTGGCGCTGACGTTTGAATTGATCGCGTTTGCGCGTGCCGCATCCCGCGCGGCGATCCGGCGGGCCAACCCCCACCTGGATGCGCTGGAACAGGCACGGCTGCTGATGACCGTGCAGTTTGGCGTTGAGCGCGCGGCCCACCTGCGGCGTGCGCCGGATGAGGAGGGACCGATGTCCATACCTACCGCAATTCTACCCGTGGTGCAGGCGTTGACTGCCGGGCAGATCCCCTACTACATCAGCGGCTCCATTGCGAGTAGTGCCTACAGTCTGCCACGGACAACGTATGATGTGGATGTCGTGGCTGCATTCACGCCGGAACACATCGGCCCGTTTGTCGCCCAGCTTGCGGACGACTACTCTGTCGCTGCCGGATCTCTCCTGGATGCGATGATCGTACAGGCGTCGTTCAATATGATCCACCAGGCAACCGGTATCACCATCGCCATCTTCATTCCGGCAGATCGACCGTTTGACCGAATCCAGTTTACGCGGGTGCAGGCGCACACCCTGCCCGGCACGGAGCAACCGGTCAATCTGGCCTCGCCGGAGGATGTGATCCTGAATAAGCTGGCCTGGTATGTGTTGGGCAATCAGGTTTCCGACCAGCAGTGGCGCGATGTGCAGGCCATCATCCGCGTGCAGGGTGCGGCTCTCGACCAGCCCTACTTGCAGACCTGGGCTACCGCGCTCGATCTGGGCGATCTGCTGGCGGCGGCCCTGCGCGGCGAACGGCCTGATGGTTAGGGGTTAACGGTTAACGGTTAACGGTTAACGGTTAACCGTTAACGGTTAGGGGTTAAACATAACTGTTAGCCGCTAACTTCCCGCATCCTTTGCGTGAGCTTATTTGAACGGTATTGCCCCTAACCCCTAACCCCTAACCCCTAACCCCTAACCCCTAACCCCTAACCCCTAACCCCTAACCCCTAACCCATACCACCCATCGCCCTTAACCGCATTTTTGCCGACGTGGATCAGGCTACCCCAGACAAGCAGTTCCCGCAGCGGTGCCAGGTCGCCGGCAACGGTGGCATGGCCCACCAGCCCGCCGATAGGCGTGTGACGGCGCTGGCGCGAGGAGTAACTGAGCAGATCGACCCAGCGGGTTTGATCATCCACGACGCGCACCGTCTCGGCCACCTCCAGCAGCCCGCGAAAGTCGATCTCCAGCGGACCGGCACCATACGCCCGGCTGAGATCATCCAGGCGGCGCATCAGGCGCTGGAGCAGCGGGCGCAGGGCGAGCTGCCGGAGCAACGCACCCTGCTCGACAATGCGCAGCGGCGTGCGAAAGTGCAGCGTCATCTCGTCGGTGGGCAGGGTGACGGCAAACGCCTGCACCGCAGCGGCATCAATCGGCAACCCCGGCGTCTGCACGGCCGGCTCCCCCGCCGCGTAGAGCACCTGGCATGTTCCGTCCAGCGGGTTGTGCGCGGCGATCCGGCGCAGATGCAGCCGCCCGCGCTGGTGGCGCAGTTCCGGCAGGCGGCGACCCAGTCCATGCTGCTCAAAGACCTGGGCCGCCATCACGACGTAGGGGAAGAGGTCGGCGGCGCTGCCAAACATGCCCAGGCCAAAGGTGAACTGCTCGCCGGGAGCATAGGTGCGCGGGCCATCCTGCGGCGGCTCGATGACGTAGGGCCGGGGGCGCTGATCGCCGCCCTTCTCATCCTCGGCGCGCATAGGCGCAACCAGCGCGGCCACCGGGCAGACCTGCACCAGCGGACAGCCGGCGCAGGTGGGCGCGGCTTTGTTGGCACAGAAGCGATCCCAGAGCGCATTGGAGATCGCCCCCCGGAGCGCCGCCCCGCTCTGGGCCTCCAGTTCCAGCGGCGTCACCGCCTCGGCGGTAAACAGTAGATGGTGGGTTGTGAGGGTCATTGGGTGTCCTTTCCTGAGTGTACGGATTATTCCAGCCACGAAGACCACGAAGACCACGAAGATGGGACTGCTGTGAACAATATTAGGCTCCCGCCGGCTGATCAGGTTGGGTTTTACGACGCAGCGCACGACACTCCGGCGAGTCTGGCAGATCGGCACCATGCTGGTTCTTGCGTGTCCTTAGAGACTGTCTGAAAAGGTGGTTCGCGGCGGTCCCACGGCATGCGGGGTGCCCTACGACACCGGACAGCGCCCCAGGAGTCCCGGCGTCAGCCGGTGTGCGGCCGGAACCGGCTGACGCCGGGACTCCCGCTCCGGAGCCGTAGCCCCATGATCAACCCTTTTCAAACAGTCTCTTACATGATCTTCGTGGTTGAAAAGGCGTTATGGCGCGATGCGTTCGTACAGGCTGAAGCCTTTGCTGCTGCGAGTCAGGCGATAGGGCAGGACGATATGGCGCAGGATGCGCTCCTTGCCCAGCGTGATGCGCTTGCCGCTGTAAATGTCGGCGTGCGCGAAGGTCATGTTGGCGTCGCAGTCATCCAGCATTTGCAGGGTGCCCTGCGGCGCAAAGCTGGTCTGGTTCGTGGTTAGCGTTACCCATCCCTGCTCCGCATCAGGCTCGGCTTCGCTGGTCGTCGGCGGAGCCTGCAACTGCATAAAGCCGCCCCGCTTGCCCAGGTAGTTGATCTGCGCAAACAGGCTGGTCAAGACGGGCGGCGGCGCATCCCCGCCGCCCGTCTGCGCGGCGATGCCGATATCGCCACTATAGGCCACATACTCACGGTAGGCGATGGTGCTACCAAGCGGCGTCAACAGGCCGGAGCCGTCATCGTCGGTGACTTTGCCGCTATGCTTGGGACGCACAATTTTGGTAAAGGTGTTGACCACTACCAGGCGTTCCGGCAGCGCCAGTTTGAGCCCCAGGTCGCGCAGGAGCGGCCAGAGCCGTGACCCGGCGGCCTGCCCCTGCGTACGGAGGGCCGCGTCCAGCAGCGCCATTTTGATGCTGAACGGCGTTGGACAGAGCAGCGTCTTCCCCCCGGAAGAAGTTGCCGCAGCAGGCTTGAGGGAGAAGAGGGCTGCGGGTATGTACCGTGCAAGAATCCACATATCTCGCACTCCTATGCCAGATCGAGCGTGTACGGTTGTGCCGACGTAACCAGCGTCTGGATCTGCTCGGCAAACTGTCCCAGCGAGTCGAACTGTTCCACGATGACGCCATTTCCACCCCCAAGCGCCCGGCCTATCCGCTGCATCTGATCGGGATAATCAGCACCCGCCAGGGGACTGATTAGTGGTGCGGGGAGTAGTGTGGTCGAGTAGACCAGCGCACCTTCAAGAGCGACGAGATGGGGCAACTGGGCCGAGCGCATTGCGCCGTTAAGTTGCACAAAGGTATGCAACACACTCTCCAGGAGTGCGGCACCTCGCTGCGTGCGTTCCTCTGGCGAGAGGGCATAGCGCTGTGAAATATCATTGTAGCCGATGCGCCCGAACTCCAGGTGACAGACAATCGCGTACCGCCCGCTCGATGCCGGACGATGAAAGATGGCCTGACCCAGGTTCGCCCCGCCGATTTTGTCGTCACCTTCGCCCTCGCTTTTCCTGGCACGCGTCGTGGCCTCTTCTTTGCGTTTCCCAGTGCTGCGATCCGGCGCATACTTCACATGAAAGAAACTCTGGTTGTGACCCTCGCGTGTTTCATCGGGGATGCCGATAGCCCAGCCAAACTCGACCACGCTCTTGCGGGGAATCGAGCGTCCACCCTCAGTAATCAGAATACCCTCGATATCGTCCATCGCGCAAACCCGCAGGAGTTCATTCAATGTTTCCACATCTGAGAGCTTCTGCTCTTTTGTCCGCGCAATAAAGCCACTATCAGCATTGATACGATTGGGGTTGAAGAGCTTGCATCCGTCACAGAGCGGCAGGCCACGCTGCCGCGCCAGGTTATAAAAGTGCTCGGCCTGGATATGCTTGAGCATATCGCCACTAATCGCATTAACATTGTAGAGGCCACCGTCCGCGCCGACAATATCGACCATGCGCGTCTGTAACTGGTTGCCCTCATTGCCCTCATTGTTCAGGTTGTGCAGATCCAGCGTGGCATTGATTGCCAGTGATAGCGAATAGATTGGCGTCGTCATGGTATAGATATCTCCTTCTGATTAGATTAGAATGGTAGCGAATCGTCTTCATGCATATCGGTATCCGGCGTTTGCCCCTCGGTCTGGTCGTCGGATGCGTCGGGTGTATCGGAGGTATCGGACGTATCGTCCGGGGTAGTGCTGTCGGCTTCAGGTGCTTTGGGATCACGCGCATAGCCAAATGCGATCAAAAGGTTGGCGACAGTGGGCGCATCGTACTCGTCCACCAGATGCACAATATCGGCAACATCCTGTGTAGTAATGTCGGCACGTACCGGGCGTTTTTCGCGCGCAAACACCCGTTTGTTCTCCTGGTTGTACTGCTGCATAAATGCACTCAACTCGCGCATAAACTCGGCTTTGTTACGCGCCTTACGCCGGAGTTCATCGGCCAGGCCATACCGCACATCATACGGCGTATCACCAACAACTTTCTGATACTGGGGAATAACCGTGCTGCGGCGGATAGCCGTGGCAATGTTCCGAAAGCCGCTGGTTTCGAGGATCGGGCCAAGGGGCTTTTCGCGTCGTTCGTCGTTTGCCATGATAATGACCTCCAGGTTGCTGATTGTGAAGCGGCGTACAGGCTGCCGCTTGCTCATTTTGCTCATCGTGTATCGGGCATAGTCTGTGGTGAAATCAAAGAAGGCGCGCAAGGCCGGGTCACGACTGGAAAGAAAATCGCGGTAGTCGCGCAACAACTGTTCTTCCTCGGCATACTTCTCTTCTAGCGCGCCAATCAGTTTTTGATGATGTTCAACCTCCTGCTTCCACGCCTGCGCCGCATCCGGAGTTTCAAGCCGGGGTATCCAGTCGGGCAGACCAATGGTGGCAACATTCATCACCGCAAAAGCACTGCCCAGGTCTTTGTACGAGACCACCGCAAAGCCTTCGATAAAGTCAGCGGGTTTGCGTTGCCGGCCACTACTACGCTGTGCGCCTTCCCAGTCCGCCAGCATTGTGCCGGTGTAGCGCAACGCCGCCTGAATATCCATCTTGACCGCGCTGCCGGACCAGAACTCCTGTTGAAATGTGCCAAAAATCTTGTGTTGCCAGCGGAGTTCGATCCCCTCGCCTGAAGGAATCACCACATAGGTTTTGCGGTCCTTTTTCCCCTGCACACTGCGCGGTAGCGCCGCCTGGTAGAGCCCGGCAAACTTGAAGTATTCCAGCAGCCAGAAGCTCTCGCGCCCGCCAATCGTCAATGCATCGGCCTTGGCGCGGTTTGCACCCTTGCCCTGTTCCGGGTTGACGGTCTGGGTTGCCGGGAGGAGCGCTTTTTTCTCCAGACCATGTTTTTTCGCCAACTTCTCCCAGGCAGCCTGAGCCTGCTCACTCGCACCGGGTATGCCACTATAGAGCGTCCAGATGATTGCGACCAGTTCAGGATAGACCTTCCGGCATGCTGCCCAGCGCTCCACGGCTTTGTTATACGCCCCGATAGCGCTCATCTGATTGATCTTGGCTGCAACGGGCCATTCGGGATGGGGGGCCATGGCCTTCAACTCGGATTTCTGTTCGTCCGGTAAACGTCTGAGGTCGATCCGCTGCTTCTGATACAGCTTGAGCCGTTCATAATAGTCGCTGTTGTGCTGTTTTTCGGCTTCGTAGTCCAGTAACGGCACACCCGCAGGCGGTGCGCCCGTCTTTGATGTATAAATCCAGCGCGGCAGTGGCTCCTGGTAGTGGGCAGCCATAACCTGATCTGGCGTCAGCGTTGCGGATGTACTGACGACAATGCTGTGACCTGCATTGGCAATGCGCAGATCGACCCCATCGTCCGTGATGTTTCGGGCCAGTCCGTCAAGCCACGCGGCCACACCCGCCCCCGCCAGGAGTGCTGCCACGGGTGTGGTGGTGATTGGTATGCAGAGTTGGGTAGCCAATGGATATCGTATCCTTTCCTGTCAAATGTTTACTGTTCCTGCGATCCCTGATCCGCCAGGCGCAGCACCCGCGCCAGCAACAGGTAGAGAATGACCTGGTCCCGGCGGTCTACTCGAATGATGTCATCGCTCAAGCCCTCAGCAGCCGGGAACCCCTGCCAGTCAACTTTTGCCTGGGAGGCACGCAGTCGCGGATCGTTCAACAGATCCACACACTTCATTGCCTGGTTGAATGCAGTGCGGGCATGCGTTGCCACCGGGGTAAAATCGCCGTGGTTATAGCGCAGTCGCGCGCTGTGGTGACAGACAATGGCCGTCATCATCGCAACATAAAGGGCATCGCAGTCTCCCGCCAGCGCGTTGATCAAGGACTTTCCGGCACGGGCGCTCTCGGCGGCATGCGGTGGTTTGCGCGGGCGAATCTTGTTGTTTTCTGCCCACTCCGTTTTGCTGTCGTAATCGGTATGCGCGGCCATATATGCTTCAGCAATACGCAGGCTTGCATCACTCCGCAGTACGCTTACCCGATCCTGCCAGCGATGCGCCCACTCCTGCCAACGCCGATCCAGCTTTCCCAGGTCGTGAACAGCGAACATCAGGCGAATGGCCCGGTCAAGCAGACCCGGCTCCAGAGAATACTGCACCTCGAGTCGTCGTTGCACGGCAGCGGTGCGCGCACGCAGCGTTGTCGTGTAGACGCGATGCAACCCCGTGATATGCTCGGCATAGGTTTCGCGGTAGATTGGCCCAAAGTCGTCGTCTTTGCGACGTTTGGACGCAAGCGGTGACTCCGGGGCCGGTGTGCCGCTCGCAAACCGCAGACCGAGTGCTTCGTCATACTGCACCAGGGCCGGATTGACCACCACCAGACCGGCACTGGCGATATCTTTAGTGGCAGCGCGAATGTCGGCTTTGATGGTGCTGGGGCGACAGGCCAGCCAGTGGGTTTCGCTGCGGCGGCGCTGTTCCGGTTCTTCGCTGTCTTCATCGGCATCGGCCGCTTGTGAAACTGCGATCTGCACAATCCAGTCAAGTTCCAGTTCCATAGCCTGCTCTTGCACACGGCTGTACCAGCCCAGCAACGTATTGCGGCGGATGCCAATACCTTCATAGCGGTAGGGATTGGGCAAGGTTTCCTCATTTGGATTGGGATGTACAATGACCGTACGGCTGTCAATGTCGCGGATCAGTTCGCGCGCACGGCTGCGGTTCTGGTTTTCAAGCAGATCTTCCAGCGCACGGCGCAGGGTTTGTCGGTTGGTCTGAAGCGTATCGAGCAGTTGCGTATCAAACGGTGCATGGGCAGCATTCACCAGGTCCAACTCGGCGTGGTAGTTCAACACTGCTCCATCGGACGGTAAACCGGCAAACGCAACCTGGGTCCGCTCACATATCTTTGATGGTCCTTCAGTTACATGTTCATCAGCATCTTTGCCGGGCCTGGGATCAAGGTAGGGTGCAAAGTCGAACGAACCATCTTCGCGCCGGGGGACATCGTAGACCAGCACATCACCCGCTTCGTGCGCAAACCGCGCACAGCGCCCGGCCCGCTGCACAATTGCCGCCGCCGGAGCCAGTTCCGTGTGCAGTACCTGGCAGGTAATGTTGAGACCCACTTCGATTACCTGGGTGGCGACCAGAATGGTTGGCCCCCAGGTATATGCGGTTTTATCCTCACCAAACTCGCGGCGGATCTCTTCTTCCTTGTTGCTACGATGGCAGGCATAAAACCGGCTGTGCAGCAACTCAACCTGTACCCCGGTGAGTCGGGCATCTGTCCGTAGGGCCTGCGCCAGATCTTGCGCCCGCTGAACCGTGTTGCAGACGACCAGGACGCGCGTGCGCTGCTGCCGGGTAACGTCATCAATGATCGCCTCAGGGGTGAGTTCCTGGGCCGTGTAACGATAGCGCCGCTGCTTACCCTGCTGTGAAGGGATGGCATCGATCTCATTCTGGGTAAGCACAACCGGCTCGGCATCAAGCAGGTCACCAAGCCGGCGCAACATCGTTTTCGAGAAGGTTGCAGTCATCAGGACGAAGGGCGCTACCCCTTTGAGCATGTGGAGCATCGCCAGCGTAGTTGCCAGCGCCCCATTGCCATTCTCGTCCACGGGGAAGAGATGAAACTCGTCAAATACCAGATAACTGCCAATGATCGCGCCGGCATTCAGATTGGCCTGGCGGTTGCTCAGGCTGTAGGGAATCGTCAGGAAGCTGCTCAACACCTGGTCAATCGTGGTGAAGATAAGATCGGCCTCGAGCTTACGATCATCGGGGCGCGCGCCGGTCTGGATGGCAACCGTACCAACTTCACGTAGACCGTGCGAATCTGTATAGCGCTTGACCGTGGCTTTATATTCAAACTCAAACTGATTTGCCAGTACCCGCATCGGCACCGCATAGATACACTGACGCGGGAAGGCTGCCGGATCATTACGCCAGCCGTCGAGAAAGGAAAAGAGTGCCGCACGGGTCTTCCCCGCTCCCGTTGGAGCCTGCAAGATGATGTTGCGGCCTGAGCGGAGGAGTGTATCGACCTTTTCCTGATATGCATAGAGGGCCACTGAATATACCTCCGAGATTTACATTGTATGCCCCTACTCACCGAAAATGTCATCGAAGCGTTGTTGGCGATTGCCGGCGTCGGTGTCCGCGATGCCATACATCCGCATCTGCCGCCGTACTTCGCCCGTGACCTGCTCCCGCAGATCCTCCGGCTCCAGTACCTCACAATCCGCGCCCCAGCCGCGAATCCAGGGCAGCATCTCCTGCACCGCGTCAATCTCGGCGGTCCAGAGCAGGCCGCCATGACCATCCGGTTCGGTCTGCTCGGAGGGATGCCAGCGCGTCTCCGTGACTCGCCGGGTGACATGGGCGGAAAAGCGCAGTTTTACGCGGGTCGGCTGCTCATCCCGGAGAAACCAGATGCCCCAGGCTCCCGTAAGCAACCGGCGCACATCGAGATGATCCGGCGCGTCGAAGCGATCATCAAGGGGCAGCGGACGGCCCTCAATCCGCTCAATCTTATACACACGCATTGCCCCGGCCCGCTCCGAATAGCCAATGACATAGGTACTGCGCCCGATGGCCGACGGCTCCAGCAGGTAGGGATGCAGCACATCTTCAAATGCCTGCTTTGCATGCAATGGCTTGTAGCGTAACTGGAGCTTGCGCCCCTCAATCCAGGCTTCACCCACACGTTCAAGCAACCGCTGATGGTCAGACTGCGTATGCCGGGTCGTCAGATCGCGGCGTTGTTCGTCCGCCATCGCCTGCACATACGTGCCGACTTCCGGCGCAATGCCCTGCTGAAAGGCCAGGCCCAGTTTATGCAGCATTTCGACACCGTGCCGGTTGGGTTTGTCGAGATACTGTTGCAGCAGCCGAAGCGCCAGCATCAGGATCACGCTCTCGTCGCGGGTCAGGCTGAGATGAGTAAAGTAGCGATTGCGGTCAATATAGACCCGGCGCTGCTCATCGTGTTCAACCGGAATACCTACCGCAATCATTGTCTCAATCCAGCGACCAATGGTTGCGCGGTCAACCCCAATACGTCGCGCCAGTTCCGCTTTCGTTATACGCTCCCGCTCCACGAGTAAGTAGCGCTTTAGTGCTTCCAGTCCTTCTGCCTTAAACGCAACGCGACTGAGTGCCATTGGTGTTCCTCCCTGCTGTTCTGATTGCAACAATCTGTTGCACTGAGCATAGCATATGCGTCTTCAGAAAATGGTAACAACGCTTGCGCACATTGTGCCGTGACGGACACATTCCGGCATGGGCTACCTTCGACGGAAAAGACTGACCTTCCCGGCCTGCTCCTGCAACAGAATGCCCTGTTCCTCCAAGGCCGCCAGATCGCTATAGATTGTTTTGCGCGGTACCCCGATCTCCCGGGCTAACTCGGCCACCGAGATCTCCTGCCGCTGCTCCAGCAACGCCGCCTCCCGCGCCAACCGTTCCGCTTTGGCCTGCTTGCTCCCAAACATCGCTGCCACCTCCAGACTGATCACGTATCCGTTGCAATCAGTCTGCGCGGTGGTTGTTGCATCTACCGCAACACGCCGGGGGCAATGCGTGCCGGATTAGCTCCCGGTCCTCGGTTCTCAGAGACTGTCTGAAAAGATGATGCGCGGCGGTCCCACGGCATGCGGGGTGCCCTGCGACACCGGACAGCGCCCCCGGAGTCCCGGCTTCAGCCGGTTCCGGCCACACACCGGCTGAAGCCGGGACTCCCGCTCCCCTCAGGTGTAGGCTTTTTCTGGTAGGGACGCGCTTCTGCGCGTCCGCAGCCCGTCTCAATGCGGAAAATACTGCACTGGAGCGGCAGCCGCTGTCGGTCCCACTGACCGCATTCCAATGCGCTCTGACGAAAAAGTCTACACTTGAGAGGACTCCCGTTCCGGGGCCGTCGCCCCATGACCAACCCGTTTCAAACAGTCCCCCGTCCTCAGTTCTCCATTTCCACCACCGCCCCCACCGGCACCGCGTCCGCCTGCGACCAGACCACCACCCCGCCCCGCAGTTGCGGCTGAAAGACCGCCAGCCAGGGCACCTGCGCGCGATAGGTCTGGGCCAGCGCCGCATACAGCCAGTTAGGCAGCTTGCCGCTCAGGATCAGGCCGCGTGCCGGGTCCACCGGCGGCACCGGCAGCGCGGCGGCAGCCCGATAGTCCAGGTAGCTGCTGGGGATCGCGCCGGTTAGCACCGTTGCGGTGGGCGTCGGCATCACCTCCCAGCGCAGGCGCTCAGGGGCGAGGGTGTCGCGTACCCGCAGCGCCGGCGGATCTACCCAGCCTTGCATGGCAGTAAAGACCTGCAGCCGGGGCGGAGCAAACGCTGCCAGTGCCGCATACAACCAGTTCGGGCCGCGTCCATAGATCGCCAGCGGCTCGTTCGGCGGCAGGCCGGCCAGCAGCGTCGGCAGATCGGCGGGGAGCCAGGTGGTGTTATCGCGTTGCGGCAAAGGATAGATCGGCTGCTCAACATTGATCACCAGTTCGATGGGCGTGCGCGCCAGATGCTCGCGGTAGAGTTGCTCCGGCGGGTAGGCCATATAGCGCGCCAGGTGATCTACCAGCGCCGTCAAGCATGGCCCCTCCGCCGATTGGCCGCGTGCCAGACCGTTGAGCGTTCCCCGCAGCACCGGACTGGTCGCCGTTACCTGCTGCGCACCATCCAGGATGGAGTGCAGTTCGGCAATGATGCCGCGCCCCTGCCGGGCCAGCAGATCGCGCCAGGGTGCTAGATCATCCAGGTTGGCCGCCAGCAGCAGCGCATGTGTGCAGACCGTAGCAATCTGGGCCGTCTCCGGGGAGGGCTTCCCCCCGGCATCCACCAGCAGCGGCAGATGCCGGCCGGCAATATCGCGGCTCATCGCGGCGGCAAACCCCGCGCTCCAGTCGCTCTTGGCGTGCATGCGCAGTTCGGCCACCAGCGCCTGGGGCGCTTCCATACTCCAGTTGCCCTCGCCGTCGGGCGAGGCGCGCAGGGCGTAGTGCGCAATGCCGCGCTGGTGCAGCGCCTGGCTCACACGGTAGGTCAGGGTGCTCTTGCCGGAGTGGGGCGGGCCACCGATGAGGATGGCGGGAAAAAGTGGTGCCATATGCTGGGCTCCTTTCGTACACTGGTATTGGCGGGTGGTTTCACCGGGGGTCAGTGCCAACTGAACCGTTGTGAAACCGGCAGATTGTTTCCGTCCGGGTGGCGTGCCGTGATGAACTGGTTCTACGCTGGTAATTGCGCAGTCGTACTATCGTTGTGGTAGTAGAAAAACAGTGCATGGGTCCGAACCGGAATATCCCTGTGTTCGGTCTCAGCCATGGGAGGCGGTGATGAGTCCAACAACCCGGAATATGTGTGTTGCGACGCTCGGCGGGCAACCTCAGGTGATCACCCTGGCGCTGGATCTGCTGCGGGCGCAGGGGACGGAGATGGACGAGGTGATTGTGGTGCATCTGGCCCCCACCACGCCGCGCTACGGGCAGGCGTTGCAGCGCCTGTACGCCGAGTTTGCCGACGACCAGTATGCCGGGCGTCCCTGTCGCTTTCGGCCGCTGCCGGTGCAACTGCGGGCGCAGACGATTACCGACCTGGATAACGAGACCGCCGTCAATGCAGTTCAGACCACGTTTCGCCGCCTGTTTCAGCAGGTGAAGCAGCAGGACGCGATTATTCATCTCTGCCCGACGGGCGGGCGGCGACTGTTGGGAATGCTGGCCTTCTCCGCCGCGCTGTTTAGCTTTGATGAGGCGGATCGGATCTGGCATGTCTATTCGCCCGACGCGATCCGCAAGCAGATGGACGGCGGCGCATTGATGCATCTGCCGCCCACGCCGGAGGTGCAACTCTTTCGTATCTATGTGCCCACCTGGGGGCCGGTTGCGCCGGGTCTGCCGCTGCCCCCGGAGAGCGATACGCCGACGGTGGTGGCATGGCAGCAGCAGATGCAGGTAACAGAGCAGCAGGCCCGTTGCCGACAGGTGTGGGATGCGTTGACGCTGCGCCAGCGTGAGGTGCTGCGGGCCTTTGCCGATGGGTTGACCCCGCAGGAGGTGGCGGACAGGCTGCATATTGTGCTGGGAACGGTGAATGATCATAAGACCGCCATTCTGCTGGAGTGTCGGAATGTCTGGGATCTGCCGCCCGACGAGCGGATTGATTACCACTGGCTGCGCGAGCAGTTCGCGCAGTTCTTCTAGCATAGCAGTGATGCCCGCCGCCGAGATCCGAGAAACCTCGGAAGTTCTTCAGAGGCGGCGTCTGATCTCGGCGGCGGGGGAATGTGCTAGGGTGGGAGGGAGGATGAACGGGCGGTGGACGACGGACGATGGACGATGGACGATGGACGAAAAGATACATTGTATAGATGCAGCGTCATGTGAGAGGAGACTGGTAGATGCCCTACCTCTTTCAAATCAGTATTGGCCCGGTACAGACCTTTATCGCCAGTGCCCGGCGTACCCGCGATCTCTGGTTCGGGTCGTGGCTGTTGAGTGAGCTGGCAAAGGCGGCAGCGCAAAAGATTGTGCAGCAGGCGGGTGCCGACAGCCTGATCTTTCCTGCGCCGGTGAATATCGACCAGGTGCAGCCGGGAACTGTTCTTAATGTTGCTAACAAAATCGTTGCCACGGTTCAACAACCGCCCGAGACCATTGGGTCAATCGTTGAAGCTGCGGTCCAGGCTCGGTTGATGCAGATCTGGAAACAGGCACGGGAGCAGGTGAAGGGCGAATTGGAAAACGATACTATCGCCGAAGCACAGATCCGGGACATGGTCGAGTGCTTCTGGGTGGCGCTGCCGTTGCCCAACGAAGCCGCTTATGCCGATGTGCGTACCTCGCTTGAGGCGCTGATGGCCGCCCGCAAGAATACCCGCGATTTTGCCGCCGTGACATGGGGCGACTACCGGCCCAAGTCATCGATCACCGGCCACCTGGAGGCGGTAATTCCCGAAGGTCTTTACCCGGATCAGCGGCGCGATCAGAAAGGAGAATGTGAGCGCAAAGCACGCGTGCTGCTTGAACGCTATGGTGCCGGCCCGGCGGAGCGGTTGTCGGGGGTTGATTTGCTCAAGCGGCATGGTCAGCGCAATCAGGAGCAGCAGAATGACGAAAAAGAGTGCTTTCTCAGTACCTCGCACATTGCGGCGATTCCCTTTCTCACAAGGCTGAACCATGTACCAGATCAGGTGGAAGCGCGACAGCGCTGGCACGCCTATCTTGAAGCTCTCAAGCAGTTGTCTGTCCGTATTGAGCACATCCCTCATGATGCCATCCCTATTTCGGGAATTGTGGGCGATTGTGATGGTGCTATGCTCTTCGAGGAGCGGTTAGACAGCGAAGTTGTTGATACCAGCAGCCTGAAACCGGCAAAGGAGAGACTCCACCAGTTCTTCAAATATATAGATAGCCAGACAGGATCTGCCGGCCGGCCCTCGCCCTACTACGCCATCCTGCATGCCGATGGCGATGGCATGGGCGCGGTGATTGACGAGCAGGCCAGACATGGTCCTGCGCAGCATCGGGAACTCTCGCGGGCGCTGGATCGCTTTGCCGATAATGCCGGCAACATTGTTGCGCAGCACCGGGGCGCGTTGATCTATTCTGGCGGGGATGATGTACTGGCGTTTCTGCCGCTGCATACACTGTTACTGTGCGCGCAGGAACTGGCGGATACCTTCAAAGAGTACCTCAAGCATTTTCATGACAAAGATGGCCGGTCGCCCACGCTCTCCGTCGGCATCGCGGTGGTGCATCACCTGATGCCGCTGAGTGATGCGCTCAATCTGGCGCGGGATGCCGAGAAGAGTGCCAAACAAGTTGACGGCAAAAACGCCCTGGCAATTACGGTCAGCAAGCGCAGCGGTGGCGCGACCACAGTGCGCGGGCAGTGGGGGACGTTTAATACATGGCTGCATGACCTTATCGAATGGAATACGGCGCTTCCCCACGGTGCCGCCTATGAACTGCGTGATCTGGCCGAACGTTTGAATGTCCCTCAAGAAGAACGTACCACCAGCTTTGGCGACATGATGAACTGTGAAGTCGGGCGTATTCTCAAGCGCAAACGCTCTGATGGTGGTATGCGGGAAATACCCCCGAAGGTACTGAATGCCTTGCAGCAACATATTCAGGGATCGGACGCAATTACCACTGTCCGTAACCTTGCCGATGAGTTGATTGTCGCGCGCCTGCTGGCCGATGCCGCCCGACTGGCCGAACCTGCGCAGGAGGTCTCCGCATGAAAATCTGGATTATCGAACCCCACGACCCGCTGATTGTCCGCGATGGACGGCCCTTTGGCCCCGATCCCGGCGCGCGCGCGGTCTCGCTGACTTTTCCGTTTCCCTCGACTACGACCGGCGCGGTGCGCACCCAGGCCGGGCGTGATGCCGCCGGGCAGTTTACAGCCGATCCGTCCGCGATGAAGAAGATCGCCGTGCGCGGCCCGCTGCTGGTTGAATATCAACAGACGAACAATGCTGAAGCAGGAAAATGGCAGTTTCTCGCGCCTGCTCCTGCCGACGCGCTGTTACTCGAACCGAAAGAAGAGGAAGGTCAACCAGCCGGCCAGCAGCCCCACTGCTACCGCCTTACGCCGCAACCAGGGCCGGATGGGGCTATAACCGATCTTGATACAAAATATGCTGACCTGAATTTGACGCTGGTTGGGCCAACCCAACACGATCCGCAGAAGCCAGTTAAACATGCACCTGCTTTCTGGCGCTGGACCCATTTCGAGCAGTGGCTCACCAATCCTGACGCGATTAATGGAGAGCCGGTTGATCTGGCCGCCCTGGGCCACAGCGGACCAACCCGCGAGACCCGCATCCATATTCAGCGCGACCTCACCAGTCGTGCCGCCGAAGCGGGCAAACTCTTTGAGACCAGCGGACTGGAGTTTAGCCACCCCGGCCAGGGTCAGGCCCGGCTGCGTGATGCCCGACGGCTGGCGCTGGTGGTCGCAACCGATACGGCACTGCCGCACCTGTGCCCGGTTGACTATCTCGGCGGGGAGCGGCGACTGGTGACATGGCGTGCGGGGAACGGCGAATTACCGTCATGCCCGCATGCGTTGCGCGAACAGATCATCGCAGACAAAGCCTGCCGCCTGATCCTGCTGACCCCGGCGCACTTTACCGAGGGGTTTTACCCGACATGGCTATGTGTACCGCGCCACGGTGTTACTGCCACCCTTCAGGCCATCGCCGTCCAGCGCCCGCAGGTGGTGTCGGGATGGGATTTTGTGCAGCGAAAGCCCAAACCGACCCGTCGCCTGGCTCCCGCCGGCAGCGTCCTGTTCCTCACACTGGAGGGCGACCGTGATGCAATCGCCGACTGGATAGACCAGACCTGGATGCACTGCATCAGCGACGATGACCAGGACCGGTGTGACGGCTTCGGCCTGGCGGTGCTGGGACGCTGGGATGGCCCGCCGACACGATGACGCGATGACCCATGCATTGTGCGGCCCGTTTTGACAAGGAACACGCAACAAGCGCAACCCGATATACCCTGGAAAGGAACGATTATGCCCAGACCTGACCCTGGAACACCACCCGAGCTGCCCGCAACCATACCGCCGCGCACGGACTATATCACCCAGACCCGGCACTACCGCCTGATAACCCCGCTCTTTGGCGGCGGCGTCGAACCGGGCCGGTGTGACCCGGTGACGGTTGTGCGCGCCGGCGAGATTCGCGGCCACCTGCGCTTCTGGTGGCGTGCCGCGCGCGGCGGGCAGTTCAGCGGCAACCTGGCCCAGATGAAGGAGGCCGAGGATGCCCTCTGGGGTGCGGCCGGCAATGAGCAGGGTGGTGGACCATCGAAGGTGGAGGTGGTGGTTCACAAACCTGCACAAAATCAGCGAGGTAGGCCGTTTATCGCTCAAAATCATAAGGGGAAGGAAGTACCCATTGGAAAGCCTGACTCGCTCTACAGCTATGTAGCTTTCCCGCTCCGCGATACGCCAGAGTTACCCGTTTTGGAAAATGTCGCGTTCTCCCTAACGATTACTTTTCCAAAAGAAAATGACGAGGACGTTGAGTCAGCACTCTGGGCATGGGAGACGTTTGGCGGAGTTGGGGCGCGAACACGCCGTGGATGTGGAGCATTACAACTCACGCAGATAAACGATACTGAGATTACAACCATACCAACTGATGAATTGCGCCAATCAATATTTGATGGGTTGCAAACGCATGTAGTGGCCGGAACATGGCCGCCTGATGTGCCGCATTTATTGCAACAACCAACATCTGATTGGATACGGGTTCTTCCATTTCCAAACCAATCCGCCATGGATGCATGGGTTGAGCTTTTTTCAACTCTCAAAGATTTTCGCCAGCAGCGACCCCGAGGGCGCGGACGCAACCGGTGGCCTGAACCGGATGCAATTCGTAACCTGACGGGCCGGGCGCATTCCAGGCATCGCCAACCTATAAACTCTATCAGAAAGTTTCCTCGTGCTGCTTTTGGCCTTCCAATCATGTTCGAGTTCAAACGAGATGATCAACGCGATGGTGATCCGAGAGGTAAGAATGAACTTTGTGGGCGTTCCCACAACGACCGTGTGAAGTATGAACGTCTCGCCAGTCCTCTTCTGCTCCGTCCAATGGCAAGTATCAATGGTGCTGTTGGATTAGCACTCCTTCTCCACGGAACACACTTGCCCGACAAATTAGTCTTAAACACGGAGAAAGGCGAGAAGTCCGTTAGTGCATTGCTCAGTGAAGCCGAGGCACAAAGTATTCGTGAAGCTGAAACGAATGCACCACTCCTGGGAGCTGAAACGAATGTCCTGCGCGCCTTCCTAAACTACCTGGACGGCGAGGCCGACCAATGACCCACCGCCCGTGGGGGCGCAGCATGCTGCGCCCCTACCGATCACACCGGATCACGCCAGATGATGCCGGATCACGCCAGATGATGCCGGACTATGCCGACGGATAATTGCATTGTAAATCAGGAGATACCGCATGAATACTCGTCTGTTTTTTACCCACGCGCTTGCGCCGCTGCATGCCGGGACCGGCCAGGGCGTCGGGGTGATTGACCTGCCGATTGCCCGCGAGAAGGCGACCGGTCTGCCCTACCTGCCCGGCTCGTCGCTCAAGGGGACGCTGCGCACTGCCTGTGAAGATGAGAAAAAACGCACGGCTGTGTTTGGTCCCGAAACGAAAGATGGCGACCTGCATGCCGGGGCGGTTCACTTCTCCGACCAGCGCCTGCTCCTGCTGCCCATCCGCAGCCTGGCCGGTACCTTCGCCTGGGTAACATCGCCCTATGTGCTGCGCCGCTTTGCGCGGGAACTCCAGGATGTCAACCTGAGCATACCAGGAGATCTCCCGCCCGATCCGACAACGGAGAACCAGTGCGTTGTTGCGGACGGCTGCACGCTGATTGTTGATGATAGTGCGGTCTACCTGGAAGATCTGGACCTGACAGCACAGCGCGAGGCAAGCGCACAAGCATGGGCCGATTGGATCGGCCGGCAGATCTTCGACGATAGCGCATGGCAAACATTCCTCACCCAACGCTTCTGCATTGTTCACGACAATGTGCTGACCTTCCTGCTCACCACGGCGACTGAGATTACTGCGCGGATCAAGCTGCAAGAGGCAACCAAAACCGTCCAGCAGGGCGGGCTCTGGTATGAGGAGGCGCTGCCCACCGAGACCATCCTGGCCGGGATGCTGCTGGTCGCGCCCAATGGGAAAACCGAGTATGACACGGATCAGATCTTCGATATTATCAAAGCGTGTACCGGCAAACCCATGCAGTTGGGCGGCAAGGCGACGGTCGGGCGCGGCCTGTGCCGGGTGATGCCGGCAAAGGAGGGCGAGTGATGCGTACCCGTGAGCAGGAGTATGCTGTAACTGTTTTCGATCAGGTGAGCCGGCTCAAGGAGGCTTATAAAGCTGATCCTGAACAGATTGATCCGAAGAAGTATGGTTCATTGTGTCATAAGTTGCCGATCCTGATCCGCACCGCCGGTCTGGTTCAGGCACTGGCATTTGTCGAGGCACGGGGCAAGGCGGCCGGCAAGCAATTGCTGGCAGATCTGGCGCAGACCGTGGGCACGCCGAACCTGGTTGATACCGCACACAAAGCCACGCTTGGTTCCTACATGCGCCTGACACAGCAGACGCTTGATGCACTGCTCTGGTACAAGCGCTTTGCCCAGTCAGTACTGGATGTTGATGCAAGCCAAAATGAAGAGGTGTCAAGATGAGCACCCGCCGCATACACATTACACAGGTCAAGCCAACACCAACAACTCATGTCGGGCTCTGGCTTGATAAATATATCTCTGAACAGAAACGTGATGATACGGCGAGCCGTCGAGATCTGGTTGAGGAGGTTGTGAACATGTCACGCAACCCGGATAATCAATACCTCTACAAGCAGTTCTATGAGTCGCGCTGGGTGAACACCCTCGCTGCCCACGGCGCACGTTGCCGCGAGGCTCACACGCTGGGGCGTATGGTCATCGGCCTGGGAGATGAAAGCGTGCTGGAGACCTCCGTCACACTGCATCGCACCTATGGCGTGCCGTACATCCCCGGTAGCGCGCTCAAGGGGCTGGCGGCGATGTTTGTGCGCACCCGGCTGGCAGGGACGGAGTGGGGCGAGTGCATAGGGCAGGGCCAGGCAAAGCAGTGGGTCGCCGGGCAGCCCTACAACGTTGTCTTTGGTGATACCGAGCAGGCCGGGTATGTCACCTTCTTTGATGCGCTGTATGTGCCGGGGTCAGAGCATAATGGGCAGGCGCTCTGGCCGGATGTGATTACGGTGCATCATACTGACTACTATCAGGGCAAAGACGCTCCCCCCGCCGACTGGGACAGCCCCACTCCGATCCCGTTCCTCAGCGCTACCGGCAACTACCTGATCGCGCTGGCGGCGCAACCCGGCTGTGATGCCTGGGTCAACCTCACTTTTGACCTCCTGGGGCATGCCCTGCGCGAACTGGGCATCGGCGCGAAGACCAGCAGCGGGTATGGGCGGATGGAACTAACGTCTGCTGCTCAGGATGCCGATGACTGTTCCGTGCCGACACATTCGCAGGAAGCGGCGCTCGATCCAGATCAACAGCAGGTAACAGATCTGATACATCGCATTCAGTCCCTGTCACATAAACAAGTGGCAGGTGAATTGAACAAGTTCGTCCAGGAGTGGCGTCAATTAACAGTCAGTGAAACGCTAAAACGCCAAGTGGCACAGGCCATCCTGGATAAGAATCGCCAGGCCGGACGTGAAAAGAAAACGGCCGAGAAGAACTGGTATCAAGAGTTAGTTGCATCACTCACGACCGACGGCGAAATAGGGTAACATGCTTAGGAAAGGATATGTGCGATGACGACCATTCTGACTACCACCGGTATTTCATTGCTGATCAATGCAAAACGTGACCTTGGGGAAAAGAGCCCCTCTGATGAGCAAATACTTCACTATCTGCGCTCAAATCCCGATCCGGCTTCAGCAGAGAGCAAATCTCTTCTCAAAATGGCATCTCCTGGTGATACGCTGGTGTTGCTCCATACCGAGACACCAGAAGCAGAGCGATGCGCACATCTTCTCGTATCTTTTCTGCAAGATCAAGGATTTCAAACCCGGCTTGTGAAGATTGAGATGCGTGAGGACGAGGCCCACCTGGAAACGCAGGGATTGCGGATGCTCGTCAATACCTTTATCAATGAAATTGAACAAGCACAACGGGACGGTCAGGAGATAATTATCAATGCCACGACCGGCTTCAAAGCCCAGGTTGTGTATAGTACAATGATTGGAATGGTCTACCAGATTCCAGTTAAGTACATTTATGAGAGATTCCAGAACATTGTCACCTTCAATCCGATGTTACTTGACTGGGATACGAGTCTGATTTTAAGTTATAACTGGTTCTTTAAATGGATAGATGAGGAACCACGTCAGCAAGCTGAGGTTACAGCACGGCTGAAAGCCGCCTCGACTGAAGAAGATCAAAAACGTATTCTATCACTGCTAACATCACCAGATACAGATGGCCATGTATTTCTCTCGGATGTTGGTGAGGTACTCTTTCGGCGGTTTAAACGGGAGCAAGAAGAGGCCAGTGTTGTCGCAGATCCGCCGTTGTCAGATATTACCGATCCCGACATCAAGATCGCTAACTCTATTTTGAGAGATAAACACCATTATCCAAAAGGGATGCGTGAGGTCAGCCATAAAATTGCAAGCATTCCCTTTGTGCGTCAGGTCATTGCAGGACACTTTGAAAATACAACCCTTTCGCGCATCAAGAATGTTAGTGATGATGGAGTAATTCGCATGTTGTGGGCAGATTCAGAGAAAGCGGGTAATCTAACCATAGAGACAACCGCTCAAGGACGCCTACAAACACTCAAAGTAGCTAATCGTATTCGTACACTTCTGGATATTCAGTAATACTTTTCACTGCTATCTCAATCATAGTTCTATTACTATTCCACTCAGACGAAACCGTGTAGAATTGTAATAACCTGGATTGATGAGTGGAGGATCGTATGCAGCACGGAGCACCTACCCGAGGAGACCAACCATGCTTCTACTCAACTTTACCCATCCCATCACCGACGCGCAGCGGGCGCACCTGAGCGACATGCTGGGCGCGGACCCGGAGATCCGCCCGGTTGCCGTTCAGATTGACCCGGCCCAACCGCTCGCCGGCCAGATAACCGCGCTGGTGGATACAGTGGGCCTGACCACCGCGGCATGGCAGACCACGCCCATAATTATCAATCCACCCGGGTATGCCCCGGCAACCGCCGCATTGCTGGCCGAACTGCATGGACGCAGCGGTCACTTCCCGGCGATGCTGCGGCTGCGTCCTGTTGTCGGCAGTACGCCGACCGTCTATGAAGTCGCCGAGATTGTCAACCTTCAGGTCGTGCGTGAGCAGGCGCGGACACGCCGGGAATGATCATGCCAACCGACCAACCAGGGACTGTTCTGAGGGGGCGTTTCGCAACTCCCAAAACATCGGGCCGAAGTGTCAAGCCTTTTCGGGGGTGGTGTCGGGGTTTTTCGACACGATCCGGCGTCCCAATGCGCCCGCAACTCGTTCGCAACTTGACGCGATTCTGGGACAAAAATCGATTTGCGAATCAGTCCCAAAAAGGGGGGAAGTATGCTAGAATGAGGACGTGCCAGGAAGCCCCAGGAGCGGCGACGCGGCATATTCGGGGGGGAAATGTCGGCCTGGTTCCGTTCGGCAGGGCGGCATTGCATCGCTTACGACTCGTGGTTGAGTACTGAAAGCTTCTGGGGCCGCATGGCCGGCGATGAACTTCCGTGCATTGCATCGCTTACGACTCGTGGTTGAGTACTGAAAGGTGGGCGGAACGGGCGGCATAAGACGAGGGTTGGCGATTGCATCGCTTACGACTCGTGGTTGAGTACTGAAAGTTGTAGTGGATCGTGATATGCGTTGTGCGTTGGCGGAATTGCATCGCTTACGACTCGTGGTTGAGTACTGAAAGTCGCTATCCAGGTGCAGGGTGGCCCCGGCCACCGCCGATTGCATCGCTTACGACTCGTGGTTGAGTACTGAAAGGCCTGATAGAACCGCTCCCCGGTCAGCTTGCCCCGGTATTGCATCGCTTACGACTCGTGGTTGAGTACTGAAAGGTCTGCCCGCCGCCAGCGGAACCCATAGCCGCGCTCAATTGCATCGCTTACGACTCGTGGTTGAGTACTGAAAGTTTGATATACCATCCCACACTATGACAACAGCTTCTGCGATTGCATCGCTTACGACTCGTGGTTGAGTACTGAAAGTTTTCGCATGATTGCCATGGCACAATTGCCGTAATATCATTGCATCGCTTACGACTCGTGGTTGAGTACTGAAAGCCGACAAAGATTTCTTTACCGTTACTGTCTGTAGCGATTGCATCGCTTACGACTCGTGGTTGAGTACTGAAAGATGCAGTGCGCGGCGCTTCTGGGTTATATGAAACTGATTGCATCGCTTACGACTCGTGGTTGAGTACTGAAAGTCAGCAGCGCGAAACTCCGCGCCATGGCTATAATAGATTGCATCGCTTACGACTCGTGGTTGAGTACTGAAAGACTATATAGCTATGGCAGCTATGCCCATCTATTACTATTGCATCGCTTACGACTCGTGGTTGAGTACTGAAAGCGGCTGCCAGAAGTATTCACGCTTCTGGTCATACAATTATTGCATCGCTTACGACTCGTGGTTGAGTACTGAAAGCACGCATAACTAATCTGGCGGTATTCAGGAGCTTCATTGCATCGCTTACGACTCGTGGTTGAGTACTGAAAGTATATAGTTCTTTAATCGCATAGAAGATAGTTGTACTATTGCATCGCTTACGACTCGTGGTTGAGTACTGAAAGATACTGTCACCTACCGCCGCCAGCGCCGTCGCCACGATTGCATCGCTTACGACTCGTGGTTGAGTACTGAAAGTTGTCACCAGCATCCACGGACTGCACGAGTATGCGCTCATTGCATCGCTTACGACTCGTGGTTGAGTACTGAAAGGCGAAATTATGGCCGGGGCAGCACAGGCCAGCCTGGATTGCATCGCTTACGACTCGTGGTTGAGTACTGAAAGACGATGGTCAGTACATTGCGGGTACAAACGGTGGGCTATTGCATCGCTTACGACTCGTGGTTGAGTACTGAAAGTTGACGACCAGGATGGTCCCCTTCTCCCGCGTCTTAATAATTGCATCGCTTACGACTCGTGGTTGAGTACTGAAAGGTGCGCAGCGCAGCGCCGCAGATCCTCACGGCTGAGGAGTGATTGCATCGCTTACGACTCGTGGTTGAGTACTGAAAGTGTTGTGCAAGCTGCTGCACGTAATCGGCAACAGTCAATTGCATCGCTTACGACTCGTGGTTGAGTACTGAAAGTTTTATGATGTACTGTTTTTAGATGAAGCTCAGGATATTGCATCGCTTACGACTCGTGGTTGAGTACTGAAAGTTCTAAGCTATTGAAATAGTCATCTGGTGTCATGATACATTGCATCGCTTACGACTCGTGGTTGAGTACTGAAAGTTTTTAGGACATCCTCCGGTCGGCGCGGGTCATGCTCCATTGCATCGCTTACGACTCGTGGTTGAGTACTGAAAGCGATACTCATACGCGTGGAACGTGTGGTTTCGGCCGCATTGCATCGCTTACGACTCGTGGTTGAGTACTGAAAGGAAATGACCATTCGCTTGCCGCGCTGTTCCGCACGGCATTGCATCGCTTACGACTCGTGGTTGAGTACTGAAAGTTTCCGACGCAGCGCAGCAGATGGGGCCGCGCCTGTCAAATTGCATCGCTTACGACTCGTGGTTGAGTACTGAAAGTTCAGATGGCACATCGTTGTCGCTGTCGGCATGGACAAATTGCATCGCTTACGACTCGTGGTTGAGTACTGAAAGGAAGATAAACCCAATTCCACGGCGTTTACCATGAAATCATTGCATCGCTTACGACTCGTGGTTGAGTACTGAAAGTAAATTCATTGATAGTATTTAATACATCAATACGTGCATTGCATCGCTTACGACTCGTGGTTGAGTACTGAAAGTCCGCGTCTTAATAATTTTGAACTGGCATTCCGGCAAATTGCATCGCTTACGACTCGTGGTTGAGTACTGAAAGAATGCTGGGATAACCCAGCGGACGCCGTTTGCCTCGATATTGCATCGCTTACGACTCGTGGTTGAGTACTGAAAGTATACTAATTCGCGCTATAAGTATTTCTATGCGCGATTATTGCATCGCTTACGACTCGTGGTTGAGTACTGAAAGTGAAATGCATTCTTCACCGCAGTTGAAGCGGTAATGGCATTGCATCGCTTACGACTCGTGGTTGAGTACTGAAAGTCGTGCGATGGTAATGATTTGTGGGTAACAGAAGATAATTGCATCGCTTACGACTCGTGGTTGAGTACTGAAAGTAGCCAATTTCTTTATGAGAGGCGGAGAGTAAACTTATTGCATCGCTTACGACTCGTGGTTGAGTACTGAAAGCTCGATCTCATTGCCGTGCGACATGCGCCAGGTCGCAGATTGCATCGCTTACGACTCGTGGTTGAGTACTGAAAGCGCAATATATTTCTAACGCAGCTATAAGATGTTCCTCGATTGCATCGCTTACGACTCGTGGTTGAGTACTGAAAGTGTACAACAGCAGACTGCTCTGCTGTCAGAACAACACATTGCATCGCTTACGACTCGTGGTTGAGTACTGAAAGTTCGTTGCGTCCGTGGTTTGTCTGGGGGCGGTTCCCGATTGCATCGCTTACGACTCGTGGTTGAGTACTGAAAGATCAATGTGAACACACGCTCAACCAGCTTGTCAATGAATTGCATCGCTTACGACTCGTGGTTGAGTACTGAAAGTTACATGATATACCGCTGTCATAACATCCAAATCTTGATTGCATCGCTTACGACTCGTGGTTGAGTACTGAAAGGTCATTGTACAATTGTTGTGGGCAGCGCTGTGTGCGGCATTGCATCGCTTACGACTCGTGGTTGAGTACTGAAAGGTTGACGTACCGCTGCTGGACTTTTCAGATGCAGACAAATTGCATCGCTTACGACTCGTGGTTGAGTACTGAAAGTCACCTGGGGCAACCGAGACGTAGCCGGGGATGAGTATTGCATCGCTTACGACTCGTGGTTGAGTACTGAAAGCCCTTCACCCGCCCCGCCGCAGACGGAATACACCACATTGCATCGCTTACGACTCGTGGTTGAGTACTGAAAGGGTCTGGGAGCAGATGCGTGCCGCAGGTGCTCACTAATTGCATCGCTTACGACTCGTGGTTGAGTACTGAAAGGCCGGGGAACGGCTGGTGACACGCGGCCAGATTGCCATTGCATCGCTTACGACTCGTGGTTGAGTACTGAAAGCTCAACGGGCAGGCGGAGGCGGCGTGGCGTGAGCGAATTGCATCGCTTACGACTCGTGGTTGAGTACTGAAAGACGGCGTCGGTCCATCCTCACTCCGCAAAACGGCGGTATTGCATCGCTTACGACTCGTGGTTGAGTACTGAAAGGCCTGGGCCAATGCATCGCGAGGGCTGCGCATACGAAGCCATTGCATCGCTTACGACTCGTGGTTGAGTACTGAAAGCGTACATCTCCGTCAGCGCATGCCCCGGCAGATGCGATTGCATCGCTTACGACTCGTGGTTGAGTACTGAAAGGACTACGCACTGGGCCTGAAGTGCGGTATGGAAGATGATTGCATCGCTTACGACTCGTGGTTGAGTACTGAAAGGCTGCGGTGTATCGCCGTACTCGTAGTATGCAATGCCGGATTGCATCGCTTACGACTCGTGGTTGAGTACTGAAAGTGTGAGTGCGCTCACACGGGCAACCTGATCTGCAACGTATTGCATCGCTTACGACTCGTGGTTGAGTACTGAAAGGCGAGATTATGACGTATGCAATCGATTATCTGATTGCTAATTGCATCGCTTACGACTCGTGGTTGAGTACTGAAAGATTCGTGATTCTAATTCTGTATTATCTACAGTAACAGAATTGCATCGCTTACGACTCGTGGTTGAGTACTGAAAGGCGGCCCGTCGTACTTGTGCCGGTCAGGAACGTTATAGATTACAGCGATTACGGCTCGGGGTTGAGCACTGAAAGGTGCTATGTCATTGTTGTTGGCGATGAGCAACGCGAATTACAGCGATTACGGCTCGGGGTTGAGCACTGAAAGTTGACGAGCTTGCTGCGGGTTGCCAATGCAACGTCCACATTACAGCGATTACGGCTCGGGTTTGAGCACTGAAAGTTCCTGGATGATGATTGTTGTGCGAAGTTCCTCATCATTACAGCGATTACGGCTCGGGGTTGAGCACTGAAAGCGCTCGGCGAAGATTTGCTGTCGAATAGTGTCACCGCATTACAGCGATTACGGCTCGGGGTTGAGCACTGAAAGATATCATCTGATACACAATCAGGATATTCTGATGGTATATTACAGCGATTACGGCTCGGGGTTGAGCACTGAAAGATTGGCGATGCCGCGCGGGGCGGTGTATTTGTGGGAAATTACAGCGATTACGGCTCGGGGTTGAGCACTGAAAGGCTGGTCAAGGAAATGAAGAAGGTGACGGCGAAACGATTACAGCGATTACGGCTCGGGTTTGAGCACTGAAATTGCAACAGCAACAAGTCGTTGCTGTCGTTTTGCGGCAGTTTCATCGGCCACGGCTCGGGGTTGAGCACTGAAATGCGTGTCACCGCGTACCCAAGCCGCAGCGCCAGTTCGCGCGTTTCATCGGCCACGGCTCGGGGTTGAGCACTGAAATGATGTGGACACGAGCAGCAGTACACGATCCGTGTCGTGTTTCATCGGCCACGGCTCGGGGTTGAGCACTGAAATGCACAGACAAACAATTGTCGGACGTATCACCCCTGCGTTTCATCGGCCACGGCTCGGGTTTGAGCACTGAAATCTAATACTGATAAACGTACATTTTCACCCAGTTGAGTTTCATCGGCCACGGCTCGGGGTTGAGCACTGAAATTCATAGCCAGGGACGCAGTGCCCCGCGTATCCCGGCTCGTTTCATCGGCCACGGCTCGGGGTTGAGCACTGAAATGAAGAAAGCGCGTAACCCCTTCAGCCATAAACGGATAAGTTTCATCGGCCACGGCTCGGGGTTGAGCACTGAAAGGGCGGAGTTCTTCCACCAGGTTCGCATGCATGTCGTGCGTTTCATCGGCCACGGCTCGGGGTTGAGCACTGAAAGCTTGGATAGCCGCTACGAACTGTTGCAGGCGACCGTGTTTCATCGGCCACGGCTCGGGGTTGAGCACTGAAAGAAACGTGAGATCTCCCCCCCTCCGATCTCCCTCCGAGTTTCATCGGCCACGGCTCGGGGTTGAGCACTGAAAGTCGAGCAGGCTTTCAACCTCATGCGCCTGGTTGGTTGGTTTCATCGGCCACGGCTCGGGGTTGAGCACTGAAAGTTGCAACTCAACACGCGCCCACGCAGCCGGGCGTCAACAATCGTGGTTTCATCGGCCACGGCTCGGGGTTGAGCACTGTAAGTTGCAACCGCGCCCGCCATCCATCGCAGTAGGTAGGGTTTCATCGGCCACGGCTCGGGGTTGAGCACTGAAATCCGGCTCCCGCAATGCCACCAGCAGCGCATCGAGTGGGTTCATCGGCCACGGCTCGGGGTTGAGCACTGAAATGCCCTGTGCCGCCATCCAGATAGCGCCATCCGCAAGAATGGTTCATCGGCCACGGCTCGGGGTTGAGCACTGAAATTCGATCCTGGGCACAACCGCCGAAAATGCGACTGTGGTTCATCGGCCACGGCTCGGGGTTGAGCACTGAAATGGAGTTGGGCCGCGCCCCGCCCCACTCCGGCAGCTTTGGTTCATCGGCCACGGCTCGGGGTTGAGCACTGAAAGAGCAAAAGTGCCTACACTTGCGGATCAGGATACCATAAGGAACCCTTGCTGTAGTACTATGGAGCGTTTTGTTTCTTTCTCTTCTCAATCTGTACGTACTCTCTCTGGATAGACTCTTTTCTTTCCAACGTATCCCAGGTATGATGGGTTGTGGCAGGAGCAACCGTGTTCCAGCGGGGTGGCTAAACCTACCAGCAAAGGAGTCACGCATGGCAACGATCCTGGTCGTCGATAAGGGATACAAGGGACCGGTGCCGGCCACGCCGAATCTCCAGAGAGCAAGTGTTGCCTCAAGTACTGCTTGACGTCGCTGGCCTGACCGCGAACCTCGACCACCGTAGTGCCCCCCGGCAACCTACAAAAATGGCCCATAGACACGACGCTCCCAACGCCAGGTCACGCACCTCGTCGGCGATGCGGTCGTGCAGCTTTCGTATTCATTCAGAGGAGCACACCTGCCACGGCGTGGCAGGTGTGCTCCTCTGGTTCCAGGTATTATGACATTGTGGGAGGATATGCCGGGGAGACCAAAACCCATGTGCAGCATGTGCTGACGGCGACCACGATCAACCTGCTGTGGTTCGACGCGTGGCAATGGGAACAGCCGCATGCCCAGACCTGCACATCGCGGTTTGCCGACCTGCACGTGCAGACCGCCCTGGCAGCGCGAGGCACGCGGGGGTTCGTCAACAGATCCATTCCTCCTCACAGCCCCAGCAGCACTCCGCGCCGACGCCGGCACACCACCAACCCAGGCATGCACTACCGACGGCACACCCCAACCCCGTTCCGCCTGACCGCTATGGCTTGTGGGCTATCAGCAACGTACAGTGGGGCACCGTGAGATACGGACGCCAGAAGGCTGCCCCATGCTGCGCCATGCCGGCCGGGGAGACGCCGGGATCACGCCACATGGTCTGCTCAAACCCGGCTGCGTGGAGCGCCTGTTCCATCGCCGCAAAGGACCAGAAGTACACCGGGATCTGCGGGGTCCATGTCTCCTGCATGCGAAACGCAAAGTGATACACCGCACCATCCTGGAGGGTCGGCGGGGCAAACACGTTCACCCCGTACGGCGCATAATAGTCGGGATCGGTACAGAGGTTGGGATGCAGGCCATAGGTCATAAACGTCCCCCCGGAACGGAGATTCTGCGCAATGCCCTGGCATATTCGGGTCAAATGCTCCTGGGACTGGGCATAGTGAAACAGATAAACCGCCACCGCCAGGTCAAAGGTGCCATAGCGCGCCAGCGCCCCCGCATCCGCCACATGATACGTCAGTGCGCCCAGCGGATCGTCCGCTTCCGCCTGCTGGGCGACCCGGATCATCTCCGGCGACAGGTCAACCCCCACCACCTGGGCGGCACCGGCACGCCGGAATTGCCGGGCATAATGCCCCGTGCCACACGCCACATCGAGGACATGGCGTTCCGTGACGCCGCCAACATCCGCAAGTGCCGCCATGACGGAATATGCCTCAACATGGGTGCGATACGCGAGCTGAAACGACGTGTCGTACTGATCGGCCAGTGTTTCATATTCATCTGGAAGTGGATTATGCATGCGTTTGTCTCCGTTGCTGTCCTTCCGGTACGTCTGACCCTGCCGGGTTCGACCCGGTCGAGCGCAGCCCCCGCAGCGCGACGGCAATCCCCGCCTGGAGCGTGCCCTGGGTCACAATCCCCCGTAAATCAACATCCAACGCCACCAGTGTCTGAGCAATCGAGGGTTGGATTCCCGTCAACATCACCTGCGCCCCGAGCAGTTTAAGCGCCTGCGCCGCGCTGATGAGCGCCTGCGCCACCTGTGTATCCACGACCGACACGCCGGTAATGTCGATAATGACTAACTCCGCCTGGTGCTGGACCACTCCATTCAGGAGCGCCTCCAGCACCAGACGGGCGCGCTGGCTATCAATGGTGCCAATCAACGGCATAATCACCACATGGTCCGTCAGCGGAATGAGTGGGGTTGACAATTCGCGCAACGCTTCCCGCTGGGTTTCAATGATCTGCTGCTGATCCGTGATGTCAATCGAGATGCCGCCGATGCCGATGATCTGTCCGTCCGCGTCGCGCACGGGAAACTTGATGGAGCGATAGGTGTGGACGCCGTCGGCCTGAGGTACCTGTTCGGGAAAATCCAGTGTCTGCCCTGACTCGACGATCTGTCGGTCGTTCGCACGAAACGCATCAACGACGGCGGTGGGGAACAGGTCATAATCCCGCAGCCCAACAATCTCCTCCGGTGCGCGGTTGAGGATACGCGCATGGAGATGATTGACGAGCGTGAAGCGCCCATCACGATCGCGGATGTAGATAACGGCGGGAAAATGGTCGATAATGGCTTGAATAGACTGTTGCTCCTGCCGGAGCCGGGCTTCCAGATGCTGGACGTGCGCCATGAGGTGATCAGTCTGGGACATAGGAATGGTTCCTTTCTCGTACCCGGAACCCCGCGTGCCCACGAGTGTGCCGGCGATCAACACTGGAGACCTCCCGACAGACCGCGGTATTTGACCTCGGCGGGAGGTGGTGACGATGCACACCAGTCTGCATCGGTGGTCATAGGGGCGGGCCCACTGACCCAACCGGCGGAGACATCGTTCGGAGCCGACCGGCCTGGGCCCGAAGTCCATGGGTTCCCATGGGTGGCGGGGCATCTGGACGCCCCGTGATGCGGATGGCCGTCACGGGCGTTCCCCACTGGCACGTATCATAGCGCATGCCGGGAAAATGTCAAGCGGTTTCGTCGGGTGCTTGCACATGCATCGTCGCCCCACGGTACACCCGCTCTCAGAGACTGTCTGAAAAGATGATGCGCGTCGGTCCCACGGCATGCCGGGTGTCCTGCGACACCGGACAGCGCCCCAGGCGTCCCGGCGTCAGCCGGTTCCGGCCACACACCGGCTGAAGCCGGGACTCCCGCTTCGGGGCCGTAACCCCATGACCAACCCGTTTCAGACAGTCTCTCATGTGTAGACTTTTTCGCCAGAGCGCATTGGAGTGCGGTTGGTGGGACTGGCAGAAATCACCGCTCCAGAGCAGCATTTCCCGCCCTGGAACGCGCTGTGGACGCGCAGAACCGCGTCCCTACCACCAAAAAGCCTACAATTGAGAGCGGTACACCCGGGCGCTGGCTACCACACCCGCATGGACGGCCCCCATCCTGACAGCCCATGCCTGCCGCTGCGCGATCGGTGTGCGGTCCAGGGGCACCCGGTCCTATCCCGCTGCGCGACCACGCGTCTCTGGCCGACGCATGTCCCCGCGTTCTTGCCAGCTATGTGTGATGGATTGCTTCAGCCTGATCTGCTCGTGCTAGCCTGTTCACTCTATGAACAACCATTGAGTCAGTTGTCGCTCCAAGCCGATGTGACTCACCCGCGTGCTAGCCCCGCTATGTAACGGGTGACCACCGACTGCTGCCGGTGGTCACCCGTTCAGATCGGCAGAAACACCGCCAGTTCCTGCTCTTCCCACACTATACCGCTGGTTGCGCGGAAAAACGCACCATCCGGCAGCGCTTCACCTGGAAACGGCCATTTTCCCCTATGCAAGTCAATACATGTATGCTATAATATGCTTCTCTCTCCAATTTTACCCTATATTCCCGGGATGACTACCCGACACTGTACCATTGTCTATCCGTGATACGCCCTTACCGTATCCGGATGGATTGCTGTCCCCACGACCACGGCCATCTATCACATAGTGGAAGGATTCCGGCCAGGACCGGAACTACCCTGTTCTCGCTGTAAGTTTTCGCATGGAGGTGACCTATGGAAAGAGTGACGCATACCTGGCCGACGCGCATGGTGACGGCCATCATGCTGCTGGTGTTGGTACTGGCATTGACGGGCGTGCCCCCCCGTACTACGGTTTTGGCGCAACCCCCTGCTCCATCCGCTCTGCTCATCTCGGAAGTTCCCATCGACATCTACCGCCGCGCCGCCGATTTTCTGGAAGAGATGCGCGAAAGCCCGATGGCTCCCGAATGGAACGCGGAACGGAATGTGCGGTTTGACCCGGCGGGGGTAACTCCGCTCTATCGGCCCGATGTCGTTGACCCGGATACGGGTGAGGAAATCGTGGCCTACTACGAGTTCAAGGTGATCGATGTGCAGACTGAACCGGCGGGGTTTATCCTGCTTTCCACGGGCGCGCATGATCTGCCGATCCCGCACTGGGACTCGCGGGGGAGTACTCCGACCGAAGAGAGCTTACCCCCGATCGAAGCGGTGCCTCAGCAAACGGTATCGTACAAGTTTTACAAGCTGGATGCCCTGTTCTATGCCGCGCAAGGGCAAGTAGAAACCCGGAATCCCTTCCTGGCGGGCTATGTCGGCACGCCCCTGGTTAAAGTGAGCGGGATGCAGGCCGACTGGCTCGACAACCAGGAGGAGTCCGCCGAAACATGGGAGCCGCCCGAAGAGCAGGAAAAGGATGTGCCTGAGCAAAATCTCGGCCAGAACTGGAACTACGCAACGGAAGGCGCGCAGAGCAACGCCCAGCTTCAGTTCGAATCGTGGGGAGATCTGCAAAATAATCCGACCGACTGGTGGGAGAATCTCAAAGCGGGCTATGTCGCTTCCTATGGAGTGCTCCTTGCCGATCTGCGCCGCCTGGCGGAACAGGACTGGGAGATCGAGCGGCAGGCCCGGCAGATCGGTGAGGTGCTGGTCCAGGGAGATGTGTATGTCTGGCCGCTGCTCTATCCGGCCGGCGAAGCCGATCTAGCGGTAACTGGTGCCGGGCAGCAGTATGTCGATATTGCGTTTCTGGAGCGACCCGGTCTGCTGCCGGCTGTACAGATTATGGTGACGGGTGATCCGGAGCGCAACCAGCCGCTCGCGTTGACCATCACCTATCCGACAACCAGCGTGAATAGCACGCCGGCCGCACTGAGTGAAACCGGTACCTTTGTGATTGCGCCGACGAACCCGCAAGAACTGGTTTTCTTGCCCCTGATTACCCGGGGAACCGGGAGCGCGGCAGTCACGGCGGCTCCGGCATCGGACATAGAACTCCAGGGCGACTGGGGTCCCTGGACCTATTACTGGGCCGGCAATACGGATGACCAGCGCTATTACCGGCAGATTCCGGCCAACTCGGCCCCTAATACCACGAGTTGTCCCAGTGGTTGTGGCGCTACCTCCTGGGCCATGCTGTTTGGCTGGGCCGACAAGCAGGCGGCTGATGGGAACGCGTATTGGGCACCGCGCTGGGGGCTCTACCGTGAGGGCGGTGGTACGGGCGCTGATGCCGTTGCGCCCCAGTTTATGGGGTCGAGTTCGTCCGATGGCGTACGCCGAATTACCTGGGAGATTCGTGACTATATCGATACCAAGTGTATTCTGGGGAATGGCCCGACATTTCCCTGGGATATGGATGAAGCCAGGCAGTATTTTACGAATCGTACCGGAACCAGCCTGCGCACCAACTACAATGTCTTCGGTATTCATACCAGTGGGCTGCGCGAACGGGCGCGTAACGCGATCCGCGATCAGGGCACGCCGGCGATTATTGGTACCGGCTGGCTGAACCACTACCCACTGGCATGGGGCTACGCCTGGCGCTCACGGCGGGTGCAGGCATGCTTTATCTGCCCCTGGAAGAAGACCGAATATAGCCGGTTCTTCTATGTCAATCAGGGCTGGAGCGGCAGCGGCGATGGTTGGGTCTCGGCGGGTACCTGGTTTGCCGGACGGATCTCCCCCTGAGATCCGGTGAGATGCCGCGGCGCAGGTTTCACCACTAACCGTCTCGGCCAATGCGGCTGACTCGTGTTCAGCGAGCATCCATCCGACCACGTACCGGCTGGAGACGTCACTGATGACATACAGGTAGGAGTAGGTCCAGGCCACCGGCCCGTTGAGCGTGGTACTCTCCCAACGCCAGCGCTGATTGGAGCCGGTGGACAGCACCTCCGGCGTGGCGTACGCGGTGCGACGGGGGTGATCCCGCCGCCGCGTGACGTCGCCGGTGCGACGCAGGATACGCTACATCGTGGACCACGAGCAGCGGGAGATGCCTGCATCCAACACGGTCGCGGACCCTTCGCGGGGCGTGCAAATCGGCAAACCGCTCGCTCTTCAGCGTGGCCCGGATGTGGCTGCGTTCGGTCGGACTGCGTGCTCGCGGTGAGCGGCGTGCCGGCAGTGGCGGATCCGCCAACAGGGGATCCGCCACTGTCTGGTTGGTCGGGATCATCGCAGGTAGTAGGGGGTCGTGACCATGCGCCGCCGTCTGACCATCAGCCGATCCATCGGCCAGCGACGGCGTGCCATCGGCCGGCATCGGAGCGGGAGCCCGATGGGTACGCCAGGAGGCACGGCGTGGCACCCCCAGCATGCGCCATGCCGCCGCGACGCCGATCACCGGAGCCAGGTTGGACATGGCGGCGCGCATGATCGCTCGTGCTCCGGCAGCGTTGGCTGACCAGGCAGGTGTGCATTTTTTTCCGTCGGAGCAAATAGCACGTCCCGCCACCTAGATGCAGGAGTTCTTGGAGAACTTTTGTCCATATTTCGTAGCTCTTCTGATGCTTGGACGCAGCTATTGCCCCCACGGTTTTTTTGCACATCGATCACAAGCTCGGCCTGATCCCGGCGGGCCGGCACGTGCGCATGCTCGGCGCGCAGCCGGGCCACCTCGTCGGCCAGCGGATTGGGCGGGGTCGGTTTGGGGCCGCGGGGCTGCGGAGCCGGCTGGTCCAGCGCACCGCGGTCGCGTTGTTTGCGCCATGTGGCGATCTGCGAGGTAGAACTGCCTTCGCGGCGCATGCGGGCACCCCGCTCGGGTGATCCAGGCGGAGAGGTCGCATACGCCTGCACGCTGCGGAGTTTGTCTGCAGCCGTGCGAGCAGGCTGATCTCCAGTCGGCTGCACGTCAGGCGTTGGCACAGTCGGCCCATTGCCAGTGGCATTCGGTGTCGTGTGGGTATTCGTATCCATTGGTCACTCCTCGCCCTCGTAACGAACTACCGGTGGGTGAATCGGTCTCATTCCATAGTAACACAGAGGGTAAATGTCACTCACTATGCCAGGAAGATCAGTCATCCCTATGCCTTTTTTGTCCCGGTGCGTTGGATACCACTACCGTAGCAGCGCGGACGGCACGCACGGGCGAACGCGTAATTCGTGTATAATAGCGATGCTATGTTCATTGTATCCACCAGACCGTGTGCCGGCGGGCCACTCATGCGAAGTAAAGGTTGAAGATGCACAACTATGTACTGGACTTTTTCCGCCGTTGGTGGCTATCGATCATGCTGCTTGGAATCCTGCTCCTGATTGCGCTCAGCAGCACACCCGCTATGCAAGCCCTCAGTACGTACTACTATCATATTGCGTTGCCCTTGGTGCAGCGGTAGTGGCTTGTCGGGGCGCAGTGTGCGGCGACTCTACAGGTCTGTCGTGATGGGCATAGACGTGCCGGGTATGGCGTGTGGACGCAGCAGGTTGCGTCCACACGCCCTCTAACGCCTGCCAACGCCCGCCTCACCCCTGTCGCATCCAGCATGCGCTGCACCTTTGTCGGCAAGCTGTGAGCATTCAGGGCGGTGGCTAGAAAGGCGATTGGTGCCGGCAGCCCTGCGGGCAATTGCAATAACGGCATCCGTTCAGGGGATAGCTGAAGGCAGAAGTTTGGCCCTGGTTGATCCACCCAGCAGGTCGTGCTCATCCTTTACCATACCGTCCTTGACCCATACCTGCATGGCGGGTGGCGACTATCACGGTGGTTTCCTGCGCACTGGTATACGCGAAATGTGATGCCGGTGCGGTACATGCGACAGTATACCCATTGATAATGTTCGCCAGGGGGAATAGGTATATATCTAAGGATGTGTTGGCATAGTATGGTCCCATATTCTATGGTGCAGGTGCGGGTTACACACTGGGAGGCGCTGCTCTTGGTAGTGGGAGTATTGCATGTTCTCCTTTACGCCCTGCTGGTGCCGCCCTGGTATCACTACGACGAGCCGGCCAGCCTGGAGTATGCGCTGCTGATCCGCGATCTGGGCCGCTTGCCGGCCTACGACGAGCAGATCCCGGCCTTGCGCGCCGCCATTGCTCACTCGATGCAGGCAACCGATCTGTTCGCTACCCAACTTGCTGCTGCCCCCCCCGCAGCCGAACGTGTGCTCGGCTTCAACCAGCGCGTACACCCACCGCTCTACTACGTCCTGATCGCGCTGATCACTCTGCCCGCCCGCCACTACCCGATCGAGATCCAGTTGGTGATCGGCAGGTTGTGCAGCACCATGCTCGCCGCTCTCTGCCTGTACCTGGCTGTGCGCGCCCTACGCTTGCTTTTACCCGCGCCCGGCCCGCGCCTATTTACGCTGTTTGTTCTCGTGGTGCTCCCACCCTTTGCCGATATTATGAGCGCGCTGAATAGCGACGTGCTCGCCAATACTGTTGCCGTGGGGTTGCTCTGGCTGGCCGGCGCCTGGCTCAGCCGGCCCCGTTCCGGGTGGCTCGTCCTGTCTACCCTGCCTCTGCTGGGCCTGGCCCTGGCCTCGAAGCGCTCGGCGGCCCTGGTCGGCCTGTTGCTGCTGGTGCTTGTGATTTTTCTGCGCAGTAGCCGGCGGGTGCGCTTGATCGGCCTGGGAGTGCTGGTGCTGGCCGGTGCCGCTACCGGTGTCGGCCTTGCGCTGCTTCCCTGCCGGCCAACCGACTGGATTCCCCGGCCTGCTGAGGCCCAGGTATTGCAAGCGCATCCGGCAGCTCGTTCCGGCGCCGCCTTGTTTGCACTGGAGCGGCCCGCCGTCGGCGCCGGCGCTACCCTGGAGCAGGAGCTTGCCGCCGGCGCCTACCATGATGCCGGCGGGCAGTTTCTAACCCTGAGCGGCTGGATGCGCGCCGATCACCCGCAGACGATGGCCCTCAGCCCGGGGCTGCAAGTCGATACCACCCTTGTGCAAGATACGGTGCTGCTGGACACCGCGTGGACAGCAATCAGCATCTCGGCCTATGTGCCGCCCGAAGTTGCGTTTCTGGCTGTGCGTTTGCACGGCCCCTTTGAGCCAGGAACCGTGTTTTACGATGATCTCAGCCTGGTGATCGACAGTGCGCCGGCGATCGATCTGCGCGATGGATTATTCGAGCCGGAATTGGTCGGGCCGGCCGAGCCGGTCAATTTGCTGCGTAACCCCGGCGCCGAGCGTTGTATCCCCAATCTCCAGGTGCTGGCGCCGGCACCGCTGGATCATCTGCCGGCCCGCCCAACCGTAAGCCTGGCCCTGAACCGGATCTTCGATCCGGCCTGGCAACTGGCGGCCTACCCACGCCAGTTGCTCACTCTCTTCGCCGGCTTCTGGGGCACCTTTAGCTGGGGCGAAGTAGGCGTGCCCACAAGCTGGCTGCTCTCGATCGGCCTGCTGGTGGGGGCGGCAATCGCCGGTGCGCTGCGGTTCAGCCTGATCCTGGCTGCCGGCAAGCCGAGCGATCCGCTGGCGACCCCGACCCTCTGGTGGCTCTGCTTCGGGATCTGTGGGTTGATCTGGGTCGCCGCAGTCGGGCGCGTCCTGCTGCAGCCGGTGCCGGGCCGGCTGATCCTCGGCTTTGGGCGCTATACTTTTCCGGCAGTGCTGCCCAGCCTGATTGTTTTCAGCGTCGGCTTGCAGCAACTCGTTCCGGCAACTCTGCGCCGCCAGGTTCTGGTTGGGGCCGGCGGATTCCTGATGATCTACACTGTTGTTGCACTGCTTGTTGCGCTGCCAACGTAAGCATTATTACCGAACCCGTAAGTGAATCGCGTCGGCCAGGCAAAGCTCGGTGCTGCCGGTATGATATGCACATACGCGTATGGCAGTGGCCTTGGGCGCGCCCTCGCTGCGGGTGGTGGTGCCGCCGGGGCAATAGCTCGTACCCGCCGCCAACAGCCCTGTCCAGAGGTCGAAGGGTAATCCGGCGCTGGTGCAGGCATCGGGACGATCTTTCTCCAGCGTATCGGCCAGCATCCAGGCTACACCGCCGGCATAATCGCCGCTGCGCAATGCACGGAGGTTCAGTTCGACAAAGTACGGCGCAGTTTCGGCACACTCCGGCCGCATTGGATCGCGCCGGCAGGTTGCCGGCCCCTCCGTCCAGATTGAATTCTGCGGGGCCGGATCAGTCGGGAAGCCATACTCTTCCAGCAGTACCGGCCCCCGATAGTTGGCCTGCCGGATATCGGCCAGCACTGCCGCCGCCCCCCCGGCATAGTTGTGGGGCGCGAGCAGATCGGCTGCTGCGGCCAGGGTCCGCCCGCCGTTATCCGGGCGGAAGTAGTTGGCGACGCCGCCAGGTTGCTGTTCGCTGTCGAGCTCGGTGGACATGCCGACCGTTACCAGCAGTTGCGGGCTGCGTGCCTTGACAATTGCATACAAGCTGTGGGCCCAGGCAATCGCGCCCTCGCGGTAGGCCGGATCACGGGCGAAACAGTCGAACTGCCGTGCCGGCAAGCAGTGGTTGTTGATCTCGTTGTCGCTATTCAGATAGGCTACCCGTTCCAGTGTGCCCTCGGCAAGAAACATGCTGATCAGCTCCTCGATCCATGCCTGCCGTTCGGGGGTCATGTTCCAGTCGGCGCTATTGTGCAGCACAATCCCCAGCCGCATCCCACGTTGTGCGGCTCGCTCAGCGAAATCATACACCGTGGCCGGATCAGTGGGTGTGATTAACTGGTTGTTCTCCCAGCGCGGCAACTCGACAAAGATCCGCAGCAAGTTTGGGTGCAGGCGCAGGGCTGCCAGATCGAGCCAGCGATCAAGGGAGCCGTCGGCAACGGCCGCTCGGTAGCGCGCATCCCAGAAGCTGCGCTCGTTGATGCCATGGGCGGGCAGGAAAAACTGTACCCCCTGGGCCCGCCAGATGCCACGGTGATCGAACAACTGATTGCCATACAACCGCACCTGGCCGCATCCATCGGGACCGTTGCCGACACAGGTTGGCGGGCCGGCGGAACCAACGGTTACGGTTGCAATCGTCAGGGTCGGCGCCGGTTGCCGGCCGGGGCTGTACACACGAAGCGGGCCGGTTGCCGATTCGACGCTCAGGCTCAGGCGGTAGGTTCCGGGCGGCAATGGGTGCCCCTGCGGATCGAATAAGGCCAGTGCGCGCCGATCGGTGAACCGCTGGCCGGCGCTCCAACCATACTCGCCGGGGCTGCCGAACGGCTCCATGGCCACCAGCACCGGCATAGGGGCGCCAACCCGGCTCAGGCTCAGCGTGATCCGCTCAACGTCGGGGAGCGCGCTGAGGGCCTCCCAATCAAAGCGGATGGGCAGGGTATCGCCGGGGCGCAGACCGGCCGGCGGCAGCACCAGCGTCATATTGCGCAGCACCATGCGCTCACCGAAGAGCGCCACCACCGGACGGGCAGGCAGATCTGGCTGGCTAGCCACAATCCGGCAGCGGATCTCGATGCCGTGAAAGTGCCGCGTGCCGCAGGGAACCGTTCCCAGTGGATCGGCCAGCGATGGCGCATTGGGATCGTGACGGGCGGCGAACTCGGCATGGGCAGTGGCGATAACCACAAACTCGCGCTGGCCGGGCCAGGCCGGTGGCAAATCATCGGCGGCGACCACCGGCAAATGGGGGCTATCGGGGTCGATCCGCGGCGCGTAGTAGCGCCAGGCACTATCAATATATGGCGGGTAGATCAGCAGGCGATCGTCGGGGTGAATCGTATGCAACAGGCTGGTTAAAGCTTCGCGGTACTGCTCACGCACCGGTAAGGCACCCCAGGCACCGCCGGGCAACACTGCCGCCAGCAGTTGTGCTCCCAGAGCCGCGCTGATCAAACTCCGCCCAATAGTTCGGTGGGCCAGGGTCGTAGTTGGCGTAATGATCAGCGCCCAGGCCGGGTAGAGCGCCGCCAGGTAGCGAGCTTCGTAGCGGCCGATCATGAGTAGTTGCGCCAGAAAGAGGGCCAGGCTCAGAACGTTGGCCATTAGCAGTAACGCTGCACCGAGATCGGCGTTGCGTGCCCGCTGCAGCAGGTCGCGCCCCCCGAGCCACAGCAAGATACCGAACGGCGCCAGCAGCACCAACCCCAGACCACTCGGCCCCTGATCAAGAGCGAAATGCCAGAGCGTAAGCCAGAGGGCGGTGAGTGGCGCTACCCGCTCGGCCGGGTTAAGCACCAGGGCATACTCCCGGTAGATTGATGTCGCCAGCATCATGACCAGCCAGGCCAGAAACAGGGCCGTGCCGGCGAGCACCCAGCGCCGATGCCTGATCGCATGGAGCAGCATGAGCGACAGCAGGCCGGCGGCCACCGAGAAGGCGGCCACACGGTGGATCAGCAGGCCGGCCACGGCCAGGATTGCCAGAGTGCTCCAGGGTCGGAGCGCAGCGCGCAGTCTGTTACGCCCATGATCGATACTGGCGTGCTGATGGGCCGAGTTGCCGGTTGGCAGAACGGCGACCGGCACCCGCACGAATGCCCAGAGCCAGGCCGCGCTCCACAACATCAGCATACTGTAGGCGGTTACCTCCTGGGTATAGTGGAACAGGAAGGGCGACAGCAACAGCAAGAGCAGCGTTACCGGCGCTGGGCGAGCGAAGCGTTCGCCGAGGCGGGCTGTGAGCAGCGCCGCCGCCAGGCCGCAGAGCAACGAGAGCGCGCGCAGCACCCAGGCTTCATCGCCGAACAGCGTAATCCAGAACCGCAGCAGCACATGGTACAGCGGGTAACCGGACTGTGGATCGAAGAGGAGGACGAACAAATCACGCCAGGAGGCCGTTGTCGTGAAAGCCCAGGCGCCTAACTCATCCAGCCAGAGGCTCTGCCGCTGCAGGCCGGCCAGGTGCAACAGGAGCATCAGGGTTGCCAGGGCGCCGAGTGACTTCCAGCGGGGCGGAACCATGGAACGCGTGGGCGAAGGCATGGCAATCGTATCCTTTCAGGCTCCCCCGGACGGGAGCAGTTTCGGAGCGGGCTGATGCGCCCACGAGGCGGTGATTGCCGCGATCAGGGAGGGGCGGAGCGGTTGCTTGTGCTGCCGATAGGTTGCGCTCACCGTGAGCATGCGCTCAACAAAGCGGCTCCCGCCGTTGCCGGGATTCAGGTCGTCGGGCAGGGCATGCTGACAGGCGGGACAGCAGGTGGGACAGATGGGCACGACCTGCGTCACGGTGGTCATAGGCAGGAGGTCGCGCTGGTGGTCAGGATGCCCCGGCTGTGCCCCTTTAGTCGTGGGGTTCCTCCGTGGGGTTCTGGTGGGCGGGAGCGGTGCCGACAGCGGATCGGACGAAGGGGGCCTGGACGAAGTCTGGAAGGTCAAGTTCAGATGTGCCTCCAGGACCGCGAGCCTGGCCATGAGCAGAGCGATAAACTGGCGCACCTCAGATGGGGGAGGCTGCCAGGCGTCTTCGCTCAATTCAGATGGGCATTGCGGCTCATCCATAGCGGTAGTATGCCAGATCATGCGGTTTCTTGCAACGCAAAACGGCTCCACACGGTATCCCCTGCACAACCCACAGCCGACCTGGTACTTTCTGCCTGCCTGCCTGCCATGGATATGGGACCGTCGTACTGTACAGAAGAGTACCACTGTCGTACTACGCAAGATATCAGGGTTGTGCTAGGATGCGAATGACCATGGCTTGTCATAGCTTGCTGCGGAGAAGGAGAGCCAGATGTACTACCCCCGCCCACGTTCGTTCGTTCCCACGCCCGGTCGTCCGTTCTGGGTGCTGCTGGCAGCGCTGTTGATCATCACCCTGTTGCTGGCCGTGCTGCCCCAGGCAGTGCCATTCCCTGTTCCGGCTCCGGCCCCGGCTCCGCCGGTTATTGCGCCGGACTTTGGCCGATTACCGCTCTCGTTTGTGCCCAATGCCGGGCAGACGAACCCGGATGTGCAGTTCCAGGCACGCGGCATGGGCGGGACGATCTTTTTTACCTCCGAGGAGGTGGTGCTCTCCCTCCCGACGGCTGACCAGCCATCGGCATCCGCTGCACCTGAACGCCACCCCCCGGTGGACCAGCGCGTGTCGCGGCGCGCCACGCAGCCTGCGCACGTCACGGACAGCCGGCTTGCACCAACAGTCGTGCGGTTACAGTTCACGGGGGCCAATCCATCCCCGACGGTGACGGGTGGAGAGCACCTTCCCGGTGTTGTCAACTACTTGATTGGCAACGACCCGGCGCAGTGGCGCACCAACCTGCCAACCTATGCGGGGGTGGTGTATGGCGATCTCTACGATGGGATTGACCTGCGCTACGATGGCACGGAAGGCCGTTTGAAGGGCACCTACACGGTCGCTCCCGGCGCAGACCCGGCACAGATCCGCTGGCGCTATGCGGGTGCCGAGCAGGTGCAGGTAGATGCGGCCAGCGGCGATCTGGTGCTGACGCTGCCGTCGCAGGCAACGCTCACCGAGCAGGCCCCGGTCGCCTGGCAGACCATCAACGGGACACAGGTACCGGTCGCCGCGCACTACAGTGTGGCCGACGACGGCAGCATTGGGTTTGCCCTGGGTCACTACAACGTGCGTTACCCACTGACGCTTGACCCGACGCTGGAGTATAGTACATTCCTTGGCGGGAGCGGGGGTGGGGCGGACTATGGCTATGGTATCGCGGTAGATAGCGCAGGCAACGCCTATGTCACGGGGCAGACCTCTTCTGCCGACTTCCCCATGTCACACCCGCTGCAAGGTGTATATGGCGGTGGGAGCTATGATGCATTTGTGACGAAGTTGAATGCCGACGGGAGTGCGCTGGTCTACAGCACCTACCTCGGCGGGAGTGCCAATGACTATGGCAAGGGTATCGCGGTAGATAACGCGGGCAACGCCTATGTCACGGGGTGGACCCATTCTGCCGACTTCCCCACGGCCCACCCGCTCGATGGCACCTTGGGCGGCGACTCTGATGCGTTCGTGACAAAGCTGACCGCCGACGGCAGTACGCTGGTCTACAGCACCTACCTCGGCGGGAGTGCCAATGACCGGGGCCACGGCATTGCGCTCTCCAGTACAGGTAACGTTTATATCACAGGATATACCTATTCACCCGACTTCCCCACCGCCCGCCCGTTGCAAGCCGCTTTTGGCGGCGACAGGGATGCGTTCGTGACGAAATTTAATGCGGATGGGAGTACATTGGTCTATAGCACTTACCTCGGCGGGAGTAACACGAACTGGGGCAACGGCATTGCAGTGGACCGTGGGGGCAATGCCTATGTTACCGGCTATACACGATCAGACAATTTCCCCACTGTTCGTCCACTGCAAGGTACGTTCGGTGGCTACGAAGATGCGTTCGTGACGAAACTGAACGCAGATGGCAGTGCGCTGGTCTACAGTACCTATCTCGGCGGGAGTAATTGGGATTACGGCACTGATATCACCGTGAATAGCGCGGGCAACGCCTACATTACGGGCTATACCTACTCTCTGAACTTTCCCACTGCCCACCCGCTGCAAGGGGACCATGCCGGTGGCGATGAGGATGCGTTTGTGGTGAAGCTGAGTCTAGACGGCAGCGCGCTGGTCTACAGCACCTACCTTGGTGGGGGAAACGATGACAGTAGCAACGGCATTGCGGTGGACCGCGAGGACAATGCCTACATTACGGGCTATACTGGTTCTGAGAACTTCCCCACCGTTCGCCCGCTGGAAACCATGGTCGGCAACAACTCCGCTGATGCGTTTGTGACGAAGCTGAATGCAGATGGCAGTACGCTGGTCTATAGCACCTACCTCGGCGGGAATAACTATGACAATGGTTATGGCATCGCGGTGGATAGCGGCGGCAATGCCTATGTCACGGGATTGACCCGGTCTGCCGACTTCCCCACGGCCCACTCGCTCGATGGCACCTTGGGTGGTTACGCTGATGCGTTCGTGGCAAAGATCAGTGATGGGGGTAGCCCGGAACCACCCACCCCGGAACCTCCCACGCCCGAAGTACCCACCCCCGTACCCGATAATGATACGCCTTCCGTTGGCAACCGGCCAGCGCAGAGCCGGGTGGTTGGGAGTATCACGGTCTATGCCGAGAGCTTCACCGGCACCCCGGATGCCTGGCAGGCCACAGGCACGGTCTGGCTAGGTAACTATACGATTGTGGAGGAGGCGGATATCAGCGCAACCGGGGGTACCCTGGCGGGCAGCGGGCTGGTCAGTATGATCACCACAGCAGATGGGAGCCGCCGCACCCGCTTCTTCCGCGATAGCTTCGACGTGTCCGGCCATGGGGTGCTGACCCCGCGTGCCGTCAACGGTGACTGGCGCCTCAATAATATGGTCGGCTTTGCCGTCACCGATCCGCCAACCCAGGTGACCATCGATGTCGCGCAGGGACATTTTCGCAGTACCCTCAAGCTCGCCGTAGTCATCCCGGGCAACCGTCTCGTCAAGGAAGCGACGCTCACGCTGGACCATACCGGCGCGGCGCAGGGCACGCTGCGCGATATGGCGCTTGACCTTGGGCAGGTGACGCTCACGGTTAGTCAGGCGGTTCTGGGGAATGATGGCCTGGCAATTACCGATGCCACCCTCCAACTACCGACAGGCCTGGGAGGAGCCCAGGCTGCGCTTACCGTAGGTGATGCGCGGATTACCGGCGATGGGCAGTTGCACCTGGGGTCGGGCAGTGCGCAGATCAACTTCCCCAACATCCATATTGGCGGGGACACCGGCTTTGGCATCGAAGGCGCGCAGGCGACCCTGACTATTGATGGGGAAACCTACCTCTTCAGCGGTGTGGGAACCTTTGTGTTGCCCGGCGTTGGTCCCGGCACCGGGGGTTGCAAGGTCGGCACCGGCTTTACCCTGGCCAGCACCCCGCCACCCCTGCGCGAAGCCACCCTGTCCATCGACGGCTGTTTCAAAATCCCGATTGCGAATACCGGGTTTTTCCTGACAAAAGTCACTGGCACCGTGCAACTGGATGAAGGCGATTATGTTGCCATTGATGTTGGCATTGGCATCGAGGGTGGGCCGGAGGTGCCGGGCCTGGGTGCGGCCCTGAGCGGCGAGCCGGCGGCCCACTGGGACACCTCCTGGAAGGTAGGACTGAGCGGCACCCTCAAGGTATTCACCTTTGATGTGGCTGACGCTGCGCTGACGTTGAGCCGGGCCAATGGCCTGGAAGGGACGCTGAACATCTCCCTGCATGGGGGCCTGGTGCAGGGCAGTGGCCGGTTCCATGTCTGGCACGACCAGAGCAGTTTCCATATCACCGGCAGTCAACAGGTCGAGGTGCGGATTGACCAGGGACAGATTTACCAGAAATGTGCCCTGGGGGTGTGCCTCAACATTCCACCCGCCACCATCCAGGGTCCGCGTGTCGGCGCTGATTTTGGCGAGTTCCGCACCAATGGCGGCACGATCTACGGTATCAAGGGCCGGGTGAATATCCTGGGCTACCATCCGGCCTTTTTCGTGAATGCGCAGGATGGCAGTATCCGCTTTGACCGCAATGGGCTGCATGAATACCAACTGGTCGATGCGATCAGTCTCCAGGCTAACACCGACGTGCGGCACCTGACGGTTGCCCCCGATACGGAGGCATTGCTGGTCAGCCTGGCGGTGGACAGCGGTAGTCCAACGCTGAGCCTGACCACCCCCGGTGGTCAGACCCTCGACGCCGGCAGTCCGGAGGTTGTCGCCACCACCGTGGCAACCCAGACCCTGCTGACCGTGCCCAATCCCACCCCTGGCGCATGGCAGGTAGTGGTCGGCAATCTGAACGGTGGTGAACAATACCTGGTGGTGGCCCTGGGCGCACAGCCCCCCGCCGAGGTGACGGCACCCATCATTACCGATAACGGAGACGGAAGCTACACCATAACCATGGTTGGCAGCAGCAGTACCCCGACCAGCACGCTCAGTCTCTTCTACGACCGCAGTGATAGCGAGCGCACCGGCATTGCGCTGGTGGAGGAACTGCCGCTAACAACGAGCAGCTACACCTGGCAACCGACCGCCATGGCGTCCGGCACCTATTATCTTTATGCGATGGTCGATGATCCGTTGGGCGCACCGGCGTATGCCTACAGTGCGACCCCCATCACCATCACGGATACCACCCCGCCGGACACCCCGCCGGGCTTGCAGGTCACGGTTGCCGGAACCGGCAGCACCGATGCCACGATCGCCTGGCAGCCCAGTAGCGCTCCCGATGTCGCCGGCTATCGCATCTACTATCGTGAGCCGGGGAGCGGCACCACCTTTGTGGCGGATGTGCCGCATGGACAGCAGACCAGCTATGTGCAGCAGGGGCTGTACCTCGACGGCGGATGGGACATCAGCATCAGCGCGTATGACCTGAACGACAACGAGAGCACCCGCAGTACCAGCGTGCTCGCCAACATCGACATGGAGGGCGGTGGAACACTCTACCTCCCATTGATTGTCCGCTAATCATCACCGTTCGGCTGCCTCCCGCTGGTTGCGCGATCAGCGGGAGGCAGTCGGAGGCGCTCCATGCACCCGCCTCCCTGTGCCGGCGGGGAACACATGTTCTTGCCATTTGCCGTCTGCCGTCTGGACCCTACGCTCCCCGCTCTGCGCTCTGCGCTCTGCGCTCTGCGCTCTTATCCCTCCCGCTCCTCCGGCGTCAGTAGGCGAAATCCGTCTCCTTCCTGCACATACACCAGCGTCTCCCCGCGCACCGTCACCAGCAGATCGGCCCGGCCATCGCCGGTGAGATCGGCAAACGCCGGGCGCAGCACCACGTAGCGGTTATCCACGCCAACCAGGTACGGGCCAGCAAGCGCCTGCACCCGGCCGGCATCGCCGTTCGGCAGTACAAGGATGCTGATCTGTCCATCAATATGCTATCCTCGCATGGGTGCAGCATTTCGATATGGTACTTCCTGCAATAGCTTGCATAAGATGATGGGAACTCTCAGGAATATGGTGGACTCTGTGAGTCGCGGGTTATTGCCCGCAGTGCCACAGCACACATATCACACCATTGCCGGTACATGTGGCCTTCCACCACCACGGGAACTGGCAGCCTGCCTGGATATCACCGGGTACACAACGCCGGTACGGTCCCCCAGAATGGAACCATACGCAACGGTATCGTAATTCGTTGGTAACACCGCCACGCTATACTGGTGCACGATAGACCATTCTATGTCGGCGGGTGCGCCCGGCTTCCGCTGCCTGTGTCGGCCCTGGGTTGACCCGCTATCAGATAACATGTTCTATCAATGACTCATCCCTGTACGGTCCATGCGCTGACTTGAGCGGTCAGCACCGTACTCACGCACCGGTGCCATGTGGTGCTATTCCATGCACATGCTGCCGAAGGGAGCGACTGCTGTGTGCCGGTACTGCATCCACCGTGAGGAAAAGGAGATCTCGCCCAATGCCGAACCCTCGAACCCGCTACGTTCTTCCCCTGATTGTCCTGATTCTGCTCACTGGCGGATGGTTTCACCCACTACATGCCCAGACCGATCAACGCTGTTTTCCGGAAACGGGGATGTGTATCACCGGCCGCCTGCGCACATTTTGGGAACAGCAGGGGGGCCTGCCCGTCTTTGGGTTGCCTATTACCCCACAACAGGTGGAACTGATTGAAGGAAAAGAAGTTCAGGTGCAGTGGTTTGAGCGCAATCGGCTCGAGTTACACCCGGAGCACGCGCCACCCTACGATGTCCTTCTGGGTCGCCTCAGTGCCGACTTGCTGGCAGCGCAGGGACGCCCTGCAACCCATGGCGGGCAGACGCCTGATCCCGCAAACGACTGCCGCTTCTTTCCCGAGACCGGCTACAACGTGTGTGGTGCCTTTCTCACAGCCTGGCAGGCGCACGGCCTCACTATTGATGCCGACCCGGCGACCAGTGCGGCCGAGAGTCTGGCGCTGTTCGGCCTGCCGATCAGCCCGGTGCAGCGTGAACTGACAAGCGATGGCACCTTTTATACCGTTCAGTGGTTTGAGCGCGCGCGCTTTGAGCTGCATCCCAACGTCCTGCTGGGCTTGCTGGGCAGTGAGGCCCGTGGCTACAACGACCTCCGCGCGCCGATCCCGGCAACCCCGGCCATGCTGGAAGTCGAGGTTATCCGGCTCACCAACGGCGAACGCACCGCCCGGGGCTTGCCCCCACTCCGCGCCAATCCGCACCTCACTGCGGCTGCTCGCGCCCACAACGACGACATGATCCGCCATGGTTTCTTTGATCATCAGGGGTCCGATGGCTCCTCGCCCGCCGATCGCGCATGTCGCCAGGGTTATACGCCATACGATGGCATGACGTGCCTGGTTGCCGAGAACATTGGGAGTGGGTATCCCACGCCGTCCAGTGTGGTGGCTGGTTGGATGGACAGTCCCGGTCACCGCGCGAACATACTTGATCCCAATTCTCGGGAGATCGGCCTGGGCTATGCCGCCGGTGGGTCGTGGGGACACTACTGGACCATGACGCTTGGCGCACAGCCCGGGGTCTTTCCCATTTTCATTAACGATGATGCCCCGGAAACCAGGTCACGCGCGGTGATGATCACGCTGACCCGCGAAGGGATTGCCGATTGGCTGCCGTTTCACACGATTGATGCAGTGCAAGTCAGCGAAGACCCATCGTTCGCTGGTGTTCCGGAGCAACCGTGGGCACCGACCATCCCCTTCACACTTTCCGCCGGGAGCGGCGAAAAAACGGTCTTCGTCACGCTGATTGCCAATGATCAGACCGTGATGAGCCATGACACGATTGGTGTGCGGGAGCCCTGACGCATTCCGCATTCCATACCAGGAGATATGACCTATGCACCGACTGAATTGCGCGTCTCCCCCGCTCACACTGCTCTGGATCGGCCTGATCTGGGTGCTGCTCAATGCGATAACCCCACCCCATGGGGCGCACGCGACGGATGCCATACCAATGACGGACGCCGGACGTATCGGCGGGGTTGTACGTACGATTGTCGGTACCAACCAGTACACCTATATTGGGAATGGCGGGGCGCTGGATATTCTGGATACCACCAACCCGGCGGCCTCCGTTGCGGTCGGGCGCGTCGAACTCTCACCAACCCATCCCGTGAACCATATCGCGCTTGGTTCCGATACAGCCTATGTGTCCCTCTGCACCGAACTCCGGATTGTTGATGTCCGTGACCCGACCAACCCGGTGGTCCGCGCCGCTGTACCGACCACGGCATGCACCAAGGCCTCATTCGTGGTCAATGAAACTCTGTATATCGTTGACTACGACCACCTGCAGATTGTTGATGTACGCGACCCGGCTGCTCCCGTGGTACGCAGCACACTGGACATCCCCGGCAATCCGGGGCAGATCATCGTGCAGGATGCCATTGCCTATATTGCCGCAGGTAGCGGAGGGCTCCAGATCGTGAATGTGCAAGATCCCCAGTCGCCGGTTCGTATCGGCAGCTATGCGCCCGCCGATGCGCGCGTAATGCAACTCCAGGTGGTGAACCAGCGTGCCTATATCATCAATACCGTGGTTGGCCTGGAGATCATTGATGTGCAGGATCCGACCACCCCTACGGTGCTGGGGGTCTCTCCCGATGCCACTTCCCCATCGTCAGTCGCTGTTGATCGCACGACCGCCTATGTGCTGAATGGCCATGGCCTGACCATGCTGGATATCACCGATCCGGCCACTCCACACCTGGTTGAGACGGTGCCGACGTATGCATACCCGCTCGCAATGCATGTGGTCGGCACGTATGCCTACATCGCCGCAAGCGGCTATGGTCTGGAGATCATCAATCTCGCTGTGCAGCCACCGGAACGCAGTGGTGCCTACCGCACCTATGGCGACATGCGCGATCTGGATGTCGTTGGCAGTACAGCCTACGTTGCGGCAACCCATGGTCTGCAGGTGTTCGACGTCAGCAACGCGAATCACCCCCAACCCCGCGGGTTCTTTGCCACTCCTGCGGACAGGAATGGATCGGCTAATGCGATTGCGGTCATTGGCACGACCGCCTACCTGGTGGATGCCACCACCCTCCGCATCCTTGATGTCAGCGATCCCGATACGCTGACTCCCATCGGCGCGGTATCGCTGGAACGCTGGGCTGATGATGTGACGGTTGTGGACCATCTGGCCTATGTTGCTGCCGGCACAGCGGGTCTGCACATTGTGGATGTCACCGATCCGACGAACCCGACGATCCGCGGAACCTACGATACGCCGCAGTATGCCGGTCGCGTCGATGTGGCGGGACAGACGGCCTATGTCACGGAGGGCAACGGCAGTCTCCAGATCATTGATGTGGCACATCCGGAGACCCCGGTGCTGGTGCGTGCCTATGCACTCCCAACACCGGTACGTGCGGTAGATGTCGTTGATGCGCGCGCCTATGTGGTGCATGGCGCCGGCCTGACGGTGTTCGATGTCAGTACCCCGGCCAACCCGGTCGTGCTCAGCGAGTACCCGGCGAATGACCAGACCGTCCGCGATATCCTGGTCGTCGATACCACAGCGTACCTCACCAGCGACGAGGAGAACCTGATCATCCTGAATATGCATGATCCCCAGACCCCCCAGCGGATCGGGGGCTATGCGGTGGCGCAGCGAGGTGATCGCGTGCATGTCGCCGGGCATCGCGTCTATCTGATCCACCGCGATGTTGGTCTGACCATCCTTCAGATGCCCCCACCGGCGGGCCTCTTTGTTGATCCAACCGACCGGGAGGCCGCACTGGCCTTCTATGAAACCTGGTACGATCCGCATGTACCGGCAAGTACGTGGAATGGTACCCTGGATGCATGCGATCCGGGAGGGACCAGTGCCGCATTTCGCGCTGCAGTCGCACAGCGGATTAATTACTTTCGGGCCATGGCCGGGGTGACGGCAAATATTCAGTTGGACCCGGAGTTGAACCGCAAGGCGCAGATCGCTGCCCTGATGATGAGTGCCAACGGGGATATCGACCATACCCCACCGGGGGACTGGCGGTGCTACCATGCGGACGGTGCGTTGGCGGCGGGGAAGGCCAATCTCGCAAGCGGCACCCATGGTCCTGCGGCCATTGATCTGTATATGGCCGACCCCGGCGCAACCAACTACTTTACGGGGCACCGGCGCTGGGTCTTGTTTCCGCACACGCAGATGATGGGCACTGGTGACATCCCCGGAAGCGCCGAGACACTGGCCGTCAACGTGTTATGGGTAAATGATCCCACCCCTATGCCGGAAGCTGACCCCTTCATTCGGGATGCAGACGGCTTCGTGGCCTGGCCACCGCGCGGGTATGTGCCGTTTCCGGTGGTCTATCGCCGCTGGTCGTTCTCCTATCCTGAGGCAGACATGTCTGCAGCCCTGGTCCAGATGACCCATGCTCAGGATGGTCCTATCGCTATCACGCAGCACCCCCCGCTTGCCGGTTTTGGGGACAACACGCTGGTCTGGGAGCCGAACCAGGCGCTTCCGCACCCCCGTGGGCATGATCAGGTCTATACAATCACGATTCGCAATGTCCGCATTGGGACACCGGCCCAGGCACGAACATTCACTTATCAGGTCACGGTGATCGACTCGGCAACGTACACGTTTTTACCACTGATACAGCGATAACCACACGGGATACACGCACCGGATGGGTCGTCGTTTCGACCATCCATCCGCCAATCAGGTGCTGGTTCTTCGTCCAGGAGTTACACAGTGCCGGATCCGTTCTTCACGTTCGCTTGCGTTCACCAGTATGTATGGGTCTAGCGAGTCAGGTGCATAACCATTCGTCCTGGTGAGTCATAGGTCGTTAAGCACGCTACAATCGGGATACATGGATAGGTGTCATCGTCGGGCACAAGACGGATACTACGGCTTCGTCTACGCATGTTTGTCTGGGAAGGAGTACATCAATGTATGGTCATCGTTATGGTACCAGGCTCGCCGCAGTGCGCCGGAACACGGGCGCATCGCTGTCCCGTCGGTCGTACCCGGTCAGATGGTGGATCGTTCGCTGTCTCGTGCTCTGCGGGCTGGTGTTTGCCATCATCCCGCCATGTCGCAGTTCTGCCACCCAGGAATCTGCCTATGTATATGAGGAAGCGCAAATAGTGTATTTGAGCAATATGGAACGGCGCACTCATGGATTGCCCCCCTTGCGCTGGAATCGCCAGTTGACCGAAGCGGCGCGCTGGTTTGCCCGGGACTCTACCGAGAATCGTTCCGGAGACTATTGTGGGCACGAGGACACCCAGGGTCACTTTCCCGACTGGCGGGCCCGTGCTTTTGGCTACCATGGGCTGGCCGGTGCAGAAAATGCATTTTGTGGGTCCATTGACCCCCAGACAGCAGTCACCGGCTGGATGAACAGTTCCGGGCACCGTGCCAATCTGCTTGATCCCGACGTGCGTGAGATGGGCCTGGGGGCGGCGGTACGCACACGCGATCAGTATGGGTATGTGGCGCAGATGTTTGGCCACGACCCGGTCTATCCTCCAGTCATTCTCAACAACGAGGCTCTCACTACCACAACGCCACAGGTGAACCTGTACATCTATAATAGCAAGTCTTCCAGTACCTTTGCGGGCATGGGGCCAATCACCGATATGATGGTCAGCAATGAACCATCGTTTGCCAATGCCGACTGGGAACCATACACAGCCGAGAAATCCTGGACAGTACCTGCGGGCGAAGGGTGGCGTACCGTCTATGTCAAGCTCCGCGATCACCTCGCCCGCACAGTCACAGTTCAGGACACCATCTACCTGGGGGCCACCGTGCCGCACAACCAGTTGGGCTTTGCGCAGATGAGTAGTACGCAGGATCAGGTTGAACTGATCAACCTGGACTCCGGCGGTCTGCCATCCATGCAGTTGAGTGCCGGATGGCTGGCGGATGATCAGGCCGAAACCTTTGAAGTGTTGTCGGGCAATGGAGTCCAGGTGACTGACGCGGCCGCGTGGGGTGGAACGGCCGTGCAACTGCTTCCCGGTGAGGGCGAATCGGCCGCCTGGATCTGGACAACCGAGTTCGTCAAAGATGTCCCCCTGGTCGCCTATGTGCGGCTTCAGGTCAGCGATACGGCGGAGCGCGGTGAAGTCGCTCGTTTTTCAATCGCTGCCGGGGGGCACACCTATGGTCCGCTCATAGTGCAGGGGCATGACGTTGCTGCCGCCGATACCTATCAGGAATTTGCGCTGCCCTTTACCTTTCATACGAATGCAGACGAGCCTTTCTTGCAGTTACAGATTGCCCGGACTGGTGCAGCCACGGTCACCTTCGATGCGGTGTCTCTCTTCACCGCCCCACAACCCGTGACCACTGCAACAACCTGGCGTATCCCCGGCGGCAACTATCGTGGACAGGGTGTGTGGGTGCGCTTCACTGACGGCGATGCGCGTTTTTCACCCATGAGCGAGGCAACGGTACGCCAACCGGCCCCCCCCGAAGTGCCGACTGCGTTACCAACTACAACGCCAACCACGACGCCAACCACAGCACCAACCGGAGTACCGACGGCACCAACACCAACGGCACCAACTACGACACCAACCGGAGTGCCGACGGCACCAACACCAACGGCACCACCAACCGCCGGCGAACCAACCGATACACCGGGATATCCACCACCCGTGACCGATGGACCGCCACCCACCAATGGCACATTCGCGGATGTCAGTTTCCGCCAGGTCTGGGAACGAACCGACCTGCCCGTTGCCGACAATGCACCTGGGTTGGGGGCGCGGTCCTGGATCTGGGGACCGCAGCCCGCCACCGGGCGCACCTACGAGCCCTATGCTGAGAGCCCAGGTGGTCAGCGGTTGGTGCAATACTTTGACAAGAGCCGGATGGAGATTACCGATCCCGACGCTGCGCGCAATCTGTGGTATGTCACCAATGGACTGCTCGTGATTGAGTTAATCGAAGGAAAACGCCAGATCGGGCATACGTCGTTCGCCGATGCAACGTCTTCCAATCAAGCCGTGGCCGGTGATCCCGAAGCGGTCAATCCCCATGCGCCGACCTACCGGTCCTTCCGAAATGTGGCATATCCCGTTACGTCCGCGCGTACGCCGCAACGGACGGGCGAGGTGGTTACGGCCGTGCTGCATAAGGATGGGACAACCTCGGACAACCCGGATCTGGCCCGCTACAATGTGACGCTTGCTGCCTACGATGATCAGTTGGGGCATAATATTCCGCAGGTTTTCACCACCTTCTTTGCGCAGCACGGTCTGGTGTATGAACAGGGGCGCTATGTGCAAGGATCGATTATCGACTGGGTGTTTGTTGTGGGATTACCCATTAGTGAACCCTACTGGGCCCGGGTTAAGGTTGGTGGCGTCGAAAAGGATGTGCTGATGCAGGCATTTCAACGGCGGGTGCTGACCTACACGCCGGCGAACGATCCTGCATGGCGCGTTGAAATGGGGAATGTGGGGCAACACTACCTTCGTTGGCGGTATCAACAGTAAATCCATAGTATGCCCGGGTTCATACGTTACACCGGTCGTGCAGGATCACCTGATCCTGCACGACCGATATATGGTTAGAACAGACATCACAGGACGTATGCGATGACCTTTTTGGCATGACAAGCGCCATGTCCGCAACCTGGCATGCCGACCGAAGCAGCGGCAACGATCGCAGCGGGGGGAAAACCCGCCCGATGAGAGCAAGAGCCCCTGGCACGCATCGTCATCAGCCGCTGGGGGCGGACGGCCCATGAACACCCGCTGCATCGCGTTGAACCCCGGTGGTGATATCATAGGTACAGCAGCGCGCACGCTGCTGCCGGTCAGTATGCACCGCATGCACATGCGCCAATGCATCGTGATATCCTGCGGGCGAAATTGGTCGCATATCGCGCAATACCTCCCTCTGCCCACGTTCTTCGGCGGGTGTGACGTAGTTCGTATCGTTGACAAATGCCCGGAACTGCCGATTGGTTACTTCATAGCGGTCAATCCAGAACGGGGACAGTTCGACGAGTCGCTGTGGCTGCTCGTCATCGAAGTTGTCTGGAGCGCACCCGGCATGAAACAGCCTGTTTATGCTAATCTGAAAATGGCTCTTCCGCACTTTGTGTGGCGCACATCTGAGCGAGGTTACCCTGGTGCAAGCACCATCGCCCGTACGAGCGCAAACCCGGCCCGACCATATAGTTGCCGTTTGATGGTCTTCAAGCGATTGATCTGCCCTTCGACCTGCCCGCTCCTCCAGGGTAGCTTCAGTGCGGCAGCGACTTCTGCGTAGGTTTGCTGGATGCCCCGCGCGAAGCTGACCAGTTCGTCAATGCCGCTCTCCATCGCCCGCTTCAGCCAGTCATCCAGTGTGTCCCGCTGCCGCTTCCGGATGCGTGTACCGAAGTCCTGCGCGAGCGTGTGGGCGGTTGCCAGTGAACACTGGCATGGAGCAGTTGCTGCTGGAGATAGGGTTTGTCGGGGTCGAGGATGCTGGTCGTAGCACCCCCCGGAGCCTGTTCGGGAAAGGTCACTGCCGTCAGAAAGCGCTTCACCGTATGCCGACTGATCGCAAGCCGGCGCGCAATGGCGCGGATACCCAGACCCTGGGCGTGCAACGTCCGTACCGCTTCATAGCGAGCAATGCGTACCGCCCGGCATGCCTGACGCTGCCGTTCCTGCGTGGTGGTGGTGACGGATGCGCACACCAGGCGCAGCAGGGTATCGGGACTGGTCGGGAGGTGCTGCTGCTGGGCCAGGCGTGCTCCGGCCTGCCCACCTAGCGCCAGCCCGATCTGTCGCAGCCGGACGGTGCGCCGCAGCGTGCGCCGGGCGGAGCGGACGGTCAGGCCCGGCAGGTCTTCTGTGAACGTCCGGCGCGCCCAGCCGGGGGTTGCGCACACGAAACACCGCACCCGCACGCGCAGCACCTGATGCTCGGCTCAGGGGCAGTCGGCCGGCGTGCGGATGGAGGAGCCGTGGATGCGCTGCGCTGGCGTCCCACAGGCCGGACAGCCGCCGCCCATGTGCGTCGCGGTGAGCGTCACGGTGATGGTCTGCGCGTGGATCGTCTGGCATGCGACTCGCACCGCTGCCGCGGCGGGCAGGAGCAGTGCTGCACGTGCGGTGTGTTCCGTCGTGCTGATTGGTTCCGCGTCCCGTACGGGCACGGTGGTATTCGCTGGTGGCTCACACCGGACTGTTGGGCCACCACCAGCGGTGCAGCGGGTTTGGTGGGATCGGCTACATACCGCACGAGGTCATGCAGGGGAATGCCAGTTTGACTCTGGGCTGCCTTCAAATAGCGCACCTGCCCATCATGGCGGTAGCCCGCAATGCCCCGAATGGTGACGAGATCGTCGGTGTCCTGGCAGCGCCAGACGGCGGGCGCAAACCGGATGAGAACACCGATTGCAGCCTCGGATTCTGGCAGGCGCTGCGCCGGGTCGTGGTGGCGGGTCAGGTCATCGGTGAGCCGTGCGTGCAGATAGGGACACGAGGTCGTGATGATCTGCTCGATATCGGCAGGAGCCGTATCCGGATGCTCCGCTACCCAGCGACTGGTGGCACGATACAGTTCCTGACACAGCAGTATCCACTCTTGAAAACAGATACGGGTTTCCATGGCACCTCCTTCCGCATGCCTATGCTGTGTGGCGTATGGGGACATCATAGGGGCATACCCTGGTTCGTGCAATCTGGTGATGAACATGGACACCCTTGCTCAGATGTGCGCCACACAACGTGCGGAAGAGCCCAAAAGCGGCTGTTACATCGAAGCGCGGCAGTTGGGCACGGCTGCCCGCCTGCCTGGAGCGGTGTCTGGCGCTGTCTGCGGTGATTGCCTGGCGGATTGTGTATGCGACGATGCCGGCACGGGCGGTGCCGGATGCGCCCTGCACGGTCGAAGAGTAATTTCATGCGTGAGCAACAAGCACATGCCGCTCTCGATCATCCGCATAGCTCAAACAGGCGTGACTATCCGCTTCGGTCAGAGAGGAGAAATCTGCCAGGATCGCTTGCTGAGTCATACCAGCGGCAAGGTAGGAGCGGACATCATACACTGATATCCGCATACCACGGATCGTCGGCGTCCCACTGCGCTTGCCAGGCTCACGGGTAAGAATCGATGGGTATGGTCTACGCATCCCGGACTCCTCTCCGTCGGTATTTGGTCGAGCCCGCGTCCTTCTTGGATTATACCACGTCCGGATGGGGTATTCCGTTCAAACCGACAGTGATGAACGCCCACCGAACGGATTGGCGCTCAACTGCCGACATAGGCGCACAGCACGCACATGCCGCACTATCTGAGGGTATGCACCGGATACATGATGGTCCCCACCCGGCGCCACGGTGTTCCGAAATCAACCGGATGCGCAATGCGGTGGCGTTGAACCGCCCGTAGCCGTGTTCCATTCCCGTTCGTTGGTGCGCGTCTGATACGCCGTTCGCAGGGGCGACTCACCGGTGCCCTGCCGGTCATGCGGCACCTGCATGGTGGTGTCGCCAGGCAGGTGCGCAGCGTGCGCGGGCGCTTGCCGTTCCGGCTCTTGCCCGAAGTGCGATTAGCCGGGGCATAACGCTCGTAGCCGAGATGGGCGGTCAACTCGGCCGCCAGCAGTTGTTCCAGGGTGCCGGCAAACAGCCGGGCCAGGATGCCCTGTGTGCCAAAGACGTCATCGCTGCTGGCGAAAACCGCCAGGAGAACACAAACGTTCGTTCGTTCGTATGGGACACCATGTCCACAATCTATTATACACTCTCACGGATGATGCAGACCAGACGATTGCACTCCAGCAGCCACCTCCGCCGCAATCCTGGCGAGCGGACATACTCCGCCAGACCGAGATGGACGCGCTGCGCCTGCAGACGGCGCAGCGGTACCGGGTCATCACATTCCGATATTATTGCGACATGGTCTCACCAATTGCCCGGCAGCACACGCGCTGCGCTGTGATGCCCATCCTCCCGAAGTGCGGGCGAAGCAAGCATGTTTTCCGCCCACACAAAAAGAATGCGGATGTGATTGCCGGCGCCATGCTTATGATCTGCTTGTGCTGTGGTTCTCTGATGAGAGTACCATATCGAATGCGATCTGGTCTGTGCCGCACTGTGCAATAGCATTCTTGCACTTCAAGGCTGCTCCTTACCGAAAGAAAATCGCCTGTCTGAGGTAGTGCAAGGCACCGGAAGACGGTAGTGCCCCAGAGCAAGTGGTTATGTAACGTGGCTACCTCATCAGAAAGCCGTATATTTCACCGCTACCACTATGCGTGTGGCACTGCCCGGAAGACAACATCGGAAAAATTGCCTGCGTATTTCTCACCAATCGTTATATAATATGGTACAGATGCTGGCGATGTGGCACACACCCGCATGACCGGGCATGGCGCAGAGTGGCATGCCCGATGTAGTAAATGGGGAGTAAGGATAGACGATGACGACATCAATGGAAAAACTCCAGGCCGAGAATACTATGCTCAAACAGCGGATCGCCGAACTGGAGCAGGAACGTACCGCACCAGCGGCTGCATCGGCAGACCGTGCAACCGGATCGTCACATGCGGCATTTCAGGCCGATGAGATCGAACTGTTCCGCACGATACTTGAGTCCTCACCAGACAATATCCTGATCTGGGATGAGCATTACAACTACCTCTATGCCAATCAGGCCGCCATCGATCAAGTTGGAACAACACGCGACAAGGTCATTGGGAAGAATATTTCTGATGGTCTGGGACATATCCCCGATTTTATGCAGCTCTGGATGAGCCGCATTGATCATGTCATTGCCACGGGTGAAACGGTTCATCGTGAGGAAAGTATGCAGATGGGCGACATCATCGCAACTGGCATCTCCACGATGTTTCCTGTTCGTGACAACGCAGGCAGAGTCTATGCAATGGGCCTGATCTATCGCGATATCACCGAGCGCAAGCGCATAGAAGAGCAACGCTCGCTCTTCAAGCTGCTGGTGGATAACTCACCGGACGGTATCGGAATTGCCGACAGTCAGGGCATCTTCACCTACGTCAATCCGGCCTATGGCGCGCTGACCGGCTATGGCAAGGACATGATCGGGATGTCTGTCAATGACCTGCTTTCCGACAACAGCGCGATCGATGCGGAAGTGGTTATTGGCGCGATCATGCACGGTGATGGGTTCTGGCGCGGCGAACTCACCTACCGGCATAAGGACGGCACGCCCCTGCCGATCCAGGCATCAGTGTTTATGGCGTATGACGACCAGGGGAAGCTACTGGGCATTCCGGCTATCGTGCGCGATATTACCGACCAGCAGCAGCGCGAAAACGAGTTGCACCAGCAGGCGCAAATTCAGGAGCAAGTGCGCGGCTCCATCGTGGTGGTCGATATGCAGGGCATAATTACCCGTTGGAACCGTGATTCTGCCCGTCTCTTTGGCTATACCGCAGAAGAAATCATCGGCAAGCCAATTGCCACTCTTTACCCCCCGGAAGCGCAAGAGCGACTGATGACCGAGGTGATCGCACCCCTGCAAGCGCAGGGCGAACTGGAAATCGAGTCACTGGTCTGGAGCAAGACGGGTGAGCGCTTTCCCATCCTCCTTTCGCTGTCTTTGCTGCGTGACGATAACGGAACACCCGTGGGTATGATTGGCTTCTCGACCGACCTCAGTGAGCAGAAGCAGATGGAAGCCGAACGCGTCGCTATGCAAGAGCAGATCATCGCTGCCCAACGGAACGCCCTGCGCGAACTCTCCACGCCCCTGATTCCCATCACCGATGAGGTGGTGATTATGCCCCTGATCGGCACGATAGACAGCCAGCGCGCGCAGCAGGTGATGGAGGCGCTGCTGGAAGGGGTGGCGCAACACCAGGCCGATCTGGTCATCCTGGACATTACCGGCGTCTCGGTGGTTGATACGCAGGTGGCGCAGGCGTTCATCCAGGCGGCGCAGGCGGTGCGGTTGCTTGGCGCACAGGTGATGCTGACGGGCATTCAGTCACAGATCGCGCAAACGCTGGTGCATCTGGGTGTTGATCTGAGCGGCATCCAGACGCAGGGGAGCTTGCAGGCGGGCATCGCAGCGGCGCTGACGAAGCGGCAGCACGCGTGATGTCACGACTGCACACCGATACACACCTTGACCGGATGAACGGGAAAACCCGGACGCACCGGGTGACACCTGTGACTGTTGTAAACCGAACGAGCTCGTGAGCACGCACGGTGCAATTGCATGGGGCAGGGCAACACGATGAACCCACCCGAACGCGAACCAGCCTGGCGCTACCCGGTGCGTATCCTGGCCGCCGCGGTGGTGAGCATTGGCGGGGTGGTGCTGCTGCTGACCCTCCTGGCCAATGCGCGCAACTGGGTGGTGATGGGCCTCCTGGTAGGGTTGCTGGTGCCGCTGGTGCGGGTGGTGGCCGATGCCCTCAACCCGGACGTCCCCAACCCGGCCACGCTGGCGGGCTATGCGCGGCGCTACCTGGCTGTGTTGCTGGTGCTCGGTGTGCATCTGGTGGCGCTGGCGGCGCTGGCACCGGCGCTGCTGCTGGCGCTGGGGGTGCTCGGCGCAGTGCTGGGCTTCATCGTGGCGCTCTTTGGGCTGCTGCTGTGGGTGCTCCAGCACTGGGCAGGGGCACAGACGGGCCGCCCGCTGGGGGCCGACGAGTGGCAGCCGATGCTGCTGCTGCTGCTGGGGGCGGTCGCGGGCGGCGGTGCCTGCCTGGGGTTGCTCACCGGATTGATGTATCTCAAAGACCGCCTGGAACCACCATTCTGGACTATCGTTCGTACCGTGCACGATCGCCTGATTGGTTCAGACAAGCGCTAACACACCAGCACGCGCGCTCGCGCTCTCCACGCCCTTCTTCAGCAAAGATTCAGCCAGATCACAGCCGCGCTTCAGCCCCGCCCGCTATCCTGAACCTGTCACGGCTGCACACCACTACGGCGCCGATGTCGTGGGCCTCGAAACCGGCCGTGTGCGTGAGCAGGTGCCGGATGGTGATGGGCTGCGCATAGGTCGCCGGAATTTCAAAATCGAGATAGCTATTCACATCGGTGTCGAGATCCAGGTGCCCCTGCTCAACCAGTTGCATGGCCGCCACTGCAGTAAACGTCTTGCCCAGCGAGCCGACATGCGCCACGCTGCGCTGCGGATCCATTGGGATCTGCGCTTCGTGGTCGGCCATGCCGTAGCCGGCCAGATGCAGCGGCGCGCCATCCTGCACCACCGCAACTAGTGCGCCGGAGATGGTGTACTCGCGCAGGTAAGCCGGAATCTGCCGGTCAAAATAGGCCGCAAACCTGGCGTCCGTACCTGCCGGCGGCTCCGTTGCGGGCAGAATCGTATTCACCATTACTTCCATAAACCGCGCCGGTTCATCCCACATCGGCGTATGTGCCGAGTTCTCGAACCAGATCAATTGCTTCTGCGGCGCTTCCAGGAGCGCAAAATATTCCTCAGCCAGGCTATTGGCCGCGTTGACATCCCAGCGCCCTTTGACGAAGTAGACCGGCACATCCAGGCGCGGCGCCGATTCGCGCAGATCCAGGTCGTTCAACTGCGGATAGACCGTAGCGAAGGTGGCGGCCAGGCCGCGGATCCAGTTGACTTTGTCGAGCAGACCATACTCCGGCGCCGCCAGCGAGTCGAAGAATAGGTTATGGTCGATACCCTCGCCATGGGCATGGGCGTGCATATAGGCGTTGAGCACGCCGTTGATAGCCTGAAACTTGCCGAGTATGTCGGCCTGCTCGTAGGGCGGCGGCCCATTCCGGCGTAACTGTTCGACGGCCTCCATGCGCCCCTGTGTGTGGAGTTGCTCGATAGCGAATGCATAGCCCAACTGATCGTTTTCGACCGGGTCGACCATCTGGCCGCTCGTGATTAGGGCGTGATACCAGTCGGGCTGCTGCTGCACCATCCAGACACCCAGAATACTGCCCCAGGACTCGCCGAAGACGTAGATTTTCTCCTTGCCGAAGCGTTCGCGCAGATACTGCGTCAGTTCGAGCCCATCAGCCAGAAAGCGCTCCGGCGTGATGGTCGTGAAATCGGCGGCAGCATAGGATTTGCCGGTGCCCGGCTGATCCCAGTTGACGACAACGAAGTGTTCTTCGAGTTCGCCCAGGTACCGCCGGGTCATCACCAGCTCGCTGCCGCCCGGCCCACCCGAGAGGAACAGCAGCACCGGCTTCGCGGTACTGTGACCGCGAATGGTCATCCACTGCCGGCTACCGCCCAGCTCAACCGCCTCCAGCGAGGCGATGCTGCCGGGAACCGGCCGGCCGTCGGAGCCGCGAATCGGCGGTGTGGTGGCAAACAGGTGCGAAAGCACGACTGACAGGCCGGCGATGCCGATCCAGGCCAGACCGGCGCTGAGTAGTCGCAGCGGCCTGCGTTCGCTGCGTACCAGGGCCGACAGGATGCCGGCATCGAGCAACAGCAACAGGCCGGCAATCCAGACCGGTACCGCCGTCACGAAGAAGAGCAAGATTACGGTGATACTGCTCAGCAGCGCGAGCAGCCCACCACCCAGCGTGAGCAGTGCCATGCCCCGCCGTCCCACCAGACTGCGCTGCCGGCGGGTGATGCGTTCAGGCGAACCGCGGGTGGAAAGAATCTGTGCCATGGAATGGGCTCCTTTCAAAAATCAATCGTCTCGAGACTACTCTGGCCGTCCGCGTGCAACAGGTGCAGCCGCAGCGGCTCCACCCGCACGACGGACTGCCAGGGTTGGGCTGGAATGCCGGCGCTATCCGGCAGAATGCAGCCGCGCCCGGCCAGTTTCCAGCCGGCGGTGAGCAACACCAGGTCAGGGTGCTGCTCCAGGTTGAAGAGCAGATCTGAGCCGTGCGGCAGCACCAGGTACAACTGCGTATCCTGCACGTGGTAGGGCACCAGGCCAATCTGCAGGCCGGCCGGCCCGCCGGTGGACAGCGTCGCACTGGCATATTGCCCGAACAACTCGCTCATCTGGTGTTGAAAGTGTCGGTTCATCGGCGTCTACCTTTCTGTCATGATCTAGCATAGGGGTAAACCCCCGGTCGTTGTCGTCAACCGAAAGATAGACTTTGCGAAACCAGACCTGTTTCTCGCTCTGGTTTCGGAAGAGCGCCTTATTTGGGCAGGAGGTTCAGGTTACGGGCTTTGCTGACGGCTTCGGTGCGGTTTTGCGCGTCGAGCTTGGCCATGAGGCGGTGAATGTGGGTCTTGACAGTGCCGACGCTGATGACCAGTTCATCGGCAATTGCCTGGTTGCCGGCGCCGGCAGCAATGTGGGCCAGCACTTCGATTTCGCGCTCAGTCAGCGTATCGGCGGGATGCGGTTGCCTGGTCGCCTGGTCGGCGATGGTCAGCACCTGCTGCGCATATCCCGCCACGCGGCTGGACGTGTCGATGCGGCGCAGGAGCGGGAGCAACGGCGCGCCGGTATCGAGAAACCGGCGCAGCAGGCCCGGTGGGGCCGCTAAAAGCAAGGCCGCTTCGAGTGCGGATACTGCTTGCTCAACGGCGCCGCCGGCCTGCAAAGTCAGCGCCTGCAAAATACAGCCCTGAATGACCGTGTCGATCCGCCCGGCAGCCCGGGCAGCCGGGATGCGTTCCGTCAGCCTGGACAGTGCCGCGTTCGTTTCTCCCTGCGCCAGATGCACCTGGGCCAGACTCAGGCACTCCACGTCGTCCTGGTAGTCGGGCGTTGCCTGTTGCTGGTAACGCTGCGCCCACGTAGCAGCAGCGGCGATCTGTCCGCTGCGGAGCTGCAGGCGCGCCTCCGCAGCATCAATCAGTGAGGTGATGATGGGGCTTTGAAAATCCTGCGTGACGCTGCGCGCCTGCCCGATACTGCTTGCAGCCGCGCTGGTTTCGCCGCGTGCCAGCAGCAGATCGGCCAGCGCGAGCTGCGCCGGCCAGAGCACATCGGGGATCGCGGCGCGCTGCATCAGCGTAATCGCCTCGCGCAACAGGATTTCGGCATCGACGAGCTGGTTGCGCTGGTAGCAAGCCATTGCCAGCGGCACCATAATCGTCGCCAGTGGGCCGCTGCGCGGGGCGTCCTGATCCAGCAGCGCCGCACAGCGCTGTTCGACTGCATCGAGATCGGCCGCCAGCAGATCGATCCGGGCCAGGTAATACTGCGCATCGAGTGTCAAATAGTAGTGCTGAAGCTGTTGCGCCAGCGCCAGCGCCTCGGTATAGCCCGCGCGGGCCGCCGCTACGTCGCCGCGCACAAAGTGCAAAAACGCGGCCGTGTTGGCAATCCGCACCCGGTCCAGATCCTCGACGGTGTGTTGCCAATGCTGCGCCTGAGCGATCCGGCGTTGACCGGTGGCGACATCGCCCTGGTAGGCGGCCAGCGTGGCCTGGTAGCTGGCGGCAATCGCCTGCAAAGCCGGTTCCGCATCGTCCGGCAGCGCGTCGGCGGCGAGCTGAACGTACGCTTGCGAGCGGCGCAGATTGCCGGTGAGGTACCATGCGCGCGAAAAATAGAGACAGAGGCGCGGAAAATTGTGCAGTACCGGTTCGGGGAATGCCGGAAGCCAGCTTAGCACCGTCATAATTTCGCCGCACGAAGTCAGGCGTTGCCAGGCTCCGGTTTCGATCAACTGAGCCGCGTAAGCCGGATCCGCGGCGGCCAGTGCGTGTGGCACGGCGTCCACGGGATTGTCATGCGCCGCTAGCCATGCGGCTGCCTGGCGATGCCGCGCCCGGTAACGCGCACCATCCTGCAACTGCAGATACTGACGGAGAAACTGCGCCAGCAAATGATGGTAGCGGTACACCGGCTCACGCTCCGACAGCGGAATGACGAGGAGGCTCTCGCCGGCCAGCCGGCTGAGCAGCAGCGCCGCATCGCTGTTGCCGGTCAGCCCATTACAAAGATCGGGCTGCAACCAGTTGAGCACACAGGTGTCGAGCAGAAAGGCCTGGATATCGGCTGCTTGCCGGTTGAACACTTCCTCGGCCACATACGCGAACACATGCCGGCGGGCCTGCGAATAGCGCTGCAGTTGCTGTTCGAGTGCCACTTCGTCGGGCTGTGGCCGGCTCATCAGCACGAGCGCCAGTGCCGCCGCCCAACCCTCGGTCAGATCGTGCAACTGTTCCAGCAGATGCGCGGAAGGCTGCCGGCCCAGACTGTGCTGCAGCCAGCGTGCCATTTCATTGCGGCTGAACGCCAGGTCGGCCATACGCACCTCGACCAGCGTACCGCCGGCCCGGAGTCGCGCCAGCGGCAGCGGCGGATCGGCCCGGGTGCCGATAGCGAGCCGCATATGTGGCGGCAAATACTCACAGAGCCGCCCGACGGCATGGTGAATAGCTGGACTATGGAGAAGATGATAATCATCGAGGATGAGCACCACCGGAGTACGATCCTCAGCGACGGTATTGAGGATCAGATCGACCGTCTCGCCCAGCGCTACAGGAGCGTCGAGTTCAGGCAGTGCCGGCTCATAGTGCGGGAGCGAGCGCAAGGCAGCGACCAGATAGGCGGCAAAATGCGCCGGATCGTTATCGCGTTCATCGAGGGCATACCAGGCGACGGCCGTTCCCTGCTGACGCAGGTGATGGGCCCAGGCAATCAGGCTGGAGGACTTGCCGAACCCGGCCGGCGCCGAAACCAGCACCAGGGAGGCATCCCCAGTTGCCTGAAGCTGCTGCTGCACTCGTTCTCGCGAAATATGCTGGGCGCGTAGCGGCGGCAGTTGAATTTTCACCCGGAGGAGCGATGGCATCAGATCTCTTTCGCTCATGCGCGACTGACATGCGCATAGTACGGCAGCGGCCAAAAAAATGCAATGGGTACTGGGTTTTTCACAACGTATGCTTGCACCCTTCTAGGGCTACGTCAAAGTCATTGGAACACCGATGAACGCCAGTGCGCGTGGCACCGACGCCGCATATGCCCGCACCGCATCTGCGATGTTCGTCCATCGCAGGTTCGAGCGGTTGGCGGTTCGGAGTTGCTGAAGGAGATTGCGGGCGATATGGCGTAGCACGACGTAGCCCCCCATCGTCGATGGTGCAATTGCTCACCGCGTACCCGCTTCTTATCGCAGCCATCGACTATCTTCTGGCGAGGATATCCTCCTGTTCTGGTCGTCTCCCTACATAGATCATGTAGTCAGGCCAACCCGGCTCCAACTACATGTATCGTGTGGGGACATTCGCGGCACACTGTCCTATAGTTAGTGCTATGAGAGGCATATGCCATGATATCCGGCATATGCTCGCAAGTACACAGAGAAATGGGACAGGTGAGACGATGATCGGAAAGATACTCCAGAAAGACCTCCTGAGGAAGAAACTCATCACGCTGGTACTATTCGGCTTCATATTCTTGTCAGCTATGTTGGTTTCAAGTGGGTGCAACCTCATGCTCACGCTAACCAATTCCCTTGATGCCCTGTTTGAAACCGCCGATGCACCGCATTTTGTCCAGATGCACACAGGGCCACTCGACCAGGCTGAAATTGAACGATGGGCGGCAGCGCATAGCCTGGTTGACGTACAACAAACCGTTGAGATGCTCGCCATTGACGGAACAAGCCTCTTTTTCGGGCAGACGCAAGAGCCTGAAGCAGACACCGTTATGGATATCAGTTTTGTGGTGCAGAATACCCGCTTCGATTTTTTGCTCAATCTCGATAACGAGATTATTGACGTTGCGCCGGGCGAAATCGCCGTTCCCATCTACTTCATGCAACAGGCAGACCTGGACATCGGTGATGAAGTCCGCGTCGTCACCGATGCGGTAGATATGCGCCTCGTGATCGCTGCGTTTGTGCGCGATGCCCAGATGAATCCCGCGATTGCTCATTCCAAGCGGTTCGTGGTTCACCCAACAGATTATGCCACCCTGCGGCAAGCCATCCACGAGGTTGAATATCTTGTTGAATTTCAGCTCACGGACGCGAGCCGTGTCAGCGAATTCCGCAACGACTATCTTGCATCAGATATGCCAAAGCGTGGGCCATCATTAGACGAGCAACTTTTCAAAGTCCTGAATGGCCTGACCGATGGTGTCGTGGCGATGGCTATTATATTTCTGAGCTTCCTGCTCATCATTATTGCGATCTTATGCCTGCGCTTTACCATCCTGGCTACCCTGGAAGAAGACTATCGAGAAATCGGTATCCTGAAGGCCATCGGCATTGCAACATCCGATATCCGGCGGATCTATCTGGCGAAGTATGTGACGTTAGGAGCCGTAGGTTCGATCCTGGGCTATCTCGCATCGTTGTTGCTCAATCAGGTATTTGTCAAAAACATCACCCTGTACTTTGGTACAGCGCAGCGTAGTCTCACAATGGATGCTCTGCCCCTGATTGCAGCAGGCAGCATCTTCATCATCGTGTTGGTGTCGTGTTTTATCGTGCTTGGACGGTTCAATCGCATCAGTGCTGTGCAGGCGTTGCGCTCAGGGAGCATCGGCGAATCTGCCAACCACATCCGTATGCTGAATCTCACCCGGAGCACCGGGTTCAACCTCAATGTATTTCTGGGGTTACGTGACCTCATCCAGCGGTTCCGATTGTACTGGTTACTGGGCATGGTGTACTTCTTCTGCGCGGTCATCATCATTATCCCTATCCATTTCTTGACCACCCTTCAATCACCAACATTTGTCTCCTATATGGGTATTGGGCACAGTGATATACGTATCGACCTCCGACAATCTGATGACGTGGCAGAACGCTATCACCGCATGATGCAGCACCTCCATAGCGATACAGATGTGTTCCGGTTCACGCCGTTTGTGACATCGCAGTATGCGGTCGTCCTGAATGATGGTAGTCAGGACTTCATCACTATTGAAACCGGTGATTTCTCGGTATTCCCATTGGAATATATAGACGGCACTGCGCCGAACGAAGAACATGAAATCGCGCTTTCCATCCTCAATGCCCAGGAAATGGACAAGCACGTCGGTGACACCATCACCCTGCTTGTTGCTGATCGGCAACAGGACCTCGTTATCACCGGCACCTATCAAGATGTGACCGACGGCGGACGCACGGCCCAGGCGACCCGGCAACCTGATCCAGACCACATCCTCGGCTATACCGTCAGCCTTGATCTCCAGCCTGACGTGCCTATTGATGCGAAAGTGCAGGACTACGCAGCCATGTTTGACCCTGCTCGCGTGACAGACCTGGACGGATATGTGGCACAAACGATGGGCAATACCATCGCTCAGATGGAAATGGCAACGTGGGTAACGGGAGTTGTTGGGCTGTGTATCTCCATCCTCATTACTGCACTGTTCCTGAATATGCTCATCAGCAAGGATGCCGGGCAGATCGCCATCAAACGCAGCCTGGGGTTTTCTTTACGGCATATTCGGATGTCGTACCTGGCAACAGCCCTCTTTGTACTGGGAGCAGGCATCATCATTGGCACCATTTTTACGAACACCGTCGGGCAACAGCTTGTCAGTGCGGTATGGGCAACTCTGGGGGCCTCACACATCAGCTTTGTCGTCAATCCGTTGCTGGCGTACCTCGTGCTGCCGCTGCTGCTCATCGGAGCGGTATCGATTACAACCTTTATCAACCTGAACGCAATTAAAGCCAGCGCTATCGCTGAAATGATTAACGAATAGAACAGGGAGAAAGACTCATGAGTATCCTGCTGGAATCAAAACAGTTAAGCAAAACGTTCACACTGGGCAAGCAGAACGAACACCATGTGTTGAAAGAGGTAAATCTGACCATCGCGCAAGGGGACTATGTAGCGGTGATGGGCGCATCTGGCTCGGGAAAATCTACATTGCTGTACAACATGAGCGGTATGGATCGGCTGACATCCGGGAGTGTCACGTTCAGAGGACAGGAACTATCGCACATGCACGATCAGGCGCTCTCCACATTGCGCCTGACGGGCATGGGGTTTGTCTTCCAACACATCCACTTGCTCAAGAACCTGTCTATCTTCGACAATATCTTGCTACCCGGCTATCTCGCGCGGAAAGAAGAACGACACAAGATCGACCAACGGGCGCGGGAACTGATGGAGCATGTGGGGGTTGCCCAACTTGCGGACCACGACATTACCCAGGCATCTGGTGGGCAACTGCAACGGGTCGGCATCTGCCGTGCGCTGATCAATGAGCCGGACATTCTGTTTGGCGACGAGCCGACCGGGGCGCTCAATTCAACCGCAGCCGACGAAATCATGGCGCTGTTTGCCAGCATCAATGCCGCTGGAACGACCATCATGCTGGTCACGCATGATGTCAAAGTGGCTGCCCAAACCGAGCGTATTCTGTTTATGCTCGATGGTCAGATCGTCTCAGAAAAGTGTCTGGGCAAGCCATCCCGAACGGGTGCTGATCGGAAGACGCGCGAAGAGCAGCTTTCCAACTGGCTGTTCAAGATGGGGTTTTAAGCTCATAGAGACATCCGTAGCCGCACCGTTGGGCGCATTCCTGCTCGGCATCCTCCCAATGCAGGGAATTCTGGCAATTGATGTGATAACCGCACTCTTTGCCATTGTTCCGTTGCTTCTGATCCGGATACCGGAACCCGAACGCATGGCTGGTGATAATGCTGAAAAAGATACTATCTGGCAAGATTTCAAAGCGGGTGTGCGCTATGTCCTGGCCTGGCGCGGGTTGCTCATCGTCAGCCTCATGACCATCGGCATCAACTTCACCATCATACCCGCATTTTCGTTACTCCCCCTGTTGGTCAAAGAGTATTTTGGCGGCAATGCCATGCATCTGGGTTGGGTAGAATCAGCGATGGGCATTGGCATGCTCCTGGGAGGGGCGATTCTCGGAATCTGGGGCGGCTTTCAGCGGAACATCATGACATCAATGTCTGGCCTGGCCGGCATGGGTATTGGTACATTGATTCTGGCGATTGCGCCGCCGTCAACGATTGCCCTTGCCATCGGTGGATCGCTCGTTGTTGGTCTGATGACACCGATGACCATGGGGCCGTTCTACGCGCTGATTCAGGCAAACGTGGCTCCCGACATGCAAGCCCGTATTTTTTCTCTGTTGAGCAGTGTCGGGTCAGCGATGGTTCCGCTGGGCTTACTCTTTGCCGGGCCGATTGCCGATCTGGCTGGTATTCAGGTCTGGTTTTTGTTTGGCGGAGCGGCATGTGTAATGATGGCACTCGTGGGGATAAGCATTCCTGCGGTCAGAAATATCGAGCGACAGGCAGCACAGGTTGGGCACGTGCCGGTTGCAGGCACTCCCTAATAGGGCCACTCAGAGACATCTCGGTGCGCCAATCTTGAGCAACAGTATGCTTCTTTATATGATACTATGGAGTAGGTGAATCAAGAGAGATAGAGCGCACCGAGCATGTCCCTTCCAGTTATAAAAACCAAGTTACATGTGCCGTCTGTGCCAGACAAACTTGTCCCAAGGCAGGCACATATCAAGCAGGTTGACACCCATAGATTAACGTTGATGAGTGCGCCAGCGGGTTTCGGGAAAACCACATTAGTGGTTCAGTGGCTGCGGCAGATCAATCGACCCACCGCCTGGTTATCCATCGATCCATCGCATAACAACCCGAAAGTCTTTGGTGTTTATCTGGTTCACGCACTGCATCAACTGGATGGTATCATCGATGAAGCGCTAATGCTGCAAGTTCAGTCGCCACATCCTCCTGCGCTGGATGAAGTAATCATACACATCATCAATCATATTGCCAGCGTATCTATCCAACCTGTCCTGGTGCTGGACGATCTTCACATGATCAAGGAACCTGCTATATATCAGGCACTCGATTTTCTGATTGCCAATCAACCGGATAACGTCCATATCATCGTGACAACACGGGAAGATCCGCCGTTGTCCCTGTCACGACTGCGGGCACGTGGGCAACTCCGAGAGATTCGCGCGCAAGACCTCCGTTTTACCTACGCAGAAACGGCCACATTCTTCAACGATATTTTGTTGTTGGGCTTAGACGCACACCAGGTGCAAACCCTGGATGACCGTACCGAGGGGTGGGTTGCCGGGCTGCAATTCGCGGGATTATCGCTGCAAGGCGAGGAGGACAAAACGGGATTTATTCAGGCGTTTTCCGCCAGCCATCGCTATGTTCTGGACTACCTATCTGATGAAGTATTACGGCAGATTACCCCTGATATTCGTGAATTTTTGTTGAAAACTTCGATCCTCGATCGGCTATCTGCGGATTTGTGCAACAGTGTCATACAGCGCGACGATGCGCAATCGATGTTGGAGCATATCGAGGGGAGAAACTTATTCATGATCCGATTGGATCATCAGCGACAGTGGTATCGCTATCATCATCTCTTTGCCGACCTCTTGAGACGGCATCTGTATCGCGAATATCCAGCGAGCATCTCAACGCTCCATCTGCGTGCCAGTCAATGGTATGCAAACCAGGGGAATCTGGCAGATGCTATGCAGCACGCGCAATTGGGCAACAACACCCAACAATTGATTGATCTGTGTTCCACCTATGGAATGAGCTTCATCATGCAAGGGTACGTTGAACAAGCTCGCGAGTGGATTGAGCTCTTGCCAGCAGACATCATCTGGAAGCAACCGCGTGTGCTCATGAGCTATGGCTGGATTTTATACTTGACGAATGAGATGGCCGAATTGCCCGCGCTGCTTCAGCAGATCGACACCATTACGGAACAAAATGATGTCCTGGGTGAAGCCGCCGCACTGCGCGCCTTTCTCTCCAAGGATGATCCAGACCAGATGCAGGCATATGCTGGACGTGCGCTTGACCTTGTATCCGATGAGAACCTCACGGTGCGGGGTATGGCGCATATGGCATTAAGCGATGTTTATCAGTTACGCGATGAAAGACAGCTCGCGCTTGACCAGTTGCTCCAGGTCATTGACGTTCAATTAACGATTGATAATCGCCTCGCAGCGGCAAATGCACTCATCAATGCAACGGTACGCGGTTTATCGCTGGCACAATGGAATCGCCTTGCGACAGCAGCAGATGCGGTCTTTACGAAGTTAGAACAAGTAGGAATGCCCCATGATCCGGCAATGGGAGCCACCCGTATTGCCAGAGGTTGGATCATGGTGCGCCGCTACGAACTGACCAGCGCAATCCATGAGATAGCAGAAGGATTGGACATTGCCAGCCACAGTGGGGTTCGGGCATGGCAACTTGGCGCTATTCCGCTGATTCAAGCGCTCATCCAGCAAGGTGAACGGCAACAGATCGATGATCGCATGCACGCATTGCTGCAAACCATTCAAGCAGCACCCGCTCATCTCCAGGGCTTTTTGAGCAGGCTCCTGGCGCACATGTATATTGACCTCGGCGAATTGCATACCGCAGCCCACTGGCTCAGCAAAACAGATGGCACGATTGAAGACCAATTAGCTGCCATACGCCTGCACATATTTCAAGACAACACCAATTATTCAGACATGATTGCTGCACTCCATCCCAACCTGGTTCAACTGGAAACCGTTCAATGGCATGGGTATCTGATAGAAGCATTGATTCTCCGGGCAATCGTACACTATCACACGAGAGATTTTGATCATGCCGTTGCGGATATAGAATATGCCATACAGCTTGCGCAGCCGCATGGTGAGCGTTACGTATTCATGCAAAATATGCCGTATCTTCGCCCGGTATTAGCGCACCTGGTCAAAAATTCGTATGCCCGACAACTGCTTGCGCTTGTCGTGGATGTCGGGGCAGGTGCATACGCGCATCCGTCTTTGATAGAGGCATCTTTGATAGAGGCACTCTCCGAGCGAGAGGTCGCCATACTGGGGCTTATGACACGCGGCTTGACCTATGATGCAATGAGTAGCGAGTTGACCATCAGCATCAATACCGTCCGGTATCATGTGAAGAGTCTGTACGGCAAGTTGGGCGTATCTTCACGCGCCGATGCTATTGCGTATGCCCGCAAACGAGGACTGCTATGATACATCACTCCACGTACCTGGCCTATGGACAACAGCAGCTTTCTGTTCGACTGCTGTTCATCGGCCATGCTCCTTCGTTGGAATTGGATGTGTGAGCATCTTAACCGAATTGTAACCCTGTTGCCGATTTTGCATAGAGGTTTTACCCCCCGTGATACACTTGCCTGTGTGACTTTACCCATAATGTGGCAGTGAGTGCCAAAATATGGGTCTTTTCGAGGTTTTAATCTATGTCTTTTCAATCAACTAAACAGGTTCATGCTTGAGGGTGCTGTACCCCCGCATGCAGCAGCACGGTCGCTGTGTGCCTGGTTTGGACACATGCCTTTACAATGAGTAGAAAATCTTTCTGAAAATAACCCATACGTTGGCCAAAACGGCCAACGTATGGATATAGTCACACCTGACACCCGAAAAGAAAGGATAGGGCCTATGTTTGACAAAGATACGCAGGAGTCAAAGTCAGCGATAGCCCGAACATGTGAGGCACCACTAACGTACATTGCACTGCTCGGTATTGTGGCTCTTGTCATCTTTTTTGTAGCAAGAGCGGACGACCCACTGTATAGTCTGAGCCTGCCAGAAGGTGATCGTGTGGTGGCTGTTTCATTTAGTCCGGATGGCGAGCATTTGGCTACCGGGTTCCGTGATGGCACCATAAAACTGTGGGATGCCGCAGACGGTACGGAGCGTGCCACCCTGACACCGCTGCAGGTGGACGATTACACGACGATTGAGCGCATGGTATTTTCCCTCGATGGCACGCGCCTGGCTGTCATCAAGGCAGTGCCAACCCACGTATTGCCAGACAACCGCATACACCTGTGGGATATTTCTGACAGCACCCTGCTCCACACCCTGGAACACCCGACCGGTCGTATTCGACAGGTTGTGTTAAGCCCGGACGGTAGGCGCGTGGCGGCCAGGGCATTCGACGACACACGGCGGCTGTCGGTCATCCGCGTGTGGGATACGACTGATGGGACGCTCCTGGACACCTTTGAGGGCCAGCCGATGACCTCCTACGAGATAGCATTCAGTCCAGACGGGACGCTCCTGGCTGCCTCCTATGTTTCAGAGGAGGACCAGATACATGTGTCCGATCTGGCAGCGGGCACCGTGCTGCAGACCCTGAACGATGATGATGGGTTACGATATGTTGACCATATGGAATTCAGCCCGGATGGCACCCGGCTGGCTACGACATATGAGTTTTGGAACAACTTCACACATCTGTGGAATGTGACCGACGGCACGCTGCTTCAGACTATCGACGATCACGCTGGTCATTTGGATATGAGGGTCGATTTCAGTGCAGACGGCACGCGCCTGGTGACAGCATGGCGGGAGAGCGACGCGCAGTCCTACACGGTACACCTCTGGGATACCGCGGATGGCACGCTGCTGCATACCACCGAACGACCTCAGGTAGGTCGGCTGGTGTCAAATGCAGCAGGCACACTGCTTGTGTCTCAAGGGGGTAGTGTATGGCGCGTGGCCGATTAGCGCACTACGCTTTCGCCTGCTGTGTTCCGGAGAGCAGGCAGGGGGGCCACCGCCGCTGGGCGGGTACGACAGCGGGTACGATTGCTGGCGGTCATCGCCCGGCGCGAGCAGTGGCGCGCCGATCGCAGCCTCGTCCAGCGCCTCCACGCCGACGTGTCGGCTGCGGACGCCATCGTGTCGGGCGCGACGCTCACCAAGGAGCAGCAGCCGGTCTGCCGCGCACGAATAACGACATGGCAGGCTTCATTCGCACCGTGAAAACGCGCTAGCGGCGCGTGCGGGGCCGCACGGATGTGCGGCCCCACCGCCGGACGCGGCGGCACCCCCACCTGGCCGCCCCCCGACTGGCCGGCGTTTCAACCTGGCCGTTTTGGGTATGTTACACCTGGCCGTGACAGCGGCCTGGGTGCGGGTCTGCTCGTGTAAGGTCTCGACCTGATTCATCAAGGCCTGCACGACCGCGCGCAAGGCTGGGTCAGCAATCGTGGTCGGGTCAAACCCGTCAAGCAACGGTTTGGTCATAGCTCGAGTATAGCCGAAGAATGGGCTTGCGGCAAGGCGGGTTCCCCCGAGTTATTGAGAAGATATCACAAACGTTACGCTAGTATACGGAACTGTGGCCGAGTGTGTGTCTCAATTCTTGGATCCATTAGAACCGGTGCATCAGGGCGGCGCAGCAGGCGATGCTACGGCAGGCAGTGGTTATGGTCAGGATGCCACCAGGCCAGTACCCAGCGTAACAGGGGCGCAAAACAGGTCTGGACCGTGGTCTCACGCCGTCGATAGCGACGCCGAGTATGCTTGCGGATGCGAAACTTTTTACGTATCCGTTTGCGATACCAATACCGCAGACGTTCGCGTACGGTCGGCTCACGCTGTCCGAGCACCAGGGCCACGAATGCGCTCACGGTGGTGAGACCAGCACACGGGGTGATCACGATGCCGAAACTCCATAGGGCCAAGGTGGTCACCTGGGGCCGACTCAATGTTGGCAGATGGGTTGACACCAGGTGCTGCCACTGCCATAATGCTTGGATGCGGGTCATACCTTCCTCCGGTATGATACTGGTTTGGCTTCCATGTATCGTACCCGAAGGATGACCCGCGCTCAAAACCTTTGACACACGCGCCAGTCTTCCCCAAAATGTCTACACTTGAGAGGGCCAGACTGGTCGCCCGCGCATTGCCTTTCTCTTTACCGGGCAGGGCGCACAGTATCCAGGCATGGCCCGCCAACTCTACACAACCCAACCAGTCTTCCGGGCGGCGCTTGACCGCAGCGCAGAGCTGTTGCAACCGCAGGTCGACCGTCCGCTGCTCGACCTGCTATTTGCGGAAGCCGCAGCGTCGGACACCTCCCCGCTGCGCCAGACGGGCTACACTCAGCCTGTACTCTTCGCAGTGGAATATGCGCTTACCGAGTTGTGGCGTTCCTGGGGGATTGTGCCGCAAGCCCTGATGGGGCACTCGTTCGGTGAGTATGTCGCGGCAGTCATCGCCGGTGTCTTCAGTCTGGAGGATGGCCTGCGGCTGATTGCGGCACGCGGTCGGTTGATGCAGCAACTGCCCCCCGGTGGGACGATGGCCGCGATCCTCGCGCCGGAAGCGCAGGTGCGGGCCGCGATTGAGCCGTACGCCAACCAGCTTGCTATCGCTGCAATCAATGGTCCCAGACATACGGTCATTTCTGGTTTAGACACGGCCGTAGCGGCGGTGGTTGAGGCGTTGGCCTCCAACCGGGTGCGGGCGCGACGCCTGGGCGTGTCACACGCCTGCCACTCGCCCCTGATGGAACCGATGATCGATGCGTTTGCCCGGGTTGCGGCGAGTATTAGCTACGCGCCACCGCGTGTGCCCATCATCTCGAATGTCACCGGTCGCCTGGCAGACGAGACTATCGCAACACCTGACTACTGGGTACAGCATGTGCTTGCGCCGGTCCAATTAATCGCCGGGATGACGGCGTTGCACGCTGAAAGCTACAACACGTTCATCGAAATCGGCCCGCATCCGGTGCTTCTGGGAATGGGGCAGAGCTGTCTGTCTGCCGGAACCGCCGCCTGGCTGCCTTCACTGTGCCGTAACTGCGCGGACCGGCAGCAGATCCTGGAAAGCCTGGCCCTGCTCTATGTTGCCGGTGCGCCGGTAAACTGGGAGGCGTTCCACCGGGGCGGGCAGAACCACCGGCTCGATCTGCCGACCTGCCCGTTCCAGCACTCGCTGTCGCCCGATATATTGTTAACAACGGTTGATCAGCCGGTCGATGACACGGTCGCAGCACTACTCTACGCAATGCCGGAATAGCAAGGATATACGTATGATGAACCCTTCCGCACAATCCGGGCATGAACAGCAGCGCGCCCGGTTCAGCAACCAGGCAGACGCGACGTTAACCACACATCCATCCTCGTATGGGCAGCGGGCGCTCTGGTATATTGAGCAAATGACACCACCCATGTCGGCCTATAACGTTGCTTTTCCGGTGCGGATACGCGCGCCGCTCGATACGCAGGCGCTGCAGCGGGTCATCCAGACGCTCACCGAACGGCATGCCGCCCTGCGTACAACGTTTGCCGCTACCGATGATAACGTCGTGCAGCAGATACCAGGCCAGGTAGATGCGCACTTCGAGTGCATCGATGCAACGGGTTGGACTGCTGACGAGTTGACCGCGCAGATAGCGCGCATGCAGGATCGGCCCTTCGATCTTGCATCAGGCCCGCTGATGCGCACATACCTTTTTACATGTGCGCCGGAAGATCATGTTCTGCTTATGATGTGGTATCACGCCGTTGTCGATGGATGGTCGGTGGGGCTGCTGGCGCGTGAATTACACGCCCTGTATATCGCCGAGACGGGTGGGGCGTCGGCGCGTCTGGCTCCTCCCGCAATGCAGTATACCGATTATGTCAACTGGCAGACCGACATGCTTGCCGGGCCAGAGGGTACCCGCCTGCGCCACTACTGGCATGAGCAGTTGAGCGGTGAACTACCGGCGCTGAACCTGCCGACGGATTACCCCCGCCCGGCACGTCAGACCTTCCGGGGCGCGACCGGCCGGATCGATCTCGGTTCCGAACTGTTCCAGCAGTTGCGCGGTCTGGCCCACGCCGAGCAAACAACGCTCTTTACGGTTCTGCTCGCCGGGTATACGGCACTCCTCCAGCGGTATACCGGCCAGGAGGATATCATTGTCGGCGCTCCGTTTGTTGCCCGGAGTCACGCGGAGTTTCGGCGCACCGTCGGCTATCTGATGAACCTTGTTGCCATTCGGACGCAACCGGCGGGAGCGACATCCTTCCGCCACCTGCTTGCCGCCACCCACCAGTTAGTGCAGGCAGCGCTGAGTCATCAGGATTACCCCTTCCCGCTGCTGGTCGAGGAGCTAAAGCCGGCACGCAATCCCGGTCGCCCGGCCATCATCGAGACGACTTTTAACTTGCAGAAGGTCCGCCGCCTGGGTATCACTGGGGATATGGACGGAGCCCGCCGGCAGCCAGGGAACCAGCCCACGCTGCCGATGGAGCCTTACCCCCTGCTGCAACAAGATACGCCGTTCGATCTGATGGTTGACGCATTTGAAGTTGGGCCTTCGCTCCATCTGGTGATGCACTACAACACCGACCTGTTCGCGGCAGCGACAATTACGCGTATGCTGGACCACTTTCAGCGCCTGCTTGCGGAGCTGGTTGCCGACCCGGATCAGGCGATTGGCGCGTTGCCGTTGCTCACTCCTGCCGAACAGCAGACGCTGCTGGTTGACTGGAATGCGACCCACATGCCCTACCCGGCGGATCAGTGTGTCCACGCGTTGATCAGCGCCCAGGCAGCCCGTACTCCCGAGGCCGTAGCCGTGGTCTCCCAGGACCAGAGTCTGACCTATGGAGAGTTAAACCGCCGTGCCAATCAACTTGCCCACTATTTGCGTCGCCGTGGCGTCGGCCCGGAGACACTGGTTGGTCTCGCCATCGGGCGAACACTGGAGCTACCCGTCGCATTGCTCGGTATCCTCAAAGCGGGTGGCGCATACCTCCCGTTAGATCCAAGTTATCCGGACGAGCGCCTCGTCTTTATGCTGGAGGACTCCGAGACAAAAGTCGTTGTCACGGCCGATCAGCCGACCGCACTGGCGCAGAATAGTGGTGGTTCGCCGGCACATATTCAGCCCCGCATTCGGCATAAGATTGCGCTGGTCGATCTGGTAGCTGAGGCAGACGTAATCGCTTGTGAGCCAGTGACGGAGCCAACCAATGAGGTAACGCCAGCGAGTCTGGCATATGTCATCTACACCTCCGGCTCAACCGGCCAGCCGAAGGGCGTGATGGTTCAGCATGGGGGCGTCGTCAACCACAACTGCGCCGTCGCCCAGGCCTTTGCGCTGACCCCCGCTGACCGGGTGCTGCAATTTGCGACCATCAACTTTGATACGGCGGTCGAGGAGATTTTTCCGACCTGGATCAGCGGTGCGACCCTCGTGCTGCGACCCGACGGGCCGGCCCCGGATATGGTCGAACTGTTGCGTCTGGTTGAGGACAAGCGGCTAACCGTCCTCAATCTGCCCACCGCCTACTGGCACACCTGGACCATTGAGTTGGCGCGGAGCGGAACGCAGGTACCGGCTGCGCTCCGCCTTGTCATTGTCGGCGGGGAGGCGGCGCTGGCCGAGCATCTCACCACATGGCAACGCCTCGCGCCCGGAACACGCTGGCTGAACACCTACGGCCCTACCGAGACGACGGTAATTGCCAGCATGTATGCTCCCGACACGGACACGCGTCCGGCATCCGGCCAGCCTGTACCCATCGGGCGGCCGATTGCCAACACCTGCCTCTATATCCTTGACTGCACCATGCAGCCGGTACCCGTTGGCGTGCCGGGTGAACTCTACATCGGCGGCGCCGGGGTGGCGCGGGGGTATTTGAACCGACCGGACCTCACCGCCGAGCGGTTCGTCGCCAACCCCTTCGCGGCGGGTCGGCTCTACCGCACCGGCGATCTGGCGCGCTACCTGCCGGACGGCAATGTCGAGTTCCTTGGTCGTACCGATCACCAGGTGAAGATTCGCGGCTTCCGCATTGAGTTAGGCGAGATTGAGACCGTGCTGCGGAGCTATGCCCGTGTGCGCGATGCGGTTGTAGTTAATCAGACGATGGCCGGCGGTGAGCGACGGCTGGTGGCCTACCTCACACGTACCGACGACAACACATTCAGCGTTGCCGAGCTACGGGATTATCTGCGTGGGCAGTTGCCCGATTATATGATCCCGGCCCTGTTTGTCACCCTTGAAAGCATCCCCCTGACGCCAAACGGCAAAGTGGATCGGCGCGCCCTGCCGGCACCTGACGATGACGCGCACTACGACGAGCAGGACGTGACCGCGCCGCGCACGCCTGTGGAGGAGTTGCTCTGCGGCATATGGACCCAGGTGCTGGGGACTACCCGGGTCGGCATCCACAGCAACTTCTTTGACCTGGGCGGGCACTCGCTGCTGGCGGCCCAGATTATTGCGCGCGTACATGAGGTCTTTCAGATCCAAGTGCCGGTACGGACCCTATTCGAGGGGCCGACTATTGCCGAACTGGCCCACCACATTTCGCAGGCGCTGGCCGGCAATACCGGCCCGGATATGCACCCGATCCAGCCCATCCCCCGGGACGGGCCGCTGCCGGTCTCGTTCTCCCAGCAGCGGCTCTGGTTCTTTGACCAGGAGTCACCGGGAAGTTCCGCCTATACTATTCCAGTGTCGCTCCGTCTACGCGGCGCTCTTGACGTAGCCGCGCTGGAACAGGCGCTCAATCTGATTGTCCGCCGGCACGAGGGGCTGCGGACCACCTTCACCAGTGAGCGGGGCTATCCGGTTGCGCAGGTGACACCCTACGCCCCCGTCGCACTGGATCGGGTAGATCCGGCAGATCGGCCACTGGACGAGCATGACCCCGCGTTGCGCCAGTGCATTGTCAGCGAAATCCAGCAGCCGTTTGACCTGGCCCGGCCACTCTACCGGCTCCGCCTGATCCGTGTCAGGCCGGAGGAACATCTCCTGCTGTTCACCATGCATCATATTGTCTCGGACGGCTGGTCAGTTGGCGTTCTCCTGCGCGAGTTGGAGCGCTTCTATAACGGTTTCGCGCGCGGTGAGACACCAGAGGTACCGGATCTGCCCATCCAGTACGCGGACTTTGCCCACTGGCAGCAGGAGCAACTTCAGGGCCCTGCCCTGGAGCGCCTGCTCGCGTACTGGCGGCAGCAACTGGCCGGCGCGCCGCCGCACCTGGAGTTGCCCACCGATTTTCCGCGACCGGCGGTCCAGACCTTTGCCGGGGCGCACCAGACCCTTACACTGCCGGCAGCGCTGATCCGGCAGGTCGAGGCGATGAGTCGGGCCGCGGGGGCGACCAGCTTCATGACCCTGCTGGCAGTCTTCAAGCTGCTACTGGCGCGCCAATCCGGCCAGGAGGATATTGTCGTCGGCCTGCCGATTGCCGGGCGCACGCGGGTCGAGACCGAGGGGCTGATCGGGTTTTTTATCAATAACCTGGTGCTGCGCACCGATCTCGCCGGCAATCCGACCTTTCGGGAAGTGCTACAGCGGGTGCGTGCCACCGCACTGGGGGCCTACGAGCATCAGGATCTGCCGTTCGACAAACTTGTTGCGGAACTGAAGCCACAGCGCGACCCCAGCCGGTCGGTGATGTTCCAGGTGCAGTTTAACCTGATTCCCCAGGTTGAGCCGCTCAACCTGCTGCACCTCGAGGCTGAAGTTCTGCCGCCGCCGGAGGCCGATGCCAAGTATGATCTGTCGCTCTACCTTTACGCCGGGGAGCATGACTACACCATGAGTCTGGTGTACAACGGTGAGCTTTTCACCACCGAGCGGATGCGCGATATCGCCGCACAATACCGCCAGTTGCTCGAGCAGGTTACGCAACACCCCGACACCCCCATTGCGGAACTGTCGCTGGTGAGCGATCACGTCCGAGCATGCCTGCCCGATCCGACTGCGCCGCTCCACCCGGTGTGGACGGAACCTGTTCACGAGCGCATCGCACGCCAGGCCCACGCCACACCGGCACGCATCGCTATCACCGACCGCGCCGGGAGCTGGACCTACGGCGATCTCAACCAGTATGCCGACCGGCTGGCCGGCGCGCTGCAAGCGAGTAGTCTGCCGCCGGGTGGGGTCGTTGCGGTATATGCCCACCGTGGCGCGGCGCTGGCCTGGGCATTACTCGCTATCTGGAAGGTGGGGGGAACCTTTATCATCCTCGACCCGCGTTACCCGGCGGCCCGCCTGATCGACAGCCTGATGCTGGTACAACCGGACGCATGGCTCCAACTCGAAGCCGGCGGCCCACCGCCTGCAGCACTCCTCAACTGCCTCGATGATCTAGGATGCACCAGCCGGCATACGCTGCCCGAGCGCGTTGAGGTGGTGGGAACGCTCTTTGCTGAGTATGCCGGGTACGCGCCGGTTCCGGTTGGTCCTGACGATCAAGCATACATCACGTTTACATCCGGTTCGACGGGGCGGCAGAAAGCGATCGTCGGTACGCACCAGCCGCTGGCGCACTTCATCACCTGGCATGTCGAAACCTTTGGCCTGCACGCGAATGACCGCTTCAGTATGCTTTCCGGCCTGGCCCACGACCCGCTGCTGCGCGATATTTTCACCCCGCTCAGCATCGGCGCAACCCTCTGCATCCCTGACCCGGATGACCTCGAGCAACCCGACCGGCTGCTGCACTGGATGCAGGCACAGGCGGTGAGCGTCGCCCACCTGACACCGCCGTTGAGCCGGATCATGCTACCGGGCAGTACTGAACAGACACGCGGCACCCTCCCGGCGCTACGCTACGCCTTCTTCGGCGGTGACCAGCTTACCGGATACCATGTAGCACAACTACGCGCGGCGGCCCCGGAGGCCACATGCGTCAACTTCTACGGCGCGACCGAAACCCCCCAGGCGATGGGATCCTACCTGGTACACGATACCCTGACGGATAGCGCCAACGTTCCCGTGGGGCGCGGTATCGAGGGCGTGCAACTGCTGGTGCTGAACGCAACTGGTCAGATTACCCCGGTGGGGGAGCTGGGGGAGATCTACATCCGCAGCCCATACCTTGCGCGCGGCTACCTGGGCGACGATGCCCTGACCGCCGAGCGCTTTATCATCAACCCGTTCACGGGCGCTGCCGGGGACCGGCTGTACCGCACCGGCGACCTGGGTCGCTATCTGCCTGACGGTCGTGTGATGTTCAGTGGGCGTAGCGACCAGCAGGTGAAGATCCGCGGCTTCCGCATCGAGTTAGGCGAGATTGAGACCGTGCTGCGGGAACACCCGGCCGTCCGCGAGGCAGTTGTGGTGGATGGCACGGCACCTGCGGGTGGGCGGCGATTGCTGGCCTACCTGACTGCGGCAGGGGAACACCCCCCGGCGTCAAGCGAACTGCGCCGGCATCTGCGGGCACGGCTGCCGGAGTATATGGTGCCGGCACGCTTCATTACGCTAGAGGTCATCCCGTTGACGCTGAACGGCAAGGTTGACCGACGCGCCTTGCCGGATTCCGAACATACCCGTGCTGCCGGCAGGTCGCAGGTTGTGGCACCATCCACCGCAATGGAACGTATCATCGCCCAGGTCTGGCGGGAAGCGCTCGGAGTTGAACAGATCGGCGTGCATGACAACTTCTTTGATCTCGGCGGTCACTCGCTCCTGGCCGTCCAGATAATGGCGCAGATCGAGCAGCAGACCGGGGTCATGCTTAACCCGGTCATACTACGCGCCCAGACGCTGGGGCAAATTGCCGCGATGTATACCGCGCAACAGGACAGCGCACCGAGCAACCCGCAGGATAAACCGCAGGACAAATCGCAGGGCGAGCCGCAGCCACAGGAACATCCGGTAAAACGTATGCGCCGGGTCTTTAAGCGTCTCGTCACCGGTCGTCAGTCATAGAGGAGATAGTGATGACTCAGTCAACGACAATGACGCTTGAGCCGTTCTTCTGCGGTTCGAGTAACCAGCGACTCTTTGCCTGTTATCACCAGCCGGCCGAACCCGCGCGCGACTGTGGCGTGGTGATCTGCTACCCGATCTGGCAAGAGTACATCCGCTCGCACCGGGCCTGCTTTACCCTGGCGCAAAACCTGGCAAAAGCAGGGTTCCCGGTCCTGCGCTTTGACTATGCCGGGAGCGGTGACTCGGCGGGTGACGCCGAGGGAGTTGATCTTGACCAGTGGAAGGCCGACATTGTCGAGGCAATCAACGAACTGCGTGAGCGGGCAGGTGTGCGTATGATCAGCCTCGTCGGGCTGCGTCTGGGCGCAAGCCTGGCGGCTATGGTCGCTACCGAATACCAGAACATCGCCTCCCTGGTGCTCTGGGATCCGGTGGTAAACGGCCGGCACTACCTTGCAGAAACGACGCATCTGCATCAGAACGCACTCCGCTTCTTTTTCACGCAACCGAAGCAGGGAACGGGTGCGCAACGCCCCTCTGAGTTACTCGGGTTTCCAATCAACCCTCGCCTGCACGAGGGGCTGGAGGAGCTCGATCTGCTGACTATCAGGCGCAGACTGACGCGGAACCTGTTGATCGTTGAGAGCCATACCGGTGAGCCGGCGCAGCAACTGGCCGACCAGCTCCAGCCGTTCGCTGCGCAGGTTGACTATCAGCACGTTCCGGGTTTCCGCATCTGGACTGAGCATACCGACAAGGGCCTGGTGCCCCATAATGTTTTATCCGCAATTGTCTCCTGGATGAGTGAGGTAGATCAATGAAAGAAGATATTTTGCTTTGCGGCACCACCCAGTCACTCGTCGGCATCCTGACGACCCCCGACGCGCCCGTGGACACCGCTGAGTTGCCGGTTGTAATCCTATTGAATGCCGGTCTGATCCATCGTGTTGGCCCAAATCGCATCTATGTCAAAATTGCCCGCGCGCTGGCGGCGCAGGGGGTCCGAGTGTTGCGGCTGGACCTCTCCGGCATCGGTGAGAGTATGCCACGGGTGGACAACCTGCCCTTCCAGCAGCGGGTGTTGGCCGATGTGCGTGACGCGATGGACACACTGGCCCGGATGCATGCCGCGCAGCGTTTCATCCTCATGGGTCATTGCGCGGGGGCAATATTCTCGCTGCTGCTGGCCTCACAGGAACCACGGGTCACGGCAGCAGTGCTGATTAATCCCGAGGGCGGTAACGACGACTGGAAAGAGTTCGACCGGCAACGGAAGGAAGCTACCTACTATGCCAACTTCTATGGTCGGGCAGCGCTGATGAACCGTGAGCGACTGCGCCGGCTCCTCACGGGCCAGGCCGATTACCGCACCATCGCACATAACATTTTCAAATTCGTCCTCTGGAATCGGCTCGCAGCGTTAGCTTTTCGCGTCCGCGCCCGGCTTACCAAACATATTTCCGCTGCCGTAACCAACGGCACTGATGAGCAGGCTCAGGCGCATGCGGTCCTCTGCGCTGCGGGTGAGCGTGTCCCGCTGCTCTTCATCCATACCGAGGGCAGTACCGGGTATGAACATCTGCGCACCATTGCCGGCGACGAAATCGACCGATTGAGTGCTACCGGTAGGGTGCAGATCGTCATTATTCCCGAAACCGATCACATCTATACCCTGCTTGCCAGCCAGCAGCGGCTGATTGAGGTCATCCAGGGATGGATCACCGAGATAATGCCGGACCCACAGCCGACCGAAAACATAACCGAGGGCGTGACTGATATTGGAGTAGCACACTCACACGAGAGTCTCAATCCGGTTTAGACCAATCGGCGGAAAGGACGACAACGGCAAATGAAAAACACCAGAATAACAATCTTGAAGAATGCCTTCAGTCTCTTCGGGGCACAACTCATCACCTGGACCGTCACGCTGCTGGTCACGGTGATTGTGCCACGTTATCTAGGGCCGACCCTGTCGGGGCAACTGATCATTGGGTATGCCATCTGGGCGGTTGTCGTCCTGATGACAGAGTTTGGTATGGATACCGCCATCGTCAAGGAGGTCGCGCGGACACCCGATATCACCCCCAATGTACTTAGTACAACCCTGGTACTACGGCTTATCTTTTTCGTGATCGGGTGCGGCCTGGTAGCTATCTATACCTATGGTGTCGGCTACTCAGCCGAGGTCATAGAGATCATCTTTTTAATCGGCATCGCGCAGTTCCTCCTACTCCTCGGCGGAGCCTGTCGCTCGGTCCTGGAGGGCATCGAGTCGATGCAGTCTATCGCGCTGGTGGATATTATCACCAAGGCGATCCACATGGTTCTGGCGATTGCGGCAGTGCTTCTGGGCTATGGTCTCCGGGCCTTTGTGTTCGTGGCTATCATCGTCGCGCTGGTGTACCTGATCATCATGCTTTTTGCTGTCCTGCGCCGGTTTCCGCTTATGTTCCAGACGAATATGGCATCTGCGGTTGCGCTGCTACAACAGAGTCTGCCCTATCTCTTCTCGAAAGCCGCGCTGGGCCTCTATGCGATTATTGATATCTGGCTGATTTCGCACCTGCTTGATGCGCAGGCAGTTGGCTGGTACGGAGCAGCCGGCAAACTCTTTGCAACTTCGCTATTCATTCCCACTATCTTTATGACGGTGCTCTTCCCGGCACTCGCACGGTTGCACACAACCGACCCGGAGAAACTGGTCCAGATCATCCGGCGGGGCTTTGATATGCTCCTCCTGGTGAGTGTGCCGGTAGGTCTCGGGCTCTTCATCGTGGGACGACCAGTGATGGAACTTTTGTATGGCCCAAAGTATGCTCCGGGTGGCCCTATTCTTTCGATCATGGGTATCGTGGCAATCTTTACCTATCTTAATGCGCTCTTTGGCAGGTATATGTTTGCAATAGACCGGCAGCGGTCCTGGGTTAAAGTCATGCTGGGAGCAGCGCTGCTGAAAATTCCGCTCGGTTTGCTGTTCATTCCCTGGTTTCAAGAACTGTCCGGGAATGGAGCAAGCGGAGCAGCGTTCAGCAATATTTTCACAGAAGGGTTCATGACGATCATTGGCATTAGTCTGATGCCCAAAGGAACATTCACCAGCGAGAATATTGCTACAAACGCGAAAATCATCGTATCGGGAATACTCATGGCGGCTGTCGTATGGCTTTTCTACGACCTGTTTGTGTTAGTACCGGTGATGGTCGGCGTAATCGTCTACACCGCACTGGTTCTGGTATTACGCATCATTCCCGAGGAAGACCTGAAGTTAATCGGTCAGTTCAGGCAGTCACTATTGCGAAAGTTTCGTCGTAATGCGCCGCACACCGTATAAAGAAAGCATAAACAAAGGACAACCAGGATAGCCCATCAGGATGTAATAAACACTTCTTGTGCGCTGTTCCTTTGTTCGGTGTTCGCTATAGTCATACTCAGAGACTGTCTGAAAAGATGATTCGCGTCGGTCACACGGCATGCTGGGTGCTCTGAGACACCGGACAGCGCCCCAGGAGTCCCGGCTTCAGCCGGTGTGTGGCCGGAACCGGCTGAAGCCGGGACTCCCGCGCCGGGGCCGTAGCCCCATGACCAACCCTTTTCAGACAGGCTCTCAGAACGTAGAAAGTTTTTACTATGACGTTCATTATGCCATTAGAACCGGCCACTATGCAGATCTCAGTGGTTATATGTACCCGTAATCGCGGTTCACAGATTATTCAGACTATAGAGAGTGTGCTAAAGAACAGGTATTCCACATTTGAATTGCTTATCGTAGATCAAAGCAGCAATGACGCGACTGAACGCGCGATCGTGCCATTCTGCACTGACCCCCGTGTACGCTACGTTCGCACCGCAACCAGCGGACTTGGCCCTGCGCGTCGCCTGAGTCTTGAACTGGCAAAAAGCGAGATCGTGTTGATGACTGACGATGATTGCGAAGTAGATCCGAACTGGATTGCCCAGATGGTAGCGATACACAGATCCTACCCGCAGGCGGCGGTCGTCTTCTGCGACGTGTTCCCCGGTCCATATGATCGCAACAGGGGGTTCATCCCGGTTACAATTGCGTCTCACGACAACCTGATTACGAACGTGCGGGAATGGTGTCAGGCCGGTGCTGCCAATATCGGGATCGGTGCGGGCATCGGCGTACGTCGCTCCCTGGTACAGACGATTGGCGGTTTCGATACCTGTCTCGGTGCCGGAACAACCCTCTATTGCGCCGAGGAGACTGATCTGGCCCTCCGCGCTCTCCTGCATGGCTATCAGGTCTATCGGACGACAAGGACGAGTGTCGTGCATCATGGCTTTCGCACCTTTGAAGAGGGACGCCGGCTTATGCGCGACTACATGTATGGAATTGCGGCCATGTATGCCAAACTGCTGCGGTGGGGGTATCTCAAACTTATCATCGTGATCCTGTATGAGTTCTGGCGTACCGTCATCTATCCAACCCTATACAATCTCTTCTCCCTGCGCATTCCACCGGTCTGGGGCCGTACTATCAGTCTGATAAAAGGCTTTTGCATCGGGTGGCGGATGCCGGTTGATCGTCAATATGAAATATTCCAATCCTTACCTGCATTGGAGGCACCAGTTGAACAGTCACGGACAGATTCTGCAACAACCATCATCTGATACGCCAATGAGTAGGATACCAACGTTAACAATCAATGCACCCGCAATTGCAGTGTTGTCTGATGCCACCCGGGTATCATTTACACTGGATACGCCCGAGGGACCGTTTGAACTCTTCTATCATATCCGCGGCAGTTCCGTTACGGCCGATACGACCGCGGCCGTCGCGGCAGCATTGCTCCCGGCGATGCGTCGGGGGTGGGCCATCCAGACGGAAGAGCCGGTTTCCGCGCGCGTTCGCGCAGCCATACCAGATATCGAAGATATCATTCATGCGTGGGACAGTAGTTATAAGAAAATTCCGCTGAATTTGCTGAATAATTCATATATGGCCAGCACATGCGATGGTCGAAGAACCGGCGTGTTCTTCTCCGGCGGTATGGATTCGTTTTACACATTCTTAAAGAACAAGGACCGCGTTGATGCACTTATCTTTGTCCTGGGATTTGATATTGCACTCAATAACCACCACTTGAAACAGAAGGTAACTACGGCAATACGCCAGGCGGCGGAGCAGTTCAACCTGCCGCTGATCGAGGTTGAAACCAATCTGCGGGGCTTTAGTGATCGGTACACGCATTGGAGTCTATCTCATGGAGCTGCGCTGGCCAGCGTGGCGCTGTTGTTGGGCAGCGAGATGCATAAAATCTATATTCCAGCTTCAGATTCCTATGCCGATCTTGTGCCCTGCGGTTCCCATCCGTTGCTCGATCCGCTCTGGAGTACAGAAGCACTCCAGATTATTCACGACGGCTGTGAGGCGAACCGTGTACAAAAAGCTGCAATAATTGCGCAGAACGACGTGGCACTGCAAACGCTGCGCGTCTGCTGGAAAAACCCGGATAGCACATACAACTGTGGCCGCTGCGAGAAATGCTTGCGCACGATGGTGAATTTATATGCCGTCGGTGTGCTCGATCGATGCACCACCTTCGCGGTTCAACTGGAGCCCTGGCGTATCGTATGGATGCGGGTTGGTGATGATACCAGTATTGCTGCCTACTGGAAGGAGAATCTGGCCGCTGTGAAACAGCGCGGATCATCGCCAGTGTTAGAAGCGGCTATTCAAGCAGCAACCAGAAAGGCCGGCCCTGTACGCCGTCTGTTTCGTTCCGCTCGCGCAAAATATAGGAATGCTGTCTCATAAAAACAAGAGTACTGGCTTACAAGCACATCTTTCAGGGCAACGCAGTGGCCTGTGTATGTCGCTGACCTGAAGGTGTATATTCTGCGGGGTTTTGCAAACGCGAGACGTTATAAGTCAGGATGATACTATGCGTATTCTGGTCGAAACCGGCGATTATGATCTCATGAATATGGGTGATGTATCTATGCTGCAAGTGGCCGTGTCCCGGCTGCATGCCCTCTGGCTTGATGCAACCATCCAGGTCGTTACCCGGTCACCCGAACGTCTGGCCCGGTTTTGTCCACATGCCACGCCGTTAACATTACATGCGGCACCCGGCTGGTATAAACAGTCGCTTCGTACCCGGCTCTATGCGACGCTGCCGTCGATGGCGTGGAAGATGATAGCACAGACGGATCGAACTGTACGGACATGTCTTCCCTCCCTGGCACACCAGGTCGATCTATGGAATGCCGCACTACACGGAGATAAGACCCATTTTCTGCACGCGGATCTTGTGGTTGCGACCGGCGGAGGGTATCTGGCCGACAGCTTTGCGATACCGGCACTGCTGGTGCTTGATACGCTGGGAATTGCCGCACGCCTGGGTAAACCGATTGCGCTGTTCGGTCAAGGCCTTGGGCCCTGGCAACAACCGGCTCTCTATGCGCTGGCGCGGCAGGTATTCCCACTGGCCGATCTGATTGCGCTGCGCGAGAGTCGTTTCAGCAAACCTCTGCTCGACGAACTGGGCGTTGCGGCAGAGCATACTGCTGTGACGGGTGACGACGCGATCAGCCTGGCGTATGACGCGCGCCAGGCGCGCCTGGGGCAGGGAATTGGAGTGAATATTCGTGTCGCACCATACTCAGAAGTCAATCCTTCCATGATGACGATCATTCGCAACGAGTTGCACCATGCAGCGCATACCCACAACGTGCCATTGCTACCCATCCCTATCGCTGGTGGCGAGACGGAGAATAGTAAGTTTGGTCAGAGCGATCTCCAGTCGATACAGTCACTGCTTGGTGAGGTGGAAGGTTTAGCGACAAACCAGCGTTTTGATCGACCAGAAGCGGTTATTGCCCGGATCAGCGAGTGTCGGATTGTCGTCACCGGCAGCTACCACGCGGCCGTGTTTGCCCTGGCTCAGGGCATTCCCACGGTATGCCTGGCAAAGTCAAGATATTATACGCACAAATTTCTGGGGCTTGCGGATCAGTTCGGCGCGGGGTGTGCGGTGCTCTTCCTGGATGATGCTGAGATTAGTGCGAAACTGACATGTGCTATCGCGCATGCGTGGAACTCCGCCGAGGCGGTGCGGCCCCAACTGCTGGCGGCTGCACAGCAACAGGTTGTTGCCGGTCAATCCGCATACGAGCGCCTCTTTCATCTGGTTTCGTCCCGTATGAGATGCCGGGCGAAACAGGCGACGCACTGACCGGTGAGCGCAACGGCCGGATCGGTCCGATGTGATACCGTTGCATTTCCGCGCCACGCGCAGGAGCACATGCCTATAGCAAGGCGTTTGTAAGGCGTTTGTTGAGTATTCTACACTAGAACAAACGTATCTTTATAGAATGGGTGGCATGCGCCCCCGCGCCGAACGAAAGCGAGCAGTCGCCGATGTCGAGTCTGGTCAATAATTGTCTGCAGTTTGATGGCATAGATGATTATGTAGAAGTAGAAATTACACTCCCAACCAGCGATATGAGCCATGAACTCTGGTTCAAGACAACCGTGCCGGACGGGGGGCTGTTCTGTGGTGTGAACCAGGAGCGCACCACCAGCGATCACCGGATCTATCTGCGCGGGGGCAATCTCTATGCCGGCTTTCAGGATGCCGCCCCGCTCGGCAGTAACGGGCTGAACCTGGCCGACGGGCAGTGGCATCATGTGGCGCATGTGTCGGGCGCGGCCATTGACGGGCAGCGGCTCTATGTCGATGGGCGGCTAGTTGCGCAGAACAGCACGCCGGGTTCAACCTGGACCGGGCAGACGCATCTGCTGATCGGTTTCTGCCCGGACCTGCCCGACAGCGAGCCGGTCTGGTTCAACGGGGCCATCTCCGATGTGCGCGTCTGGAATACGATTGCCTCCGCCGATCAGATTAACGACTATATGTCGATCCGGCTGTGGGGGACCGAGCCGGGGCTGCTGGGCTACTGGCCCTTCAAGGGAGGCAAGCCGGAGCCTACCACCGACGAAGAGACGCCCGAGAAGAAGCGCGGTCGGAAGAGCCGCGTCACGGCGGTGGATAAGACCCGCCAGCATCACGGGCGCATCCAGGGGGCCCGCCGCCTCGCCGATGCTACCCTCGATCTTGCGCCGCCGCCCTCGCTAACCAACCCCGCGCTGATCTTTGACGGCACCGATGACTATCTCGAATTTCCCAACCCCTTCTTGAATACGGAAACCTTCACCATCGAACTCTGGGTCAAACCGGAAGAACTGGCGGCCGGGGCGGAGTATGGCATTATCGGCTATCCGGAGGCGGACGGCCGCTGCAAGCCGGGTCTGGTGCTGCTGGGTAACGGCGGGCTGCGCTACGACTCCTACGCGGCCGACGGTACCCACTACACCGGCGTGCTGGAGCGTTTCTTTGAACGGGCGGATGCCTGGGTGCATCTGGCCTGGGTCAACGATGGCACGGAGTATCGCTTCTACCGCAACGGCAAGCCTTTTCATACCGTTGAGTCCGGGCCGGCGCAGTTTGTCGCGCCCCCGGAGACGCCCTACTGGGTCGGGCGGTTTACCCGGCCCTGGCAGGGGCAACTGGCCGAGGTGCGGGTCTGGGAGACGGCACGCACGCCGAAGCAACTGCGGCAGCAGATGAAGCATCGGCTGCGGGGCAACGAGGCGGGGCTGGTCGCCTGCTGGCCGCTGAACGAGGGCACGCAGGTTGTCACTGATGTCACCGACAAGAGCCACAACGGGCGGGTGTTTGGCGCGCGCCTGGGTAGCACCACGCTGGAATTTCGCGCGCCCAAGGCGGCCCCCTCCGGCGCGGCGATTGCTGCCAGCACTTATATCTCCCAGCCCGATGGGATTGTGGAACTGCTGGCGGACGACAACATCTTCAAGGGGCTCTACCAGCGCTTCCAGGATGCCATAACGATTGCCGATGATACGATTGATCTGCAACTCGATGCCGCTGTCCTGGGTGAATTCAACCTGTTTCAGACACTGACCGAACTGCGCGTCACCAGCCTGCGGCTCACCGATGTGCGGCTGGAGTTTATCAGCGAGGAGACCGAGATTGACTGGGGCAGCCGGGAGGCGGCGAAGTTTATGGGCCTGCGCCTGAGCGGAACCGCCGATCTATTTGGGCTGGCCCACGCCTATGCAGTGCTCGAGTGCGTGCTGGATGATGATGATTTTGAACCGGCGGCGGTGCTCAAACTCCGGCCGGCCGGTGATCTGCGCCTGCCGGTGGAGCAACTGCTGTCCGTGGGCATGCAGCTTCCGGCGGCGATTGAGCGTTTGCTGGAGTATGTCGGCAAACTGCAGATTACCTGCCCGGTGCTGGCGGTCGCCAATGAGTCGGTCGAGGGTGAAACTGAGTTTCCCTTCAACCTGGGTATCGACGAGGGGCTGAACATCTACGGGGCGCTGAACCTGGCGGACATCGGCCGCAAGAATCCCTTTGCGCTGATCCGCGAGTGGCTGGATGTGGATGAATTAAACCTGCACACCACCCTCTGCAAGCACTCGACCGGCTGGCAGGTAGCGCAGGAGGCTATGGTGGCGAAGGACACCCCGGTGCTCGCCGGCGTGGGAGTGGAACTGGTCTACAAGGGAGCGACGGTGGGGGTAGATATCGCCGGGCACCCGCCGGAGGTGGCGATCCTGATCAGCAATACGCTGATGCTCTCGCTCAACTGGTTCGATGCCGAGAGCCTCTACCTGACGGGCAGCATGAAGCTGGAGCCGGAGTCCTTCACCGGAGCCTACACGCTGCAGCAGAGTCCCGGTAGCGAAAACGACTGGAACCCGTTCGGGATTTCGGGGGTGTCGGTGCAGGCGCTGGCGATGCAGTTGGGCGGCACCTATCTGGCCCCCTGGATCGACAATGTCGGAATTGCCACCGAAGATGTCACCATCGGTACCACCCGCTCCTCGCTGGCGCTGCTGGTAGATACCAACGACCCGGACCAGTTTGTCTTTCACCTGGCGATGAACCAGACCACGCTGCTGGAGCTGATCAGTGCCTTCACGCCGGTGACATTTGCGGCATACCAGGGGTTGCCCCGGCGCTGGCGGCAGATGCTGGAGCATATCGTCGATATTGACTTCTACGATGTGGTTATTCATATCGTCCCCGCGCCAACCCGGATCGGCGAACTGGTCTTTGATGATGAAGGCATTATGGTCAAGGGTAAGATGAGTCCCTGGGGCTGGGATGCCGAGGTGGATATGGTGGTTGACTGGGATGATATCGACCTGTCAATCGCCGTGGAGCCCTTCAGCCTCCAGATCAGAGATTTCAAAATCCTTGCCCTGTCCGGCCTCGATGATGATGACTATGTTCGGATGCGTTTCGCCCGGGGGGAGGAAACTGCGACGGAGTGGTATCTTGCCGCCGAACTCCGCCTGCTGCAGACGAAGCACGCCCTCCTGACGCAGCACCAGTCGTCTGTTACGGTGCTGCAACTCGCCAGTTATTTTCCGTTTCTGCAATTGGGCCTGGATTTTGACCGGCGCGATGGTACGACGACCGTTGGCGGGCATTTCAACCTGACGCTCAACCTGAAAAAACCGGTACAGTTCCAGGCACAGGATGAGCAAGATCTCTTCGGGTTGCTGCTGAAGTTGCGCTTTGCTCTGACGAAGAGTGCAAACGAACTGGCGGCGGAGTTGAACGGCGATCTGCAGTTCCGCTGGGGATCGCAGCAGACCCGGCTGGCAGTAGCGCCGCGCCTCTCCACAACCATCCCGAACCTGGCTCCGATCAAGCGGAACCTGCGCAAGGATCGCCTGAAGCAACTGATCAATCCGCAAACCGCGCTGCACGCGCTCCGGCAGGCACCGACCATGATCAGGAAACGGGCCAGTGAAGCAGCGGACGCTACGGATAACCGGGACAGCCAGGCCGCACAGAATGGTGCCGCGGTCCACCAGAATGGGAGCGATACCCGGAGTAGCATCGCCGTCCAGTTGACGCAGGACTATCGGCAGGTGGCACAGCAGGTGGTGGTGACAATTCAGGGGGCCGGGGAGGATGCCGTCGATGTGGGGGCTGACCTGCTGCGCGCCATGTCCCACGTACCCGGCAGCCGCCGCGCCCGCCGGCAGAAAACTCGCCTCTGGCTCGAGTCGGTGGCGTGAAACGTGAAGCGTGAAACGTGAAGCGTGAAACGTGAAACGTGAAGCGTGAAGCGTGAAACGTGCGGCGGCACTACGCCAATGCAAACGGTCAGGTGCATTTGAACGATATGTCAAAATTCATCAACTGGCAGGAGCAAGCATCTTCTTTATGGAACCACGTATCACGCTTATCACGCTCGGGGTGACCGATCTGGAGCGGGCCACGCGCTTTTACGCCGAATGCCTCGAACTGCCGCGCCATCCCTGGCCGGGTAATATTGCCTTCTTTGCCACGCAGGGTACCATGCTGGCCCTCTATCCGCGTGCAGCCCTGGCAGCGGACGCGGGCGTTGCGCCGGAGGGCACCGGCTTTCCCGGCTTTACGCTGGCCCATAATGTTGCGAGTGCCGCTGCGGTTGATGCCCTGCTGGCGCATGTGCAGGCGTGGGGAGCACCCATCGTAAAACCGGCGCAGTCGGCAGAGTGGGGCGGCTATTCCGGCTACTTCGCCGACCCGGATGGCTATCTCTGGGAGGTTGCCTACAATCCGTTTCTGTCGGTCGAAGATTGAGGTAAGGACGCAGCCTGCTGCGCCCCGACAATTTTACGCACCTGTCTGGCGTTGCCGCAGTTCGTCCGGGGTCAGATGGCAGCGGATGCGCCGGCCGTCGCTAGTCGCCCACCAGGGCCGGCGTCTCTCCCCGCTGAACCACCAACGCAAGCTTGTCTGGGCAATATGCACGGTGTTATACTGATTTGTTGTTAAACGTGTAAAAAAACCGCCAGGTTCACAAAGAGCGTGAACCAGTGAACCTGATGCATACCCCAATCGTCCCCACGATGCAGCCGTTCGTGTGCCTTCGTGGTCCTTCGTGTGCTTCGTGGTTGGTCTGATTGTTGCCGTTTGGAAGTCAAATTGGTATTACTGGAGTTTGGCGATGATCCGCCCGCGACCGAACTTCCCTTCGCGTGCCATATCTAGCATGAATTGGAACTCCTCACACACTTTATCGAATAAAGATCGATCCTCGTTCAAAATTTTTAGGACATCATAGGTGTGTTGTACCTGCATCATCTTAAGATACAATGCCGTGCATTCAGCAAATAGATCGCACAAATCTTCTGCTGACACTATTGTAAAACCTGCCTTCTCGATCAAATCCTGATAGCTTGCCAGACTTTCGGTATAGGGAAAGGTCATGAACTGGTGAATCCGTGTCGCTTCAGTTTCGGAAAGACCGTTGGGCCCAGCCATCCAGTCCGAAAAAGCGATAACACCGCCAGGCTTGAGCACCCGCGCCGCTTCGTTAAGCAGGGCTTCTCTGTTGACAATATAACACCAGGCGTCTTCTCCCCAGATAAAGTCAAAGGTATTGTCTTCCCATGGGTTCTGAATAGCATCGCCTTGTCTGTATTCGATTTTATCGGTCAAGCCTTCCGCTTCCGTTCGCTTTTTGGCTTCCGCTATCATATGGTCTGTGACCTCAAGCCCGTAGCCTTGAACCTGAAAGTTCTTGACCAGGAAGCGTAAGCCCGCTCCTAAGCCGCTGCACAAATCCAGCACTTTGTCCCCTTCCTTAATACCAGCCCTGGTCGCCATGACCATCGACTCAGCATAGCCGCCAATGTGAATTTGTTCTCCCATAAGAAGTTCCCACAAACGCCCTTCCCAACCGTCATAAACTTGCTGGACATCGGCAACAATGTGGTTCTTTTCCATGATATTCCCTCCTTATGTCAAAGCGGGTCACTAAATCAATCTCAGAAACGCTACTTTGGAAAGCACGCAGTTCAGTCTGGTGGAAGGGGATGCGCATGCTGCCTATCCAACGAGCGGGGTGGGTCATTGAGTCAGGGTTCTTTTTTCAGAAGACTCAAATGCATCGGTGTGTCGCTCATGGATATAGTGCCGAACGATAGGGTACATCGCATTACCGACACCAACCACCAGGCCAACATTGTAGAGCATCACTGCTGTCAGCAATTTGAAGTTGAGCAAGAAGACACCTCCAACACAGATCGCACCGGGAATAATGGTGGTTATCAAGTTGGCTTGCATGTTGTGCTCAAAATTCCGGGCAAGCTCGAAGAGGTGTGCAAGCTGGTTGAGGCTGGCATCCATCAGCACAATCTGGGCGGTATCGGTGGCAATGGTGGTGGCTCCGCGCAGCGATACTGAAACATTGGCCTGCTTCAACGCTATCGAGTCGTTGATCCCATCGCCGACAAAGCAGACGGTGCGTCCCTCGCCTTGCAACTGCTCGATCAGTTTCGCCTTGTTTTCGGGCAGCGTGTTGGCGAAGAAGCGATCAATGCCCAGTTCGTGGGCCAGACTGCGCGTTGGTTGCTCCTGGTCGCCGGAGATGATGGACAACTCCATACCATAGGCGCGTAACTGGTCAATGATGCGCCGTGCTTCGGGGCGGATGGTGGGCTGAAGCTCGATACCACCGGCCAGATGGTCATCTACGGCAACCAGTACCAGTGAGTGCCCTGCCGCGTTGCAATGCGTTTGCAGATCGTGGATGGTGAGTGAGACGGAAATGCCCTCCATCTGCATAAAACGGTCGCTACCCACGCGCACCACCTGGTTTTCCAGGCGCACCTTAATGCCATAGCCGACCTCGTAGCGGGCATCTTCGATGCGGGGCACATGCAGCCCGCGCTCGCCGGCGGCCTGCAAGATAGCCCGCGCAATCGGGTGGATCTGGCGATACTCGGCAGCGGCGGCGCGGGTGAGCAGGGCATCCTCGTCGTAGCCGTTCCAGGTGTAGATGTGGTGGACATGCGGCTGTTCCAGGGTAAGCGTGCCGGTCTTATCAAAGACAATTGTATCCACCTGTTGCAGGGTTTCGAGTGAGCGTCCATCTTTGATAAGGATGCCGCTGTCAGCCATGATTTGCAGGAAGTTCAGCACACTGAGCGGGGCGATAAGCCGCATGTTATAGCCAAGTCCGGAAAAGAGGATAGCCAATGCACTATTGATACCCAGCAGCGGCAGGGTTACGGTGCCCAACACCAGTGTCGGGAGTGATGCTTTGTCGGAAACTGCTTCGCCCCGTGATTGGATGGAGAGCTTGAAATCGGCGGTGCGCTGCAGAATATCGCCAATGCGGGCAGCCGCGGTATCCTGCCCCGCATGCTCTACGACAATATGAACCTTACCCGAGAGTAGTATGGTCGAAGCCAGCGCCGGGTCGCCCACGTTCTTTTCCACCGGCTGCGCCTCCCCCGTCAGCATATGCTGGTCAATGGAGGCCATGCCTTCGACAATCGTGCCATCCACCGGTACGATCTCGCCAGCGTTTACCACCACCAGATCTCCCGGCTTCAGGTGCTCGAAGGGCACTTCAATTTCAGTGTCATCCATCAAAACCCACACCGAGCGGGGCTGCTGCCCAAAGACGTTGACCAGGCTCCGGCGCGAGCGGTCCTCGGTCTGCACCACGAGCTTGCGACTGAGCAGGATCAGCGTGTTGGCAAGCACCGCCGTGAAGACATGGCCGGTGAGCAACATCCCGGTCAGGCAGACGACATCTAACACCCCCGTGGTGACCCGGCGTTCATGGACCAGTCCTCGGTAGGCCGACTGGATATAGGGATAGAAGGTGTAGATAGCCGGAAACGCACTCAGAAGCAGGAGCGGGGGATAGACGAGCATCCCGATGGTGGTTGTTCCAAGCAAGACCGATGAAATCGTGAGCAGGGTATTGATTTCGCGCTCTTCTGCGCTCTGCTCCGGCTGCTCGGTGGAGGTGGCGATTTCGGTCATGTGTTTGCTACGGGTATCACCCAGGCGTAACTGCGAGAGGACCGGGAGATGTTGGGATAGTTTGCTCCTGGCTTTGTGGTACAGCACAAGTGGGTCCGGTGGTGGCGAATGCACTCGATACGCCTGCTGCCCAGAGAGAACCTGCCCCAGGTTCGGCTTGCTGCGCTGCTGGTATGCCCGTACCCCGGCGTAGAGTACCCCGCCGGTGATGACCGCTGTTTCAAGAATCATAGGGTTCAGACCTTTCTCTCAGGTGGACAGTCTCTGGAGCGGTACCCCAGTTATAATGGCGCTCAAATGTAGGAAAAGGTGCATGCGCGCTTTCCAACGCAATAGACCGTCCTTACCCCGTACCCTCGCTCCCACACAGAATACCGGACTATCGCCTTGAAATCACCCTCTGACGTTTCTACCGACACAGCAGGGTGAACGTTGTGCATGGAGCCACTCTTCCGCCTTCGTCACAGGTGCCACGGCAGGTCGTAGCGCGTCACTGGCGCGACACCTGAGCGGACTCCTGCGCTGGGGCCCCTAAACTAACAATTGTTCTGAGAAATCCCCGCGCATACAATGGTTGGAACTCATTGCAGTAGCGTAGCCCCCGGCGTTAATAAAGGCTAGATAATCTCCTTCTTTAACAGGAGAGAGCGGGAAATCCTCATACCAAATATCCAATGCTTCGTTAATATTCCCGGCAATTGTTACTGGGTTTAGTTTCTCTGGAGCAAAGGCGTGAGGGGCGTTATCTGCCAGAACACAGATCGCCGGCTCACACGGCAAGCTGTAAAAAAATGGTTCAATTGCCAGGTTAAACCCACCATTGACGCCTACAAACCACTTGTCTTGCTTCTTTTCCACCATGTTAGTTTGCAACACTAACATTCCAGCATCTTTGACAATATAATCGCCCGGTTCTACCTGAATTTCAACTTTATAGGAAGAAAAGTTGCGTTGAATAATCTCGATCCAGGCTGATAAATCAAGTGGCGAGTCGCTACTTTTATGTGGCACACCTAAACCGCCGCCAATATTAATCGCTTTCAGATTATCAACCTGTTCTAGAAACCAGCGACACTTTTGCAAAATTTTATCCCAGGTAGCCAATTGATTGTTTAAATATCCACAACCGCTATGAAAATGAATCCGCTCAACACAAAGACCGTACTGACGGCATAAAGCCAATGCTTCAGCAAACTGCTCTCGATAGACACCAAATTTACTGCTTTGCGTGCCACTATACTGTAATAACTCGTTGTCACCATAACCGACCCCCATCGCCGGATTAATGCGTAACCCGATAGACCGGCCAGGAGCCCGTTCACCAATCCGGCGTATCATACTTAACGAGTCACAATTAAGCAGGAGCATTGGGTAGCGCAAGATTACATCCAGATCCTGATCAGAAACGGAACAACCCGTATAGGAAACCTCATTTTCGGCAAACCCACATGCGAGGGCTAATTGTATCTCCTGGGGCGAACAAACATCCACACCACATAACTTGGTTGATTTAATATAGGTTAATAATGGCATAAATCGATTGGCTTTGATAGCATAAAATATTTTGTAAACGATATTCGCCTGTCCTAGAGCTGCGGTCAATTGGCGCAAATTGTGGGCCACTCGATGCGCATTGTACAGGAACGTCGGCATCCCGCTCTGTTGGGCGATGGTGGCCACATCGCGGCCGGCAAAGGTCAGTCGGTTTTCTTGATAGCATAGATCCGACCGTTCCCACCATAACGTCAGAGCCGGCAAACGGTGCGGCTTAAATGGTTCATCCTTAATTTGAAGATATTGTCGACCGGTGTCATTAATAGCCTCTTTTCTGCCAGTAATCCATAACCGACATTGAGGTGACTCACACAGACAGGCAAATTGTCTCGACAGGATATCTTCGGTCATCGTGTAATCTATGGTTAACAATTCACCGGCTTGAATATTTCGTAAGGCCCAGATCTCTAAAGCCTGCATATCAAGAATAGCATTTGGACAGCAAGAATGGAGTAAATAACCACTAAAATAGGGGTCAAAGAGGTGTTGTGCTGGGTTGATCTGGAGCGTATGGAGCTTTATCTGTGAAACAATATCTCCACTGATTCGCGCTACAAGCTGGCCTTGTTTGAAACCTCGCCGGACAATAATCCCCAGGCCGCATTTCTCGTCTATTTCCGCCAGGTCAAAATCTCTTTTTTGAGGATAATCACTCATCACACCAGTTTGATATTGTACGGGATAGAAACTTTGTGCATCAATCGTTTCCACATCAACCTCCTTGCTAACATAAAAGCAGCTTCACTATCAGTAGTGTGCCACGTCAGGTTATAGTAGGTCATCGGCGCGATGCCGGCGACACTGGTGGTGAAGACACACATTTCTGTCATGTGGAAGGGAATCAGGGTGCCATGTATCTTCCTCAAGGAAAAACATAAATGTCATCTACCCCCTCCTGATATTCTCTTCGTTCATAGTAGGGGCATGGAACACCGAGCATTCCAAGTAAGATAGGAGGTACTTCTGCTCCCTGTTTCCAGGCTTGATAAGGAATGCGGATTTCTTCCATTTCCTCAATTCCTAAGTCAATATCAAGATTTAAGTAAGGCCAGACATATGAATCGATAACAGATATATCATGATGGCGCATGGGACGAATGAACTGGACTTCGGCTTCAACTTCATTGCAAATCCTTTCTGCTAAGAGATCATGATGCTTATTCAGTATTTCTATAATTTCCTCAACACATTGATGCGGCAAAAATTTTCTAAGCTCGCTTAATGTCATCATGTATTCCTCAACGGGCAAAGCGTAGTAGAGTTTGTGAATGTTAAACCGGCGTAATGTATGTGCTTGCCAGGCAATCAATTTAGATTGATATAACCCAAAAGGAGTACCGGAAATGGTGACCTGTTCAATCTTATGCCCTTCCTCCAACCGTTTTAACAAATCGGCGCGGTCTTTAGGGTTACTGAATGAACGCTCAGCACCCGGATTACCTTTACTTCGTTTTTGGAACTTAAACAAACAATCATATTTACTCCAGATACACAACCCTGTCATAGCAACATCGTATTCTGTTTGTAGCTGTTTATTGCCAGGATTCCAAAAACCCTCCTTTTGGCAAGCTTCTGATGGACTTTCAGTAAGTTTTACCTGTATCTCAGGGTTCCGATTCCAATAGCCTATGTCATCATAGATATGAAAGGCACCGTACTTAACACCCTGTTGTTTGATAGTCATTGATAACTCCTTTTGTTTAACAGGACTTACGCGGCGTGTGTTCAAACCGGGTGTTTAACCCGATGAAAACCCGATTCGCCTGCGGCAGCATGGTACTTGATCTATCTTTTTCACGAAATGTTGGCTCGAAGAGCCAACATTTCGTGAAAAAGATCTGGTTTGCTCCGCCCTGCCAGAGGCGAAATGTCCTTTCAGGTTTGTAACCGCGCAACCTGTGTTATTTAACAGAACTTACGCGGTGCGGCTTGTTCCGTCCGCATGCCAGACCCAGACGCTGGTTTCGCCTGCGGCAGCATGGTACGTTTTATTCTTTTTCACAAAAAAATTCACGTTGTGAATTTTTTTGTGAAAAAGATCGAGTTTCTTCCGCCCTGCCGGAGGCAATATCTCCCGCCAAACATGGGCTCGTCGGATACATGTCAGCATTGGCCGTTTCGCAATGTTCGCTCATGTCGTGTTCTTTCGTGGTCCAAACTCCCACCGCGTAACTCCTGTTATTGACACGAGTTACGCGGTCGGTTCCAAACCAGGTGTTCACCTGAACGAACGGCCCGATTCGCCTCCGGCAGGGTGGAAGATTTCATTCTTTTTCATAAAAATTTTGCACTGTGTGCAAAATTTTTATGAAAAAGATAAAAAGAGTACCATGCTGCCGCAGGCGGTTTGTGTTTCATCGGGTGAAACGCCCGGTTTGATAAACCACCGCGTAACTCCTGTTATTGAATACTACAGCGAGGATGCACTCAGGCGGATACGGTACCGGGCGATGCCTGGGAACGGCACACGATCAACAATCAACCATACCTTACAATGTGCTCTTGTATGATACATGATCGGTCCTGCGTAATGATTTTGCATTTTCAGGATATTTACCACTTGCTATGCCAACGCGGAAACAAAAAATTGGCAGTTCCTGGTTAGAAAAGCCAAAAATTTGTTGTAATGTTTCATATCCATTAGCCACCAGATGAGTTAGATGATCAGGCATATTTAACCGGCCTTGTTGTAAGGGATAAATAGTACTGGACAGGTTGGTTAAAGGTTGAAGACCATAACCACGTAGATTAAATAACAACCACACCCTTAACGCCAATCGACCAGAGGCCACTAAATCGTCAGGTTGATTTGAGGCCGTAGTAATACAGCCAATGCCGGCCCCATCATCATAACTTGAGGGGGATAGCTCTGAAGAGTCATCAAAAAACCGCGTTTCAAATGTGTGTAACCATTCTGGAAACCAGTCGAGGCGAGTTACCAACCACCAGACCCGAGAGCGTACATAATAGACCCAATGTTCCGGCCCTCGTAAAAAACTTCGCCATGACATACCATCTCTGGTGGTGGCAATTTCACGGTCTGTGAAGCGCGTCCAGCGCATTAAATCTCGACGTAACTCATTCCATTCCATCACCTTTTGGTCGGCATTTCTTAAAAGATGGAGATATTCATCGGGATACTCGTCAATGAAGTAGATATTTGCGCCCGGATTAGCCGCAGCTTCCCGCTGAACTTCATGAAAAACCGGATCATTTAGGGTTCCGCCAGCATATTTACGTCGGTCAGTATGACGTAAAAAAATAGCAGAGCTTAATGGATCGACTATAGTTTGAGCAGAGTTGAGTATTGCTCTCAGCCATGGGGTTTCATCAGAACGATCTTCCAGCAACAATGTTGTTTCAGCTTGTAATTCCACCTGACTACAGGCTAGTTCTAATACTTCAACTAACATGCCAATTCCAAAGACAGACAAATCATCTGGAAATGTGGCTAATTTTGCCCGATCAGAAGCATGGAAAATCTCCAGAATATTATCACAGACGACGATTTTCCAGGGCTGGCTATTTTCTGGAGTTGGCGTCTGTAATAATGCTTGAACAACATGGGTGATTTTATCCTGGCTAACAATTGTAGAAGATACAGATGTCACTGGTGTCATTTCACTTTTCCTTGCTCTGGCCAATAACCGGCCAATGGCGACTGAAAGTCATGCTTTCTAAGAAACGGCACTATCTTGCGGGGCAGTGATCGACTTGGCTGTGGTGTTGTCACTCATAAGTTGACGCCGGATGATTGGCAGAAACGCATTGCCCATACTGCCCACCAGGCTCACGTTGTAGAGCATAATGGCTGTCACGACGCCCCACTTCAACAGGTAGACCCCACCGATGCAAATGACACTGGGCACGGTGGCCAGGAACAGATTGCCGCCCATATTGCGCTGGTACTCACGCCCCAGGTCAAACACGTCAACCAGATGGCGCAAGCTGCTATCCATCAGCACGATCTGCGCCGTGTCGGTGGCAGCCGTGGAGGCTCCGCGGAGGGAGACGGAGAGATCCGCCTGCTGCAAGGCAATCGCGTCGTTAATCCCATCGCCCACAAAACAAACCGTACGGCCCGCGCGCTGCAACTGCGCTACCAGTGCGGCCTTATCCTGGGGGAGTACCTCGGCGAAATAGTGATCAATACCAATGCTGTTGGCTAAATGTCGGGTGGGCGTTTCGTAGTCACCCGAAATGATGTACAGGTGTAGATCGTGCTGCTTGAGCTGTGCGACAATCTTGCGCGCTTCGGGGCGGATCGTCGGATGCAGTTCAATGGCGCCCACCAGAGTCTGATCCATTGACACCAGTACCAGCGAATAACCCAGGTCATGACAGAGCGCCTGCTGTTGATGCACGGCATCGGGGAGGGCTATTTGCTCCATCGCCATGAAGCGTGCGCTGCCGACACGGATCGTGTGTCCGTCCAGCGTGACCTGGAGCCCATACCCAACCCGGTAGTGCGTGTCGTCGATGAGGGGCAGATCGAGGTCGCGCTTGCGGGCGGCTTGCAAAATCGCCCGCGCAATCGGGTGGGTCTGGCGATACTCGGCGGCGGCAGCCCAGGTGAGCACCGTCTCCTCACTGACCCCAGTGTAGGTATAGATAGTGCCGACGTGTGGTTGTTCCAGGGTCAGGGTGCCAGTCTTGTCAAACACCACTGTATCAACTATGGGTAACTGTTCCAGGGTGGCCCCATCTTTGATCAGAATCCCGTGTCGGGCGGCAATTTGCAGCAAGTTGAGCAAGCTCATCGGTCCACTCAGGCGCAAGTTGTAGCCAAAGCTTGATTCGAACAGCGCTAGCGCCCGGCTGGTGCCCACCAGGGGCAGTGAGATCAGGCCCAGGGCCAGGGTGGGGGGCACAAACCGCTCCGCCAGCGCCAGGCCACGCATCTCAACCTTTTCCTTGAAGTTGGCCGTCTGGTTGAGGATTGCGCCGATCTGGGCGACAGTGGTTTCGTTGCCGGCCCGCTCGACCTGTATCTGAACCTTACCCGACAACACCGTCGTCGAGGCCAGCACCTGGTCGCCATGCCCTTTTTCGACGGGTTGTGCTTCGCCCGTGAGGATATGTTGGTCAATCGAGGCACTGCCCTGGATGATGTTGCCATCAACTGGGATTGTCTCCCCAGCATTGACCACCACGACATCGCCGACCTTCACCTGTGCAAAGGGTACTTCATATTCAGTGCTATCCACCAGAACCCACGCGGAGCGGGGTTGCTGTCCATAGACCTCGATCAGGCTCTGGCGTGATTGTGCTTCGGCTTTGACCAGCGCTCGTTCGGCAATGGAGTAGAGAGTTGCGGCCAGAGCGTTCGCAAGATAGAAACCGGCCAACAGTTCGGCGCCCATAACAATAGCCTCGTACGAGCGTAGCCAGCGATACTCTTTGGTCTGAAATGCCGCATATGTGTTTTTGAGCACAAAGATATATTGATAGCCGAGCAGGGGAAGGCTGGCGAGAATGAGTGGCGAGTGCAACAGGGTTGCTACTCCGCTGATCGCCAGTGCCACCAGCGATACGGCAAGAAGGTGATTTTGTTCGCGTTCGCGCTCGCTCAGTTCGATCTCTTCGCCGGTCAGTTCCGCGAGGTGTTGACTGCGCGTGTCCTGGAACAGCGCTGCCAACGCCGGAGGCTTCATGCTTTCGAGCGCATGCATCACCGCCGTTGCCAGCGGCGCAACATGCGAGCGCTGGAAGATTTCCAGGCGCTCCACATGCAGGGGCGCAAGCGCGGATGTATTGATGATCGTGGTGGCGGACTGGTTGGTAAGCAATGCGCCAAGCCGCGGCTTTGTGCGCCGCTGATAGTATGCCCGCGCCCGGGTGTAGAGCTTACTTCCACCTTTACTTACCTCGAATATCAGCATATCTAAACACCTTCCGGTTCTTTTGCGTTAGAACGTTTCAACGTTAGAACGCCCTACGGATGGGCAATCACCAGCAGCGTCCGGGCATGGGTCAGCGCACAGCGGAGCGCTGCCTGCATGCTATGCGGATCGAGGGAGCCGAAGCTCTCATCAAGAATAATGATGCCGGCTCCCTGCAGCAGCGCCCGCGCAATATAAACCCGGCTGCGTTCGCCATGCGAGAGCTGCCAGCCCGTCGTGCCCACCGGCTCATACAACCCGCGCGGCATCCGCTCGATCAGCGGCGTCAGTCCCAGTTCATGACAGAGGGCTTCCGTCGCTGCGATATCCTCCGGCAGCGGTGGCCATGCCCGCCCCAGCAGAAGGTTGAAGAGCAGCGACGCATCAATAATATGGTTCTCGTGAAATTGTGGCGCGATGACCACCTGACTCCGCCAGCATGCAGCACCCAGGGTCTGCCGGTCAAGTCCGTACAGGAAGAGCATCCCCGACTGGGGGGCGCGCTGCCCGGACAGCAGGGCTGCCAGGGTCGATTTGCCCCCGCCGGACGGCCCGGTCAGGAGCAGTCGGTTGCCCGGGTAAATATGCAGATCACAGTCTGCCAGGGTCGGGCGCTCCTGGTCGGGGTAGGCAAAGCGGACCTGCTGCATCTCCAGCAGCGGATGTTCTTCCGTCCGGCGGTTTGCCAGGTGCGCCGGGCAGGACCGCGTGTGGAGTGGGCGGTCGGAGCCGGTAGCGGCCGCCTCAATCGGTTCCAGCATCCGCCGCGCACCAATCGCCCGGATGAGATCAAACAGATCCGTTAGCGCGGCGCGCAGCAGTTGGAACACCCAGAGGATGCCCAGAAAGCTACTCCCCAGTTGCGCCCAGGCATCCGGTTGCAGCAGAAAGGCCGGCAGTAGCGTCAGCAGACTGACGGCCAACCAGCCGTAGGGCATCACCACCGCCATCAGCGTGCGGTAGTAGTCGTCGTGCAGCGAGAGCAGGTGGTAGTGGGCCAGCTCTTGATCTTCTTCATCGTGCCAGCGCTGCGGATCTTCCTGCACCAGCCGGGTCTGATGGCCCTCCATCCGCTCCAGCAGATCACGCGTCATCTGATGATGGTAGGTTCGCTGTTCCAGGTAGGCCCGCAACGATCCACGCGCGAGCAGGCCCAGCAGCAGCAGCCAGAGCAGCAGCACCAGACTGTGCAGGATGCCCCCCGCGCCCAGCGCCAGCAGCACCCCCGCCACCCCCAAAGCGACCAGGGTGTTGAGTAGGAAGGGCACCGCCTGCGCTGCCTGTTCCAATCGCTCCGACTCCATCACCCACCCCAGGAACTGGCCCGTGCCATGCTGCTTCACCCGGTCAGGATCAAGCTGGAGCACCCCGTGGAACAGCCGCCGCTTGATGATATCGCGTAGCCCTACTGCAACAAACTGTTCGCCCAACCAGCGGGTCATCTCGGCCGGTACTCGCATCAGCAAGAGCAGCAGCGCCGCCACCATCCAGCCGCCGGCAACCCGCTGTTCGGCGATAGTCAGGAGCAGCAGCGCGAAGACGCCCACATAGAGCAGGCTGCTCAGCAACTCGCCCCCCAGGGCCATCGCCAGATAGCGCAGCAACCCGGCCTGCCGTATCTGCTGCCGCAGCGGTGCGCCGGCCGGCAACCGCAAGAGCCGGATCTCACCCACGGTTTTGTCGGCGAGCCGCGCCTCCAGCAGCACCCGCCGTGCCGGCGCCTGCTGTCGCGGCAGCAGCGGCAGGCCGGCGAGGGTGGCCTCAACCTCCGGCATGCGTGGGGCATCCAGCGGTCGGCAGATCAACTCTTGCAGCCGGCTCAACGGCATCCGCCGGCGCCGCAGGTTGGGCGCGAGAATGGTGGCCCACCAGGGCGTTGTTCCCAGCAGCAGGAGCAGCCGCTGATCGGGCAGCCGGATTAGCGCCGGGCCGGCGTAGCGCAGGATTGCCGTCAGTTCACCGTAGGCTACTTCAAGCGGCTCGATCTCCAGGTTCAGGCGGCTGGCGACCATCTCCAGTTGCTGCTCAAGCCGTTGCGCCTGCGGCCTATCCTGGCGCTCCGGTGGTGGTGGCGCGGGTTGCTTGACGCTCAGGCCGGTGGCATAGGCCAGGGCACGCACGGCTGCATCCAGATCGACACTATTCCAGCTCAGCGGGTAGCGCTCCTCGGCGTTTGCCGGGGGAGGTGGGGCGGCTTCCGTCCGCAGTTCGGGCGGGATGGCGGCGGTGGCTGTGGGCGCAGCCGTTGCCCCGTTTGTGCTGGTGTACTCCTGCAACATACCGTTTTCGAGTTGGAGTGTGCGCCAGGGGACATCGGGCCCGGCCCAGAGCCGTTCGCGCACGGCCTGTTCCGCCTCCAGCAGTGCCCGGTAGTGCGAGTCGGGCTTGTCCCGCAGTTCCGACGGCGAACCATCCTCAACGATGCGTCCATCCGCAACCACCAGCACCCGTTCAAAATCGTCGGTATCACGCACATCGTGGGTAATACAGAGCAGCGTGGTGTCGCCCCAGTAGGCCCGCGCCCGGGCCAGCAACGCGGTCCGCTGCTCCCGGTCCAGCCCGCGAAACGGCTCATCCAGGATCACCAGACGGGCATCCGGGCGCTGCAGCGCGCGTCCCAGGCGCACCCGCTGCCCCTGCCCACCCGACACGCGCCGCCCGCGCTCACCAAGGGGACTCTGCATACCATCCGGCAGGGCGCCAATCACCGGACGCAGATCGGCCTGCTCCAGCAGGTGCGGTAGCGCCAGGCGCTCCCCGCCATAGGCCAGATTGTAGAGCAGGGAGCGGTTCCAGATCTGCACCAGCGGATCGACCCAGGCGGTCTGCCGGCGCAACGCGGCCAGGGTTGCGGGCGTGAGCGGTTGCCCATCCAGGGTGATTGTTCCGCTGGCGGCCGGCTGCCGCCCGGAGAGCAGGCCTACCAGGGTTGACTTCCCCGCGCCCGAGGGTCCGACAATGGCAACATGGCTGCCCGCCGCAATGGTCAGGTCAAACGGCTGTAGAATCGTGGCTTCGCCCGCCTGCACACTGACGTCGGCAAAATCAATGGCAACACCCGTTGCCTCGGCTGCAGTTGTCGCGTCGGTTGCCGGAGTTGCCGCAGCCGACGGCGTGCTGGTGGTCGCGGGCGGCGGCTCAGTGTGGGTATACGCATCCAGCAGATCGGTGAAGCGGGTGCATTTGCTCTGCTCATTCAGCGTGCGAAACACCTGGCGCGCCAGATCACGCCCCAGCAGCGCCAGTTGAAACAGCCAGAAGAGCAGCAGCGGCAGTTCGACAATGCTGCCGTTCCGTGCCACAAACAGCAGAATTGTTAGCGCAATCAGCAGATGACTGCCGGTCTGCTCCAGCGCGGCAATCCAGAATTCGGCTTTGGCCAGCTCCAGCATACTGCCGATCCAGTTTGCCAGGTAGCGCTCATAGACGCGCCGCATCGTCCGCTCGGCGCTATGCACCTGAATCGGCACCAGTCCGAGCATCCCGTCAAGGTAGAAGCGCATCAGGTGGCCCAGGTGCGTGCGCGTGTCGAGGTTCAGCGCATCCAGCAAGGTTCGCCCGATCCAGAATGGCCCAACCGTCACCACGACAATCAGCAGTGCCGGTAGCGCGCTGAGCGGATCGATCCAGGTAATCCCGACCAGGGTGAAAAGCAGCAGCAGCAGGGTGCGGATCACGCGGGTGACAAATTCCGGCAAGTTGTGCAGATCGCGCGAGGCGTGGATACGCTCCATCTGGTCGGCGGTGGCATGCTGTTGCAGGGCATGCGCGCTGATGCCGGGCAACTGCTCCAGCACCGCCATCCGCAGCCGCGCATCCAGCCGGCGGCCGATGCGGGCAACCGTGCTGTTGATATGCCACTCCAGAAAGAGCAGCACAACCACAAAGAGCAGCAGTGATCCGAGCAGAAGCGTCTGCTGCTGGGCCGTTGGAAAGAGCACCCCCAGCGTCATTGCGCTACGCAGCAGCAGCGCCTCCAGCACCACCGCGCCGGAGGCAAAGAGCAGGGCGGCCCCCAGGATGCTAAAACTGAGCAGACTCTCGCGCCGCAAAAAGGCAAAGATCGTCTGTGCGCCGGGTGTGGTCAGGCGCGGTGGCGTTGCCGCTGCCGGTTCCGGTTCGGCTGCGGCTGGTTCTGCCGGCGTGGTGGCTGGAGGTGCGTCCAGTTCGATCAGCCAGGTGCCGTGAAACAGCAACTGTTCTGCGTCTGGCGGGGTGCTGTCCGGCGCAGGTAGTGCCGGAACTGCCGGAACAACCGACCAGTAGCTTTCCGGGATGGCCCGCTGTTGTGCGGGACCGTCCGCCAGCGCCTGCGTGTAGAGCTGCTCCAGGGTTGCGCGTGCCGCTGAGCCGGGCCGTAGCGCTCCGCCCGCGATCAATTGATCAACCATACGCACGGCCGCATCCAGGGCGGCGAGGGGGTACCAGCCGGGTGCCACCTGCGCCTGGTCGATAAACGCTGCCGCCGGTTGTGGCTCAAACCCATAACTGCGCAGGCGCTGCTGCCAGTACGTTGTGAAGGCCGGCGATGCCGCAGCATCACGCCACTCCTGGCCGGTTATCGGGATCGCCTCGCCGGCAACCTGCCGGGTCAGCGCGGCGGTGTGCAGCCGGCGCAACCCCTGGGCCGTATCCATGACCTGCACCCAGGGGCCGACGCGCCGCCAGAGGACGAGGAGGCGTTCGGCTTCATGCTCATCCGGTGCGGCCCAGACCAGCGCCGGAAGCTCGATACAACCGGGCGCAGCCAGATGCTCAACCGGGGCGAAGCGGCAACGGGCTTCCAGCCCGACCTGTTCGGCCAGCCGGGTGAGTGTCCTGGGGGAGTACGTTTCGGTAGGGGCGGGAGCCATGGCAAGCGCATCAACTGCAGCGGTGGAGCGGCCATAGCCCTGCAGGATCGACTGCAGCGCGGCCAGGGCGGCACTACGCGTTGGGCTCTGGCGAACTGTCGGCGCGAGCAAAGCCCGCCGCCGGGTGGTATTCGCATTCATTCGCAGGGATTCAGTACGCATAGCTGCGGTAAGTTCCGGCGATGCATCGGTGGCTTAACAGCGTTGGCTCAAGTTGACAACTGTTCAAGCAACTTCTCATCAGTCTCTACAATCCGCGAGCACCGGCACAAGCGTAGCATGAAAACGCCTTATGAACGCCTTGCGTGCAGACTGTTCACGAAATAAGGCGTTTACAAGGCGTTCTCATCCTATCATCAACACTAGTCGGCTAATTTTCAAACTGCGGAGAATGAGGACACAAGCGAGATGACCACTTTTCGCGATCTCGATTATTTTTTACAAATTGCCGGTATCATTGCAGCAGGCTTCCTGGTCTTCCATGTGGTAATCTTCTTCATCAGAAACCTCTGGCATGAAGGTATTCTGACGGCGATTGTCCGCCTCTTCTCGTTCCCGGTTGTCATTCCGCTGATTATTGTTCTTATTATTAATATGCTGGCGTTTTCGGTAGTATTTATCCGCCCAAACGAGGTTGGTGTGGTCGTCTCGTTTCCGTCAGTCGGCGGTGTACGCCCCCAACCCCTCACTGGTGGGTTCCATCTGGTTATGCCGTTTGTGGAACGGGTGACGCGCTACCCCATCGCCTGGCAAACCTATACGATGGCAAGCAGCTATGACGAGGGGGACGAACTGGGGGACGACTCGATCCGTGCCCGTACCAGCGATGGACAGGAAGTGCTGCTCAACTGCTCGGTTATCTTTCGCGTTGCTCGGCAGCAGGCCGTGTTGCTGCATGTCGAATGGCAGGATCGGTACCGCCAGGAATTTGTGCGCCCCATGACCCGCGCCCTCGTACGGCGGCAGGTGTCGCAGTTTACCGTTGAAGAGGTCAATAGTTCATCCCGCCGCGATCTGGAGGCCGACCTTGACCGCCGCCTGCGTGAAGAGTTTGCCGACAACGGGCTGGTGCTCGATGCGTTTTTGCTGCGGGATATTACCTTCTCCCCGGAGTACGCCGCCGCTATCGAGAGTAAACAGGTTGCGCTGGAGGCACAGATCCAGGCCGACTATGAGGCCGAGCGGATGCGCCGGTTGGCCCGCGGGCAGGCCGATGCAATCCTGATCGAAGCGCAGGGCCGCGCCGAAGCGCTCTCCCTGATCGGGGGCGTGATATCCGAGAATCGGGATCTGTTGACTTATCGCTACATTGAGAAGCTGGCCGAAGATATTCGGGTGATGCTGGTGCCGACCGAAGCGCCGCTCATCCTGCCGCTGGATGGCATGCTTGGGCAGACAGGTACGCTCACGGAAACCGCGCCGCTGGACGGACTGCTCGATGATACCGACACGATTACGCCGACGCAGCCGCTGGAGGAAGACCCTGATGCAGAAACGGCTGTCGGTAATAACTAACAGGACGTACGCGGTTACTGACCTGGCAGAGCATTTCGCCTCGGGCAGGGCGGAAGAGATCAGAATCTTGTTCACAAAAAAATTCACGTTGTGAATTTTTTTGTGAACAAGAAAAGAGCATACCATGGCTGCCGGAGGCGAATCGGGCCATTCCCGGGTGCAAACGCCCAGTTTGCAGACCCACCGCGTACGTCGTGTAATTAAGAGGATCGCATAAGTCGTGGGAAACGCAACAGACAGACTGTTTCATCGCTTTGGCATAACCGAGTAGTTGAGTGAGGAGGCTAACCCATGGTGACCGTGACGATCGCTATTGCTGCTGTGATCGGCGCAACGATTGCGATTTTTGTGGATCGCAATATGCAGGCCAAGAAGAAGTTAGAGAAAACCGTCGGAACGCCGGAATCGAACGAAGAGGCAGCACAGACCGAAGCGGGGAAAGACCAGTCACAGCCGGGCCGTTTGCAAAACTATGTGTCGAGTGTGCGCAACCGACTGCCGGGTGGGAAGAAGTATGAAACGGCGAAGCAGTTTCAGGCGTTTGCTGATGCCACCTTTGAAGATGCCCAACTCAAGGCATGGCTGACCGGGCTGTCGCCGGAAGCCGCCAATGCCCTGGTTGAGCAACTGGCCGATTTCTGCTACAACCTGGGCTTTGAGTTGCAGTGGCTCCTGGATGACACTATGAACCACGACCCGGAGATCAAGCAGGAGGCCATTACGGTTGTCACGGCATACTGCCGGGCCTGCTGGAACGCGGCGCAGAGCTACAGTGATTTTGAACTGTTTAAGCTGCTCAAGGAGATCGAACAGGCACCGTTTGCGCGCAAACATCAGGATCTGGGGCGGCGGCTGTTTGCCGAACTTGTCCGGCGGGATATGGCGGCTTCGGTGCCCACCGAGTTGTTCCTGGCATCCGAGAAGGAGCGACAGGAGCATATGACCAGGGCAATCCAGCAGGCGGCTGAAGCGAATCGGGACGCGTTCAAAACCGTGCTGAAGGATGTTATGGCAGCACAGGCCGACACCAGCGCCACCGCCGATAGCGCATCCGACTATCAGGCAACCGTTGCGGGCAAAGCCGAAGCGGAGTCAACCAATCAACGGCAGATGTTTGGCAAAGGCGGCAAAGGGAAGGGCCGGTCAACTGCCGCCACCCCCGCCGATGACACCCCGGCGGAACCGCCATCGGGCGCGGCGGCCCCTGAGCCGTCAGCGTCATAATGGGCTGTGGCAGGTGATGAAATTTGAAGAAGTCGCCCGGGTATACGATCCGGGAGTCCCGGCTGATGAACTCGGAAAAAATAGTCCGGATATGAATAGACGGGAGTCCCGGCTTGAGCCGGTGGGATGCCTGCCGGGATAGGGCGTCTTGCCGGGAACGCCTGATCCGGCTGAAGCCGGGACTCCTGAGCGGCGATATCTGGATGAAACATTCTAAAGTTCATTCGCCGGTGGGATGCCTGCCGGGATAGGGCATCTTGCCGGGAACGCCTGATCCGGCTGAAGCCGAGATTCCCGAATCATTGGTCTGGATTAAAATCTTAAGTTCATCACCTGCCGCAACAACGCGATACCGCTTCACCCGCGTTTGCATGCTCCGGTGAGCGGTATCACATCGTCCGGGTCGTGTGCCGGCCTGCGGAACTGGGCAGATTAAGATCAGGAGTAACCTGAAATGTATGTTATGGCTGCGCTGGTCACCGGCGGTGTTGTGTATGCCGGAGCTCGCGCCTACCGCAAGCACCGCCGCCACCGCACCTCCGTCTGGCTGCTCGATGAAGGGCGCTATGTCGAGACGAGCGCGACTATCGTGGAAGAGCCGGATCTGGAGCGGATCGAACGGCGGATCAATTTCAATCTCAATCTGTCAACTTTTTCACTGGGCGTGACGACCGCCGGGGTACTCATTTATGCACCGCTCCTGCTTATCTCTATTCCGATCAACATTTTTGATGCGATAACAATGTTTGAAGACACCTGGGATATGGTGCTGGCACGAGGCCCCCTGGGTACGGTGCTGGTAAGTTCATCGGTGGTGGCAATCAGCCTGCTGGCCAATCTGCAACTGATCGCCGCACTGGTGGAGTGGCTCTACTTCCTCAATCAAAAGCTGATTTTGCTGTTGATGCGCACCGAACTAGGACCGATTATTATGCAGCAGAGGCAGGCCGAGCCGGTACTGGGAGCATATACCGTATGGCACAGCGTCCCGCGCTAACAGCGCTGTTTCCGCGCTCCTCACGCGCGATTCATGCCGATAGTCTCGCTCCGGGGTTGGCTATTCTGGTTACGCTGATGGTGTTGCTGCTGGGGTGGATGCTCTGGCTGCTGCTCTTCAAGGTGCCTTTTTACCAGACCAGTCAGGCGGCGCAGGTCACGCCCGAAGCGCTGATCGTGGCTGATTTTCCCCGTGAACTGCTGTCACAGATAGAGTTCGGCCAGGCGGCACTGTTTGTGCCCGGCGCAGCGACTGATACGCCGGCCGGGAGTGGCAATGCGTTGACCGCCACTGTGGTCGAAGTAGATCCGGAACAGGGACAGGTCTGGTTGATGTTGACCGAGGAGCGTACGGCCGCGAGCCGGCTCACCGCCGGACAACCCGGCCAGGTGCATGTGGTTGTCCGCGAAGCATCGCCCCTCGTGCTTATCTTAGAAGCGGCCGGGATGGGTTCGTCAGTCTGACGGAGTACACACCTGGGTATGCAGCCGGATTGCTGCGGTAGTATGAAGAGTAGATATCAATGCGCCAGATATACCTGCGAATCTTCCTGGTCGGTAGTGTGCTGTTCTTGCTTTTTTCCCTGGCCCGGGCCTGGATTATCCGCCCTACCAACTGTTTGCCGGAGTGTAGCGGCGTTACCCTGAACAACCGGGGGCTCCAGAACTATGATCTGCGCAATGCCGTCATGGTTGAGGCCGATCTGCGTGGCTCGGATCTGCGCGATGCCGACCTCTCCGGGGCGGACTTCTCCGGCGCAAATATGGCGGGTGTGAATCTGAGCAACGCCAATCTCACCGGAGCCCGGTTTATCGGCACCAACCTGGCCGGGGCCGACCTGCGCAATACCGTGCTGACGGATACCGATTTTAGTGGCGCACACCTGACCGGAGCCAATCTGACCCGCACCAATCTGACGGAGACCCGGCTCGCCGGGACCATTCTGGATGATGCCCGGCTGGTTGAGGTGAATCTGGCGGGAGTAAATCTGGCGGGGGCCACCATCACCAATGCTGACCTGACCGGCTCCGATCTCAGCGAGATCATTATTGCCGGTTCTTCCCTGAGTAATGCGGATCTGAGTGGAGCTGTATTAACCAACGCCGATCTGAGCGGCTCCTGGATTAACCTGGCGAACCTGGCCGGAACTGACCTGTCCGAGAGCAACCTGGCGGGCAGTAGCTTGATCGGCACCGATCTCTCCTCGGCCAATCTGACGAATAGCAGCCTGGTGGGCGTGACAGCGGTTGGCGCCGATTTTAGTGGCGCGATTCTCAACGGGGCCAACCTGACGGGGGGCCGGCTGTTTCAGTTTGAGATCAAACAAAGCGACCTGACAACTGACCCGGCGCTGCTTGAGCTGAACGAACTACGCCTGCGACAGGTGACGACCAATGCCAACCTGAGCGGGGTAGAATTCACCGAGAATACGCTGTGGCCGGCAGGCAAAAGTGCCCTGCTCAATGCGCTACTGGGAACGGAGTTTGCTGAGAGCCAGATTGAGGCGCTGTTCACCGGCGCTCTTGAAGATGAAGAAGTACCCGATCCGATCCGGACTGATGATCCGGATGGTCAACAACTCAATCCGGAGCAAGTCGCGGGTGATATGACCATCTTCGGCAGTTCCGATATCCTGACCCTGACCCAGGTCATTGCCGAACAGTTTACCGAGCAGGGTTATGACGATACCATCAGCATGGAGAGTATTGAGATTCACGAAGGGTTCGAGCAGTTTTGTCAACCCGATAACGAGATTGATATCCTCAATGCCAGCCGGTCTATTCGTGATTCCGAACTGGCGATATGCGCAACCATTGGTCTTACTCCCGTGCGCTTTCGCATTGGCACCGATGCTATCGCTGTAGTGGTCAATCCCAGTAACGATTTTATTCAGGATGCGACGCTGGAGGATCTCAGCAAAATATTCACAGTTGAACGCTGGAACGATGTAAATCCTGACTGGCCGGCTGAGCCAATTGTGCGCTACATTCCCTCCGGCGAGTCCTCATCGCGGGAATTGTTTTTACAAACCGTTTTCGGCATACGTACCGATAACGCCGAGGCGGCCGGGGTGTTATTCGACGCGCCCAATGCCACGCCCAGCCAGACCTACCAGGAGTTGATCCTGGGGGTGGCCCGCGAGCCTGACGCCGTCGGTTTCATGCCCTTTGAAGCGTATGAACAGAATGCCGATATTCTCAGCATCCTTACAATCGATGGCGCAGAACTGAATGCCGAAACGGTTGAAACGGGAGACTATCCGCTGGCCCGACCGTTGCTGCTCTATACCGATCCGGCCATATTGCGCGAAAAAACGCAGGTGGTCGCCTTCCTGAATTTCTACCTGGCGAGTGTTCGGGAACTCAATGACCGCTTTAGCTATTTCATCAGTAGCGATCGGGTGCTGGCGGAAGCCCGCACTGCGCTCGAGGAAGCGGCAACCGTCGTGCCGACCGATACAGTCGCCGCCGCCGATAGAGAAGAGGAGGATCTGGCGGATATTTTCAACGTGCCGAACCCACTTATTCCGCTGGCACCGATCAGTCCGACCCTCGGCCTGAGCCCGACGGATGCGCCTGATCCGACCGAACTGGAGGATCTGGCGGGCTCGATTGTCATTGTCGAGAATTCTTCGGTTCTATCTCCAACCGAAACGATTATCAATGGATTTGAAGGATTGGGCTTCACCGGGACGATCAGCCGAACCGCGGTATCCACCGCGCAGGCATTCCAATTCTTCTGTGACAGCGATCAGGCTGATATCATTGGGGTCAACCGGCTTATTCAGGATGATGAAACCAGTGAGTGTAACGATAACGGACGTCAGCCGCTGGCATTTCGGATCGGCACCGATGTTATTGCCATTGTCACTAATCCCAATAACGATTTTGTCCGCGATGTCACCCTGGAAGAACTAGCGCTCCTCTTTACCGCCCGGCGCTGGAGCGATATCAACCCGGACTGGCCCGCCGAACCGATCCAGCGGTTTATTCCGCCCGATGACTCAAGTGTGTTTGATCTCTTTGTCGAAACGGTTCTGAATGACGAGGCGGATCAGTTGTTGCTGGCACCCAATCTGATAAATGTCACGGATCCGGGAAGGCAGGCATTGGGTATCAGCACCAACCCCTATGCACTTGGCTTTATGGAGTACCCGGCCTATGAACGGAATGCCGGTCTGCTCAACCTTGTCTCGGTTAATGAAATCGTACCGGAAGATACCACGATTGAGGAGAACGAATATCCGCTGCTCCGGCCGCTGCTGCTCTATGCGGATGCGGACACGCTGGCGGAAAAACCCCAGGTTGCCGCGCTGCTGAATTTCTACCTGACGAATGCGCAGGTAGCGCTGGAGCCGCTCAACTATGTTCCGCCCAGTTCGCAAGCCCTGGACGATGCCCGAACAACGCTGCGTCAGGCGGTGAATGTTACCGACTCAACGCCAACGCCAACACCCTAAAAGAAATACGTATGACTAGAAGTAGAACCAACACCCGAAAGCTTTACCTTGCACGGTGGGGACTGTTAAGTACCCTGATCCTGCCGGCCATCCTTCTGTCCAGTTGTGCATTACCGCGTGGCTGCCCGCCACAGTGCGCCAATGTCACCCTGCGCCAGGTCAACCTCAGGAATGCTGACCTGGAAGGCGCGGATATGAATGGGATTGTGCTGCTTGATGCGTTTATGGTCGATGCCAACCTGACCGGGGCAAATATCCCGGGCGCTAATCTTAGCGGGACCAACCTGATCGGCGTGGATCTGGCAAATGCGAACCTGCGTGGCACGCTGCTGCGGAACGTCAACTTCACCAACGCGAACCTGAATGGAGCGGACCTGTCCGGCGCGGACCTGTCCGGGGCGGTGCTGACCAACCTCGATCTCCGCAATACCAACCTGACGGCAGTTGTGTTGAATGAAGCGCGATTAATTGGCGCAAACCTGGAGGGTGTAGATCTGACGGGCGTCCAGTTGCGTGGGGCTGATCTGCGGGGAGCGATCCTGGTATCGACGAACCTCTCCGGTGCGCGCCTCAGCCCGACCGATGCCGGTGCTCCAGCGAACCTCTCCGGGGCCAACCTGCAGGGGGCTATTTTACAGGGAACTGATCTCCAGGAAACGATCATGTACAGTACATCGCTGCTAGATGCCAGCATGGTGGGGGCTATTTTGCAAAAAACCGGATTGTCAGGTGCATATATGGCCGGGGTTGACTTCAGTCGCGCAAATATCACGGAGGTTGACTTTGCCGGGTCCATTCTGGACGATGCGGTCTTCACCGATGCAACCCTGCAACGGACTTCGTTCAATGGGGCGCGGTTGCTCAACACGCAGTTTGCTCAGGCCACCTTCGTTCAGGCGTCCACGACTGAGGCCGCAACCGCAACAGGCCTGACCGCAATTTCCTTTAGTGGGGCTTCCTATGATGATCGTACGACCTGGCCGGAGAGCTTTCAGCCCCCCGTCAGCCTTGTGTATCAGGAGCGCAAAATCGGTAAGCGTTAATGGCGTGTTTGCCGACCTATCCTTCTGGTCAGGTTCTTGATTATCCCTTCGGTTAGTCTGTGCCTATCCTTATTACGGATCAAAAAATGCTTCCAAAAGTCAGGGCCAGAAATGCCTTTTTTGTTTTATAATTGTTAGCACACTCCTGACTATAGGCTTTATAAATACGTCAGACATATCAACCGAACTCTGTGCTACTTCGGATATGCAGCCGGACGTAATCCTTACGTCAGTATGCCACGATTGAAATGTTCAAATGATGCCTGCTTTACAGATAACACTGCTAGGAACACCGACCGTTTATATTGGTGAAAACCCGATCTTTCAGGAAAGTCACACCAAAGCGCAGGCACTCCTCTACTATCTGGTCACCAGCGGTCGCACCCACTATCGGAACGAACTGGCGAGTCTCTTCTGGCCCGATGTGCCCGATGTCCAGGCGCTCAAGAACCTGCGGAATATTCTGCCGGTGCTGCGTGCCCGGATCGGTGAGCATCTGCTGGTCACCCGGCACACCGTTACCTTCAATCGCTATACTTCCTACCGGCTTGATGTTGAAATGTTCGAGTCGCTGCTGGGGGTTGCTCCCTCCCAGGCAAACACGGATGCATTGTGGGAAGCTGCCGCGTTGTATAACGATGATTTCCTCAACGGGTTTTATGTGCGCAATGCGCCCCTGTTTGAGGAGTGGATGCTGCTCAAACGTCAACGCCTGCGCGATCTGTTTATCGATGTCCTCCAGACGCTGGCAACCCGACATCTTCAGCAGCAGGATTGCCACGCGGTTCTCAAGGCGACCCGGCGGCTACTCAGCATGGCGCCCTGGCATGAAAATGGACACCAGCAGCAGATGCAGGCTCTCGTCGGGTTAGGTCAGCCCAGTGCGGCCCTGGCGCAGTACACTATCTGTTGTCGCATTCTTGCAGCCGAGTTCAATGTTGCCCCGAATGAGGAAACCACCCGCATCTATCAGCAGATTAAAACGGCCTCCTTTGGGCCGGCGACTGATCTATCGCTGCTTGATGCTGTTCCACCCGCTGCACCCGTTAGCCATGCCGGGCAGGACGACCCGACCGCCGTTAAACCGGCATCCGCTGGGGCGTCACCCGCCGTTAGCGCCGGCACTCCACCGCCGGCACTGAATGCTGATGGAACGTTGCTGGCTGTCCCGGATACACCGAGTACCATTCGGCTGGAGAGTCTGGCGACACGCCGGCATTTGCACGGGCTATCAGGCCACACTGCCGCTATCACTGCCCTGAGTTTCAGCCCCACCGATCATATTCTCGCCAGCGCCGACGCCGATGGGATGGTGCGGTTGTGGGATGCGACCAGCGGTATGCTGCTGGCGACGTTAGTTGGTCATACGGACGCCGTTACCGCCCTGAGCTTCAGCCCCACCGGCCAGATCCTCGCCAGCGCCGGCAGTGATCAGACGGTGCGGTTGTGGGACACGTCCGACGGTACCCCTTGTTTTACCTTGCAGGGACATATGCATCCCGTGGTGCATGTCGTGTTTGTTCCCGACGGGACGCGCCTGGTGAGTATTGATACCAACCACGTTGTCCGGTTATGGCACGTTACCGCGCACCACAACTTCAGTCTGTACGCCCTGTCGCTCAATGCCTGATACGCATGCTTATAGTGCCGTGGGAGCGCTACGGAGTGCCGCAGCCGTGCCGCATAGGGTGTCAACGTAAGTCGTGCCAACTACTGCTGTTGCTCGTCCAGCTTATAGGGCCGAACCCGCGGCAACATCGCATTGGTAATCCCGGCGGCGAACCCGGTGTAATACAACACATATGCCGCCACAATCCCAAAGTTGAACAGGTAGACCCCGGCAATGGTAATCACTCCCGGCACAATGCTACAGACCAGGTTGCCCCGCATGCTATCGTGCAGATGGCCCGCCAGGTTAAAAAGCGTCAGCAGATGGGCCAGATCCGCGTTCGGCAAAATGATCTGGGCCGTGTCAAGTGCCGGCCCCGCCGCCCCATGCAGCGCGACCGCTACATTCGCCTGTTTCAGCGCCGGCGCGTCATTGATGCCATCCCCCACAAAGCAGACGGTTTTGCCCTCCCGCTGCAGGCGGGCAATCAGGCCGGCTTTATCCGACGGGAGCATTTCCGCATAGTAGGCGTCAGTGTGCAGGGCCTGGGCCAGCCTGCGGGTTGGCTGTTCGTGGTCGCCCGAAACAATCATTACCGTCTTTCCGAGGTTCTGGAGTTGTTCGACGAGCGATGGCGCTTCCGGGCGTACCTGCGCTGCCAGTTCAATTGCGCCAATCACCGTGTCGTCCAGCACCACATAGACGAGTGAGTGCCCGCGCTGGTAGCAGTAGGATTGAACGGTCTCGGCGTAGAGCGGTACTGCGATCCCTTCGCGCTCCAGAAAGCGCGCGCTGACAACCCGGACAATTGATCCATCAACATTGATCGTTACCCCGACCCCCGGCTCATATCGTGTATCAGTGGAGGTACGCAACGTGAGGTGGCGTTCAGCCGCGGCCTGGAGCAGCGCCCGGGCTATCGGGTGGGTCTGATGCTGCTCCGCCGTGGCTGCCAGCGTCAGCACCTCTTCCTCGGCATAGTCCGCATCGGCATAAATGTTGACCACCTGCGGCTGTTCCTGCGTGAGCGTGCCGGTTTTATCGAAGATGATGGTGTCTACGGTATGTAACGTGCTTAATGCCTGTCCATCCTTCAGCAGGATCTGGTGCCGGGTCGCCAGTTGCAGATAGTTGAGCACACTGAGCGGATCGGTGATGCGGAGCGAATAGCCGATGTAGGCGCAGAGCACCGTCAACGCACTGATCGGCCCCAGCAGCAGCAGCGTACCACCGCTGAAGAGTAGCATCGGCAGGGCATAGCGATTGCCGATCTGCTCGGCCTGGAGGTTGAGCGCAGCCGTGTAGCTATGCATATCCTGGAGCAGGGAATTGATCTGCGCCGCTACCGTGCTGGTGCCCGTCTGCCGGGCACGGATCTGCAGCATTCCCGACAGGACCAGGGTCAGCGCCAAGACATGCTGGCCGGCTTCGCGCTCTACGGGTTGTGCTTCGCCCGTGAGAACGCGCTGGTCAAGCTGGGCCAATCCACCTGTGACCAGACCGTCAACCGGCACCACCTCACCGGCATACACGACAATCGTGTCATCCAGAGCGAGCGTATCCAGCCCGATCCACGCTTCACCGGCATCGCGGAGCACCCGCACCTGCCGGGGCGGCGTGCTGGTAAGCATCAGCATGTCGTCCTGGTAGCGGTTGCCGGTGCGCAGCAGCATGCTCCGGCTCCAGTAGAAAAAGGAAGCATACAGGGAGATCGCCCAGAAATAGCCCAGGCCCAACAACGCGCCCGTAACCAGCGCATCAATCACGGCCATACCGACCTGGCGCTTCCAGATCACCTGCCCGATGCCGCTGCGCAGGAAGCGTGCCACAAAGTAGACCTGCACCGGGAATGTCACCAGATTCAGGACCGGCACAGCCAGCAACGCCACCGAACTCAGCCCCAGCGAACCGAGTGCCAGATAGAGGTGCGTCTGGATCGTTTGTTTACTCTGCGTCGGATCGGTTGTTATACTCTCGGTGGGAAGCAGGTGGCGCAAGATGTTCGAATGTGGCACATCGGCGGGGGGTTGCCGGGGCGGGGAATTACTATCGGCAGCCAGCAATTTGCCCAGGGTTGGCTTGCGGCGGGACGGCCGGGTTATCCAACGGCCGATTGCCTGGGTACTCAGGGAAAATATAGCAGGTGTGCTACCAGTAAGCATAATTTCTATGTTTTATGTTACAGGCTCATGCAATGTATGGCCGGAACTCACTGTGTATTGCCATCTCTGTATAGCATACAGCTTTAACGCCTTAAAAACGCCTCTCTCCGGTAGTGTTATCCTGCTGTTGTTGCATCTGGCGTTGCAAGATGGCAGCGGACGATGCCCCCGCCGGGCACAGTTGTCGCAGGTGGCATCGTATGGCGGCAGACAGCCATCACAGCCGGGCAGCGTGTTTGAAACGGGCAGCCGGCGGTTATCTCCGGCTCACCTGCCACCCCATCGGCCTGCTCCAGTGTGCGTCGCCGGGCGGCCCGTGCTTTCTGCACATGCGGATCAGGGATGGGTACGGCTTCGAGCAGCATCTGCGTGTAAGGGTGCGCCGGTTGTCGGTAGACCCGCTGGGTTGGCCCGCTTTCTACCAGATATCCGCGATACATTACACCAACAACATCGCTGATATGGCGCATCATATGTAGATTGTGCCCGATAAAGAGATAGGTAACGCCTTGCTGCGCGCGAATATCCATCAACAGATTGATCACCTGGCTCTGGATCGACCCATCCAGCGCACTGGTCGGTTCATCGCAGACCAGCATCTCTGGTTCAACCGCCAGTGCCCGCGCAATCGCAACCCGCTGCCGCTGACCGCCGGAGAGTTCATACGGAAACCGATCCAGATAGTCCGCGGAGAGTCCCACCTGCACCAGCAACCCGGCAACGCGCGCATCGCGTTCGTGTCCCGGCCGGATGTGTTGGTGGCGTGTCAGCAACTCGCCAACAACATCGCGCACCAGATGCGCCGGGTTGATCGCCGCGTAGGGATCTTGAAAAATGGCCTGCACCTGGCGGCGGTAGGCCGGCATATCCCGGCCCGTCAGCGTTGTCACCTCCCGGCCTGCCACCTGAATCGACCCGCGTGTCGGCTGCAGGAGCCGCAGGACTGCCCGCGCAACCGTGGACTTGCCCGATCCCGACTCGCCCACCAGCCCGAAGGTAGTCCCGGCGGTGATGGCAAAGCTGACCTCGCGCACCGCATGGACATGGCGGGCAGGTTGCCAGGGCCGGCGACCTGGCGACGTAAAGGTGACATGCAGATCGTCTACCTGGACAAACGGTGGTTGGGGAGCAATCATCGCGGCACCATCAGTTCGATTTCATGCCGGCGCACACAGCGGCTCGCCCGGTCCGCAGTCACAGGTTGCAGTGCCGGCATCCCGTTGCGACAAACATCGGCGGCGAAGGCGCAACGCGGGTGGAACCGGCAGCCGGCGGGCCAGTTGGCCGCGTGGGGTACGCTGCCGGGCAGAACGGGCAGCCGTGTCGTAGGAAGATCATGCTGCGCCAGGGTGCTCAACAGGGCGGCGGTGTAGGGATGTCGGGGAGCCGCAAACAGTTCCGTGGCCGGAGCGGTTTCGACGATCTGTCCGGCATACATGACGGCCACCCGGTCGCAGATTTCCGCAACCACCGCCAGATCATGGGTGATAAAGATCAGTGCCATCCCAAACTGCCGTTGAATATCGGTCAGGACATTCAGGATCTGCCCCTGTACCGTCACATCCAGCGCCGTGGTCGGCTCATCACAGACCAGCAACTGCTGGTTGCATGCCAGTGCCCGCGCAATCATCACGCGCTGTGCCATGCCGCCGGAAAACTGATGCGGATAATCGTCAATGCGCCGGTGCGGGTTGGGTACCTGCACCAGTGCCAGCAACTCGCAGGCGCGGGCGCGGGCCTGTTTGCGCCCCAGACCGTGATGCATGCGCAACGGCTCGATCAGTTGCTGCCCGATGGTCAGAACCGGATTGAGAGCGGCCATCGGTTCCTGAAAGATCATCGCAAGCTCACGTCCGCGCACCCGCTGTAACTCCGCCGGGGGCAGTGTCACCAGGTTGCGCCCGTTGAGCCGGATCTCCCCCGCGCTGATGCGGCCCGGTGGTGGGATCAATCCCATCAGGGCCAGCGCCGTCATACTCTTGCCCGATCCCGACTCGCCCACAATGCCCAGCGTTTCGCCGCGCGCCAGATCAAACGAGATATCTTGCAGGATCGTCAACTCTTGTCCCTGGGGGCCAGGAAAGCGCACTTCGAGTTGCCGCACCGCCAGGAGGGGCGCACTCTGGTGCGAGTGGGTAGCGGCGGGCTGTGGCTGGGCGGCTGTGGGTTGGAGGCGGGACGCACCGTTGCGTGGTCGGGGCAGAGCATGCTGCGGCTCGCCGGAGGTGCCGGTCTCCCGCTCGAGCGCATCGCGCAGCCCGTCCCCCAGCAGATTTAGGGCCAGCACCGTTAAGGTCAGGATCAGGCCCGGCGGCACCGGCAAAAAGGGCTGCCGCGCCAGGTTGGTTTGCGCCTCGGCCAGCATCCGCCCCCAGCTTGGCGCACCCACCGCAACGCCCAGGCCCAGGAAGCTCAGCGCGGCCTCCACCAGCAGCACCACCGCCAGGAGTTGTGCCGTCTGGACGATCAGCGGCGGCAGAATATTGGGCAGGATATGGCGCAGCAGAATGACCGGCGGGGCCAGCCCACCCACGCGGGCGCTTTCCACATAGAGCTGTTCGCGTTCGGCCAGAACGACCCCGCGCGTCAGGCGGGCGTAGAGCGTTGCCATCACCAGCCCGATTGCCAGGATGACATTCATCAGCCCCGGTCCCATAATTGCCAGGATCGCAAACGCCAGCACCAGCGGCGGCAGCGCAAACAACAGATCTACCAGCCGCATGGCGATCCGATCAACCAGACCGCCATAGTAACCCGCCAGCAGGCCAATGGGAATACCGAGCGCGGCGGCAATACCGACCCCCAGAAAAGCCGCCTGAAACGAAATCCGCGCCCCATACATAATTCGGCTCAGCGTGTCGCGTCCCAGGGCATCGGTGCCGAGCAGGTGGGCAGGACCGGGCCCCTGCAGCGCCGCGCGCAGGTTCTGGGCATAGGGATCGTAGGGGGCGATCCAGGGGGCCAGCAGAGCCACCAACAGCAGCAGGCCAAGGAATGCTGCTGCTACCAGCGCTGGCCGCTGCCGGACAAGCCGCTGCCGGAAGCGAACATACCGGGCGCGCCGGCGACGACGGGGCAGCGATTGAGAGTTGGCAGAGTCAACGATCATGCCGGGCGCACCCTGGGATTAAGCCAGCCGTAGCTGATATCCACCAGCAGATTGATCAGCACTACCAGCGTGGCCGTAACCAGCACCACCCCCTGCACCAGTGGCAGGTCGCGCTCGAGCACGGCGGTGATCACCAGCGAACCCATGCCCGGCAGGGCAAACACCTGCTCAACCAGAAATGCCCCCCCGATCAGCCGGGTCAGCTCAAACCCGATGATCGTCATCACCGGGATCAGCGCGTTCCGCAGGGCATGCCGCGAAATCAGATGCCGGCCGTCTACGCCGGTAGCGCGGGCGGCCCGGATGTAGGGCATCTGCATCACCGAGCGGAGCGAACTGCGCATCTGACGGGCAATCAGCGCACTGCTGGGCAACCCCAGCGCCAACGAAGGCAGCACCAGGCTGTGCAGCCAGCCGAGTGGGTTCTCGCGGAAGGGTGTGTAACCAATGGCGGGAAACCAGTCCAGTTCAATCGCAAACCCGGCTGCGAGCAGCAGGGCCAGCCAGAAGGTCGGTACTGCCAGGCCGAGCGATGCCAGCATCACGGAGAAGCGGTCGAGCAGGGAACCGGGGTGCGTACCGGCAACAATGCCGGTCGTCAGCCCCAGCAGCACCCCGACACTCAAGCCCCCCGCCGCCAGCGAGAGCGTCACCGGCAGGCGGGCGCTGATCGATGCCGTCACGGAGCGACCATTGATCAGCGAGTTTCCCAGATCGCCCTGGAGTGCCCGCCCCATCCAGCGCGCATACTGGACATGCAGCGGGTCATTCAGGCCAAGTTCGGCTTCGAGCGCGGCCACATGCTCCGGCGCGGCGGCCTCGCCCAGGATGACGGCGGCGGCGCTACCGGGGATCAGATGGATCATCAGGAAGATCAGCAGCGACAGTGCCGGCAGCAGCGGTATGGTGGCAAGCAGCCGTGAGAGAATGAACCAGCGCATTATTCCTCGATGGTCACCCCACGCAGCCGCAGCACATTGGGCTGAAAATAGCCAACTTCCGCTCCCCGCACCTCCGGCGTGGTAAACACCAGCGACGGCATCGTGTAGAGATGAATAATGATGCCCCGCTCGGCCGTCGCACGCGCCAGGTCGGTCCAGAGCGGTTCAGCTTCATCGGGCGGCAACTGACGCGCCTCTGCTGCCAGTTCCTCCAGGTCGGCCGGTGCGATGTTGAAGGGATTCAGGAAGCCGTTGGCCTGCACCCGGTTGGCAATATAGGTGGAGACATGCGGCTCGTTGATCGGCAGGAGCGCCGCGGCCCACTCACCGGACGCCGCCTCCTGCACCAGCGTGCCGGGCGCAACTGTCTCGATGTTCATCGTTATCCCCACCTCCTGAAGAAACCCGGCAATCGCCTGGAGCTCGTTGCTCGGGTTGCCCGCGATAGGCACCGCAAACTCTAGATTCTCCACGCCCGCCTCGGTCAGCAGTTCGCGGGCCTGCTCCGGATCGTAAGCGAGGTCGGCGATATCCCCGGCATAGCCATACTGCCCCGGTTGAAAGCGCTGCGTCACCGGCGCGCCATAGCCGGAGTTCACTACCTCCACCAGTGTCTCCCGGTCGATCGCATGGCTGATTGCCAGCCGCACCCGCTCATCGGCAAATGCCGGCACCAGCGTGCCCTCCCGGTCAAAGATATGCAACCCCAGTTGCACCGCCTCATTCGTCACCAGGGTAAAGCCCTCGGACTCGAGGGTGGCGATATCTTCCGCCGCCAGGAACGCCGTGGCATGCACCTCGCCGCTGCGGAGCGCCCCCAGCCGGGCCGCCGCGTCCGGCAAGATCAGGATGATCACCTGCTCCAGTGTCTGCTGCTGCGGATCCCAGAAGTCTGGAAAGGCATCAAACCGATACTCCACATCGGCGCGCGACTCCTCGGCGTTGAAGACCCACGGCCCGGTACCGACCGGCCGCTCCGCCGCAGTGTCGAAGGCCTCCGGGCTGATGATCATACCCGCCGACCGCGCCAGATTGTTGAGCAGATCCGGTGTTGGCCGGGAGAGGTTCAGGCGGATACGATGGCTATCCAGCAGATCAATCGACTCAACCGCCGCCAGGTGCTGGGCAATCGGGGGAGCACCTTCGTCGCGGACGCGTAGCAGGTTGGCCTGGGCGACTTCGGCATCAAAGGGGGTGCCATCGTGGAAAACCACCCCTTCGCGCAGGGTCAACTCCAGCGCGTCAACCGTCTGGCTCCACGCGGTCGCCAGTCCGGGTGACGGGTTGCCCGCCAGATCCTCGGACAGCAGCGCATCATAGACCAGTTGGTAGCCCATGAGGGCAATCGGGCGCTGCTCCTGGTGGGGATCCCAGGTCAGGAAGCGATTGTTAAAGCCAAAGCGGAATGTTCCACGCGACGCGGCCGCCGGCTCACTCGCGGCGGTCGCATCATCAGGGGCCGGCTCGCTTGCCGGGGTTGCCGGCTGACCGCCACATGCCGCCGGCAGCAGCGCCAGCATGAGCAGCACAACAAACCCGTTTCGGCGGATTGACCCGGCATTGGGATGCCAACGATAACGCATCGGTCTCTCTCTCTCTGGGCCCGCGGGGCCGCACTACACTTCACTGGCGTCGGTGGCGGACATAGCTCCGGTTGCGTCCTCTGGTAGCGCCGGTAACTCCGGCCCGGGCAACTCGGACCGGCGCTGGTGCAGCACCAGTCGCACCAGTGGTTCCATTGCCCCCGATGCGCCCAGGATCAGGCTGAGTTGTTTAAACCAGATGGCCTGGATCAAACCATACCCCAGCAACAGTACCCCGCCCATACCGATAATGCTGGGCGCAAGCACCAGGGCAAAACAGACTTTCATGGTGCGATCAAAATTGTGCGCAAAGTCAAAGATCCGGCAGAGATGTTCCAGCCCCGCATCCAGCAGGACAACCTGGGCCGTATCAGTTGCCACCGTCGCCGCGCCGCGCATCGAGACCGACACATGCGCCTTCTTGAGCGCAATGGCATCATTGATACCATCCCCCACGAAGCAGACACTGTGGCCGGCGTGCTGCAGGTAATCAATAATGTCGGCTTTGTGCTGGGGCAGCGTTTCGGCAAAGTACTGGTCAATCCCCAGTTCGTGCGCCAGCGCACGCGTCGGAGCTTCCCGATCACCGGAGATGATCGCAATATGTCGGACGCCGCGGCGGCGCAGGCCGGCGATGACCTGGCGTGCTTCCGGGCGGAGCGTCGGGACCAGTTCAATCGCGCCGACAATCTGGTTGTCACAGGCAACCAGCACCAGCGAATGTCCCTCCTGATGCGCAGCTTCTTCCACGGCATACACCTCGGGGGAGATTGAGATTGCATCCTGTTGCATAAAGCGACAACTGCCCACCTTGATCTGCCGGGCACCAATCGAGACGGTCAGGCCATAGCCTATCGCATAGGCCGCCTCACTGATTTCCGGTATAGGAACGCCGTGGGCGGCGGCCGCCTCCCTGATTGCCAGCGCAATCGGATGCATCTGTTTCTGTTCGGCAGCGGCCGCCCATGTCAGAACCTCCAGCTCCGACACGCCCTGCCAGGTGTGAATGCGCCCGACATGGGGCTGATGAATGGTCAACGTGCCGGTTTTATCAAAGACGACGGTATCAATATCGCGCAGCAGATCGAGCGTCCGTCCATCTTTGACGAGGATCTGATGGTGCGAAAGCAGGCGGAAATAGTTCAGAACAGCCAGTGGCGCAACAATGGTCATGCGCATCCCGAAGTGGGCGGCAATAATACCCGCTGCCGCCAGCGGACCAAGGAAGGGGAGCGTTATCAGGCTCAACAGCAGGGTTGGCATAACCGTGCGATCGGCCATCGTATCGGCCCGCAACTGCATATCCGTTTTATCACTGATGGTCTTGTTGAGGATCTGCCCAATCTGGGATACCATTGTCTCTTCACCGGCTTTTTCGGCTTTGATATGCAGCGAACCAGTCAACACCATCGTGGCGGCAAACACTGCTTCCCCGACCCCTTTTTCGACCGGTTGCGATTCGCCCGTGAGCAGATGCTGATCAATCCCGGCAGTACCGGCCGTGATGATACCATCGACCGGGACTGTCTCACCCGTGTGGACCACAATAATGTCGCCACGCCGGATATTGGTAAAAGGTGTGCGTATCTCGACGCCGTTGATCAGCGTGTAGACAAAATAGTTCTGTTGTTTGAACACATTGACGAGACGATGCTGCGAGTCATCCTGGATGCGAAATTGCAGCTTGAAGGCAAGCTGGTTCACCAGGGCATTCAGGATCGCCAGGGCATAGTGCCCGGTGGCAATACTGGCAAGAATCGTCAGGCACACCATAAAGCTCACGTTGGGGCGGCGGTTGCGCACCAGGTAGAGCCAGGTGATCTTAAAGACCGGGTAGGTCGCCACCAGAATAACGGGCACCGTCAGCACAGTCAGCGGCGGGAAGATCAGCGTGCCGAGCAGATTTACCCCGACGATCGTTGTCGAAACCAGCAGGTTACGGTTGACCTCCTGCTCGGTCAACCCCAGGGAACTGTGTTTGCGCCGGGGTGTGGGGGTGGCCCCCAGCCACTGCCGAGTACGCCGGGCGCGCCGTTGGGACGCCGGACTGCGCACCTGCTGGTAGGTTCCCTGAAGACTTTTAACCAGCGCGGTCTGCTGTTTCAGATACAGGTCGGGCAGCGCATCCTGCCACGCATTGACGCGTTTGGTCAGGGAACCGGTCGATGGTGGGGCCAGTTTGTCTTCATCGGGAATCAGCTTCTGAACGAGGGGTTTTCTGGGAAGACGCCGTTGAGCACTGCTGCTCACTGCCGGCAGCATACGTTGAAACCTTCCGACGAGTGACATTGATCTCTATCCCTAACTAGTATAAAAAACCAGAGAACGTTCGCGCACAACGAGGCAGACGTTACCGGGTAACATACACAGCATAGCGCCGAATCGCCTTGTCATCGCCTTGCAGGTTGGGCAGGCCGCTCACAGGGTGCCGATTGATGTGTGGTCATCACAAGCGTGGATGCAGAAATGTGGATGCAGGCATGTTGAACGAGACTGGCCCGCCGCTACGCCCAGTGCGCTCGTTTCGGTTGCCGGCAAACCGGACGGCAACCTGGTGTCACGCCGTCAGATCGTACTGCCAGGCCAGACTGACGGCCTCGGTACGGCTGGCCGCACCCAGTTTACTCAGGATGCTGCGCACATGGTATTTGACCGTCGCCTGGCTGATTGCCAGCCGCTCGGCAATCTGGGCGTTGGGCAGCCCTTCGACCAGCAGCGCCAGAACTTCCCGCTCGCGCTGGGTCAGATCATGCCCCAGGTTGGGCGGCTGGTGGGCCAGCGCCACAACCGCCCCGGCGATCTCCTCGGCCAGCGTCGAGCGTCCGGTGTGGGCCGCACGGATCGCCTCAGCCAGCGTCTGCGCCGATACATTCTTGAGCAGGTAGCCAATCGCGCCGGCCTGGAGCGCCTGTTGCACCATATCATCCTGCTCAAAACTGGTCAGAACCAGTATCCGGATCTGGGGGTGGTCGCGCCGAATCCGGCGGATTGTTTGCGCTCCATCCATGCCGGGCATGACCATATCCATCAGAACAACATCGGGCCGGGTCTGGCAACAGAGGGCCAGCGCTTCTTCCCCCGTGCCGGCTTCCCCAACCAGTTCCAGATCTTCGTAGGCTGTCAGAAAAAAGCGTAGTCCTATGCGCGTCATCGCATGATCATCAACGATGATGACACGAATGGGCGGTGGGGTTCCCATGCTCATCCTCCTGGAAAATAACCACACAGAGATCTGGTGGTCAGGGGTATACGAATGTGCCGGCGCCGGCATCACCCTGAACGATCTCATTGTCGTGCTAACCGGCAGGCCAGGTCAACTGCACCCGCGTTCCCTGCCCCGGCCCACTGGTAATTGTCAATCCGGCTGCGATCTGTTGCGCTCGTTCGTGCATGATCTCAAGCCCTAACCGGCCGGGAGCCACCTGCGTGGCATCAAAGCCACAGCCGTCATCCCACATCTCTAACTCAAGCCGGTCGGGGGGGATGGGGCGTAAGGCGACGGTGACGTTCCGGGCCTGGGCATGTTTGGCGATGTTATTGAATGCTTCCTGGGCCACGCGATAAAATGTCACATGCACCTCCGGCGGCAACTCGGGAGCCGGGGCAAGATCCAGGGTGACATCCACCAGTGTCTGGCTGTTTACGGCCTGTGCCAGTTGCCGCAGCAGGTCATCCAGGCGCGATTTCAGGAGCGTTGCCGGACGTAACTCCAGGAGCAACGTGCGCATCTCCATCAGCGCTCCCTGCGTCAGTCGGCGCAACTCGGTCAACCCCTGCTGCGCCGCGTCCGGATTACGTTCCCAGAGCTGCGGCAACACCTCGGCAATCAGGTGGGCTGAAAAGAGCGACTGCGTCACCGAGTCATGCAGCGTACCGGCCAGCCGGTTGCGCTCTTCGTGAATAGCGACCTGTTTCGCCTGCTGGTAGAGCCGGGCATTTTCGATGGCAATTGCGGCGTGATCGGCAAAGGCGGCGGCCAGTTCGGCCTGCCGGTCGGTATAGACGCCGGGTTGCTGATGGCTCAGACTTAACCCACCGATAATCTGTTGCCGGACTACCAGGGGCACGCCCATCCAGGCGCGGGTGTAACTGAGCAGCGTGGTCATCCGCTCTCCATAAATCTGCTGGAGCAGTTGCAGCAGTTGCTCATCGGCGTGCAGATCCGGCACCAGCAACGGCTTCCCCAGATCCGCCAGGAGTTGCTCCCGGCTCAAACCATCATAGGAAAAACAGGTTTGCAGAATCTCTTCCGGCGGCGTCGGTCCCCGGTAGGCCAGCATACAGAGCCGGTCATCGGTCATGGTCAGGAGCGCACAGCCGGTATAATCCACCACGGTTTTCAGTTGATCCAGGATCAGGTTCGCCAGCGGTTCCAGATCCAGGGTTGCGGCCAGGCTGTTGGAGAGTTTCAACAGCGAAGTCAACTCCCGCGTCCGCGCTTCAAGGCGACTTTGTAGGGTATGCAAGGATATATGCGTATGAATACGGGCCAGCGCCTCTTCCATCCGCAATGGTTTAACCAGGTAGTCCACACCGCCGACCGCAAACCCCGCGACAATACTGGCCGTTTCATGCAGGGCCGTCAGAAAAATAATGGGAATATCCCGGCTTGACGGCTGGGATTTTAACCGCACTGCCACCTCGAAGCCGTCCATACCGGGCATCATCACATCCAGCAGGATCAGATCCGGCTTGCGCGCAGCCACCCGCGTGAGCGCGCTTGGCCCGTCCTGCGCCACCATCACCACAAACCCGGCGCGCTGCAACTGTTCAAACAGCAGACTCAAATGATCCGGGTTATCATCAACGATAAGAATCGTAGATTTATTGTTCACGGTATTGCTCTAAAAACGCCGATAACTCATTCATCTGGAGCCGGCGGGCCAGTCGTTCCACCTCGCCGGCAAAGAGCGCCAGTTCTTCGTCCGACTGGCGCAACGCGGCCGCCGCGCTCTGCAACGCCGCAGCATCGCCCATCTGGACCAGTTCGTAGAGCCGGGCAAGCTCTTCCGGGGGAGGGAGTTGTGCCGCCGGCAGCGGCGGGACGGCTCCATTGGTTTCATGCCGGTGCGCCGGCACCTGTTCCTCCGCATACCGCCACTCCAGATGCAGGTGCCGCCGCAGCAGCTCCAGCAACTGCCCGGTCTTCACCGGCTTGGGCAGAAAGTCATTGGCCCCGGCAGCCAGGCTGTTGTGTTGGTCCTCGGCAAACACACTGGCCGAACTGACGATAATCACCGCTGTTTTGAGGTTGGTATGCCCACGCAGGTGCCGGATCAGATCAAGCCCTGATCTATCCGGCAGCATCAGATCGACGATCAGTGCCTCGGGGTTGAACGCAACCGCCCGGTCGATGCCCTCGGCAGCACTCGCGGCTTCGGCCATGGAGAACCCTAGCGGCGCGAGTTGTCTGACCAGCACCGCCCGGTTATCCGCAGTGTCATCCACCACCAGAATTCTGGGCTGTCGCCCCTGTACGCCGATAATGCGGCGCGCTGTTGCGCCGGTAACACCAGTGGGCACCCCTTCCGGTAGGGGCAGGTCAAACCAGAAGCGGCTGCCCTGACCCGGACTGCTATGCACATGGAGGTCGCCCCCCATGAGGTGTACCAGATGGCGGCTGATGGTCAACCCCAGGCCCACCCCGTCGCCCTGCCGCTGCTCGTTCCGGGCCTGCTGAAACGGCTCAAAAATCCGGTCCAGGTCCGGGGCGGCAATACCCATGCCGGTATCTTCCACCTGAAACCGCAGCAGCGGGGCCGCCCCAGCGGTCGTTACACGCCCGACGCGCAGGACAACCCCACCCTGCTGCGTAAACTTGACCGCGTTGGTCAGCAGATTCAGCAGGATCTGGCGGAGACGCCGGGCATCGCCGTGTACCATCGTGGGTAGCGCCGTACCGGTTTGCAAGCTCGAGAAGGGAACTGTCCCGTTTGATGGGTCTGACGGCGAAAACAGGCCGGTTTCAAAGCGGAAATCCAGCCCCTTCTTTGCCGCCCGTAGCCGAATAATCTCCGCAATCTCCTCCAGAAATGCCGGCAGATGAACGTTGGTGGGATGCAGATCGACGCGCGCGGCCTCGATCCGGGCAATATCCAGAACATCGTCGATCAGGGCCAGGAGGTGATCGCCGTTGCGCTGAATGGTCAGCAGGCCATGATCAAGATCGTTATTCCCCGCCGACTGGCCCTGCAAAATCTGGGCATATCCCAGGATCGTATTCAGCGGCGTGCGTAGCTCGTGGCTCATATTTGCCAGAAAAACGCTCTTGGCCTGGTTGGCCGCTTCGGCGGACTGTTTGGCCTCACGCAGGGCAGCCTCGCTCGCCTGCAATGCCTGCGTCCGCACATCGACCTGGACTTCCAGCCGGCGCTGTTGTTGCTTCATATTCCAGATGCGCCATTGAAAACCACCCAGCACCGCCCCCCCAACCAGCACCAGTACCAGACCCCGAAACCAGACGGTTTCCCACCAGGGCGGCAGAATAATCAGATCCACGGCTGCACCGGTTTCATTCCAGACGCCATCGTTGTTGGAGGCAATGACCCGGAAGGTGTAGCGACCAGGGTCCAGGTTGGTGTAGCGCGCAAACCGGCGGCTACTGTCGGTGTAGTTCCAGTCCTGATCAAAGCCTTCCAGCATGTAGGCATACTGGTTTTTCGCCGAGGCGGTATAGTTCAGGGCGACAAACTCAAAGCCAATGACCGACTGTTCATGCGTCAGGGTCAACGCATCGAGGAAGCCAAGTTGCCGGGGCAGCGGCGAGTCGCTGCCGGGGGGCACCGGCTCGTTGAAGAGTTGCAGTTCGGTCAACACCACCGGCGGCGGGTAAGGATTATCGCTCAGTTCATCGGGGTGGAAGACACTCAGGCCATTGGCGCCACCAAAGTAGAGCGTTCCGTCAGAACTTTTCGCGGCGGCGTAGGGGTAGAATATATCCCCTTGTAGACCATCATGGTGATTGTAGTTGCGAAAGGTTTCGGTGCGCGGATCGAAGCGGGAGAGACCAGCAGAGGTACCCAACCAGAGGTAGCCGGCATCATCGGCGATAATGCTGCCAAGCTGGTCGTGCGGCAGGCCGTCGCGCGCAAAAAAGTGGCGAAAATGTCCGGCCTCCGGGTCAAATTTATTCAGCCCCACATCCGTGGTCAACCAGAGGTCGCCCACACTGTTTTCATAGATGCCTTTGACATAGTTGTGGCTTAAACTGTATGGATCACTATCAGCGTGACGATAGTTGGTAAACCGCTCCGTATCCGGATCGAATGTATCCAACCCCTGCTTGCTCCCGATCCAGATCCGCCCCTGGCTATCCTCAAAGATCGCGGAGATACTGACATCGCTCAGGTTGCCTGGTTCGGTTGGATCGGGCTGATAGTGGGTAAATGTGTCCGTTTCCGGGTCAAGACGACTCAGCCCGGCGTCGGTAGTGCCGACCCAGACCATCCCCGCGCTATCCTCAAAAAGCGTCAGGACACCGTCCGATAGGGGCGTATTCGGATCGGCCTCATCGTAGCGATAGCGGGTAAAGGTTGCGGTCGCCGGGTCAAACTTGTTCAGCCCGCCGCCCACGGTTGCAACCCAGACCAACCCCCGGCTGTCGGCCAGCACATCGGTGACGATATTATGGCTCAGGCTGTTGGGATCTGCGGGATCGTGCCGGTACCGGGTAAAGGTTGCGGTCGCCGGGTCAAACTTGTTCAGCCCGGCATCAACCGTCCCGATCCAGAGGATGCCGGACTGGTCCATGTCCAGGGCCTGCACATCGGAGGAACTCAGGCTGTTGGGGTCATCCGGCTGGTGCCGGTAGAGCCGAAAGGCTTTCTGTTGCGGATCGAGGCGACTCACGCCGCCGGTGTAGGTGGCGACCCAGAGCGTTCCGGCCCGGTCCTGGTAGATATGGTTGACCAGATCGGCTCCCAGGCTGCCCGGATTACCCGGCTCACTACGGTAGTGATCCACCACGCTACCGGTCGCCGGATCAAACAGAAAGATGCCCTGCCCCTGTGTCCCCAGCCAGAGCAGACCATCAGCGGCTTCATAGATCTCGGTAATCTTGGTCTGGCCTACCTCATGCTGAACAAAGGTTTCCGTCACCGGGTCAAACTGATTGAGCAGATTATCGTCAGTGCCGACCCAGACCACCGGCTGACCCTCCAGGGTGGTGGCATACACGGAGTTGACCCGGTTATGGCTCAGGCTATTCGGGTCTGCCGGGTCGTGGCGATAGTGGGTAAAGGTTTCCGTTTCCGGGTCAAACAGTTCCAGGCCGAACGGCGTCCCCAGCCAGAGTTTATCGTCTGCCGGCGCCGGAACCATCTTGATAATCGCATTACTGCTCAGGCTGTCCGGATCATCGGGATCATGCTGGTAGCGGGTAAAGGTCGCGGTGGCCGGATCGAACTTGCTCAGCCCCCCGGTCCAGGTACTAAACCACAACTGACCGGCCTGATCCTCGTAAAAGCCATCAACCACCGAGAAGGCGTTACCTCCCACGGTCGTGGGATCGGCGGGATCATGCTGGTAGCGGGTAAAGGTCGCGGTCACCGGGTCAAACTTATTCAAGCCGTTGGTGGTTGCCACCCAGATATGGCCGGCCCGATCTTCGTAGATGCCATTGATGACCGTGTCACTCAGGCTGTTGGGATTGCCGGGTTCGGGACGGTAGGCGGTTATTGTATACCCATCATATTTATTCAACCCCTCCAGCGTCCCAAACCAGATAAAGCCCTGACGATCCTGCAGAACTGCCTGAACCAGATTACTGGATAAACCCTCCTCCAGCGAAAATTGCGCGAAGGTCAGGTGCTCGTCGGTCAGGGGAGCTGTCACAGGTTCGGATTGGGTGCGCGCGGAGGGCGCTGATAGTGAGGAGGAGATGATCGGCATGCCCCCGGCTGCGGGAGGCGTCGGCTGTTCCACACCGGTTGGCTGAACCCCACACCCGACCAGCAATAGTGCGAGAATAAGAAGAGGAGTTACGCAACAAAAACGAACAGAGAACGCAACAGACTTTGACCAGTGAGTTATCATGAGTTACGCCTGGATGTTGCAGGTATTCGATAAGAAAGCCTCTTTTAGTAAGCGGGGTTAATTGGCCTGAGGTAGATGCGCTTCTTTCAGAGCTTGCGTATATACTCGAGTCTACTATGAAACCGTGTATCAGTCAACTCTGGCGCGGGGGTAGGGGGTAGGGATCAGGGGTTACGGGTGAGGGGACAGGCATAGAGCAATCCTATATGTGTCATAGTGCCGCCTTCAGGCGGTTGGGCGCGAATCCCTCAGAGACTGTCTGAAAAGCTGATGCGCGTCGGTCCCACGGCATGCCGGGTGCCCTGCGACACCAAACAGTGCCCCAGGCGTCCCGGCTTCAGCCGGTTCCGGCCACCCACCGGCTGAAGCCGGGACGCCCGCGCCGGGGCCGTCGCCCCATGACCCAATACCGTTCAAATAACCGGGCTTACGTGATTCCTTAC
>JGI12109J20283_10045738_pt1 | contig 153492 bp, 125 predicted proteins | sample ElkSlonscriptome_12_FD_20283 | JGI IMG/M metagenome (IMG submission 20283) | reverse complement strand
CCCAGTACCTGCCAATCCTGAAGATCGCGCCATACCGGCAGGCGACTGCTGTAGCGCCGGCACTGGGAGGATGGTGACAGGTCGCCCGCCCTTGCCACCAGCAGTGACGCCTCATCGTCAGTCGGCAACTGAACCGGCCTCCCCCAGGTATGATCATCGGACCAGCCACGCGCGCGCAGGTAATTGGCAATCGAGGCGAAGACGTCAGCCTCCGTATCCCAGATATCGCGCCGGCCGTCACCATCGTGATCTACTGCGTAACGCAGATAACTCTCGGGGATGAATTGGGGCTGGCCCATGGCACCAGCCCAGGAGCTCTTCATCTGCTCGTAGGTGGGAAATTCTGCATCCAGGAGCTCAACCGCGGCCAGGAATTGAGCCCGAAAGAAATCGCCGCGGCGATTGTCATAGGCCAGGGTAGCCAGGACATTAAAAATAGATTCGCGAATAGGGAATGTGCCGAAGTTGGTCTCCATGCCCCAGATAGCAACGATAAAGCGCGCCTGTACACCGTACTCGCGAGCAATTTCGTCCAGCAGTGCCCCGAACTGATTCATCCTTTCTCGCCCATTCACCTTGCGCCAGTCGGTCACCCGGGCGGCGACGTAGTCGGCATAAGTCTGCACGCGCTCGGGCTGGGCGCGATCAGTCTCGATGATGCGCTGCACCGGCGGCGTTATCTCGGAGAACGCCAAGTTCAGGGTCACCTCCTTCACACCCAGCGCTGCCGCCTCGCCACGCAGCGTCGACAGCCACTGATTGAAAGAGTCCTGCTGAGCCGAAGCGACAGCCGCCGAAGAAAACATAATGAGTAATGCCAGGTTGCGCAACATTGGTAGAAATCTTAAGGACGCTTTGGAGTACTATGTTACTCAACATCGACATAAGCGTCACAAGACTTTAAGAAACCGCTCTGTAAAGTCAGAGGCGACTTCAGGGGATGGGGGCAATCAGAGCTAAGGATGCTCTGATTTTTGCAGACAAGCCTCTGCGGGGCCTGCATTAATCAGGGCATCCCTAACTCTCCGACATCCGAAACGAATCCAGAGCCGATCTCAGTGGCCAGCGCTGCCCTTGATCACGTGAGCATTGAAACGAAAGCGCAAGCACGAGCGGCAGCTCAACCAGAATTTGACTGCGCGAAGGATCAAGGTTGCCGGCGCACTTACAACGCGTCAGCATCATCAGGCAACGATAAGAAAGCTGTCATCGACAGGGTTCCACTTGCCAGGCCTGTCGATTCGAGTCACGCGCATCGGCTTGATCACCTGCGGCTTGAGCACGGGCTCGAACTGCTCTATGTCCTGAAAGCCTGGGTCGAGCCACTTCGCAATCAGTTCCTCGTCTTCAAAGTCCAGCATCAACGGCATGGACTTAGGGTGGATGTTATCCCACTGCGGCGACAATGGCGGCAGAGTGATGATACTCGCCGCATAAACGCTTTCGCCGGTGTCGCGATCAATATATTCTTTATAGAGACCTCCGAACGCTATCGCTGAACCTTCCAGTTCGATTTTGTGGTAGGTCTTTCTGTCGCCCAGGCCTTCAACAAAAGCACTGCCGGGAATGAGGCAGCGGCTCTCCCGGAAAGGTTGGTAGGCAATACCGCGTTTGCTGTTAAGTTTGTCGGAACGGGAATTAAAGCTGGCATAGTTGTAGTTAGGCTTGAGAGTCTGGCGATCCAGTAGAAGCCACCAGACGGCATCGGAGACCAGGCGCTCTCCATTTTTTTCATGCACAATGGCAATAGTGGCGCCAGGCGCAATGTCCCGGCTGCGGTGACGCGGAAGCAGGCTGATGCCAAGTATCTGGCAAAGCCACTGAATCTCAGGACTGTCGATGAGGTTGAAGCGGCCGCACATTGCCTTTGCCATCCCGGGTGGTAGAGTCGCGACACTGCCTGTCACTGGCTTGTTATACAAGAATAATAAAGGAAAAATCATGAAAGCAGCCCCTTTGTCTTTAGCGTTTCTGTTCGTCTCTATCTTTAGTAGCGTGTTCGTGGAACCTGCCCACGCCCAGATCACCGCGACTCAGCAAGCGCAATGTGAGGCGCTTCGTGACCTGCGTAATCTCACCATTATTCGTGCGGAAATTACCGCCAACAGTCAGGACGACTCCCGATACTGCTACGTGCGCGGCATCATCTCGCCGGCGATCCATTTTCATGCTCAACTGCCCTTGCCAGCGAACTGGAACGGTCGCTTCCTGCAGTGGGGCGACGGGGGTAAGGATGGGGACTTGGACTATGCCGATCATCGGGTCGCCGAAGGCTATGCGGTGACCAACAGCAACATGGGCCACGATAACGCCGTCGAACCTGGCGCCTCTTTCGGATTCAATAACCGTCAGGCCGAAATCGACTTCGGTTACCGGGCCGTGCATCTAACCGTCATGGCGGGCAAGGCTCTGGTCAATGAGTATTATGGCCGCGGACCGAATTATTCTTACTTTGAAGGCTGCTCAACGGGTGGCCGCCAGGGCTTCATGGAGGCACAGCGTTTCCCCACTGACTTCGACGGTATCGTGGCAGGCGCTCCAGCGTTTAATTATCAGGGTCTGAACGCGGCCGGAACCTGGAACCTGCAGCGCATTTTCCGTGCCGATCTGGCTGGCAATCTCGCCGTGGATAGCAACGGTGACGGCAGTTTTGACAGCCTGAATCTTATTGATGTGCTGCATGAGCGAGTGTTGCGTCAATGTGATGCCAATGACGGCATTCGCGACGGCCTGGTGAGCGATCCGCTGAGCTGCGATTTCGACCCGAGCGTCGATCTCGACGACCTGATGTGTCCGCTGGGTACTACCGGTGATGACTGTTTCACCAACGCCCAAGTACAGACCCTCATCGATTTCTACAGCGGCCCCCGCGATGATCGCGGCCGGCAGGTCTATCCCGGCAAGATGTTGGGCTCAGAACCACGCTGGGTTGGTTATTATGTTCCCTGGCAGGGAAATAACATGGGACCGGGCAAGCTTTTGGGCGTAGCTGGAGATCACATGAATTACCTCTTTTATGAAGAGGATCCAGGTGTCACAGTTCCCGAAGTGCGCGATCTCGATTACGAGCCGCGCACCGATGCAGTCATCCCGGAATTCCACTGGCGTGACTGGAACGTGAATGACTTTTTCTCTGCCGAGGCTGAATTGATGAAGTCTTTGCTCGACGCCAATGATCCTGATCTGAATGGATTCATCGATCAGGGCGGCAAGATGATCGTCTATCATGGCCTGGTAGATTCATTGATCGTGGCTACGGATACCATCAATTACTACAACGACATGGTTGACGTCACTTTCACAGGTGACATGGCGGCGGCCCAGGATCAGGTCCGGCTCTTCCTGGCGCCAGGCATGGGCCATTGTCGCGGTGGCCCGGGCCCTGATAGCTGGGACCGCCTGGTGCCCCTGGTGGATTGGGTGGAAAACGATGATGCTCCCGACCGCATCATCGCCACGCACAGCAGCAATGGGCAGGTCGACAATGAACGACCTCTTTGTGTCTATCCCCAGCAGGCACGCTACGTCGGCCCCAGCGGCGGCGCCGATGATCCGGCCAACTGGGTGGCCGAAAACTTCCAATGCCGATAGGATTCAGCGACTGCCTAATCCTTAGTCTCCAATTGCTAAAATCCGGCCATGTTGATAGATTTTCAGGCCCATCTGTTTGCACCTAAGAGCCCTAAAAAATGAATAAAACAGGCTTCCGACTTTCCTTTCTCCTTGTACTGCTCTGTGCCCAGCCCGCCTTCGCGCAGATGGAGGTCTATCGAGCGCGATTGTCACCCATGCCCACCACACCCGCTACCGTCGACGAGATTACCGGAGAAGGTGAAGTCATTCTGACCCTGAGCGGCAGCACACTCACCGTGCAGGGCGAGTTTTCAGGTATGAATTCTGCTGCGACCACGGCACACCTGCGCCATGGGCCTCCAGCCCAGCCCGGCCCGGTAGTGCATGCGCTTGAGATCGACGACGCAGCGGCCGGAGAGATCTCCGGCGTGATTGATCTGACTGAAGAACAGGTAGAGGCTCTGCGCAATAACGCGCTCTATGTGCAGGTTAACAGCACCGGCAATTCAGCGGGTGAGCTGCGCGGCTGGATATTCCTGCGCCGCCATTTCGACAATCTTTGAGTTCCAAGCCCTATTTTTAAGCCCAATGCTGAATCAGCGAGGCATACCCATGCACACTAAAAACCCCACACTGTTACGGATCATTGGCCTGTGCCTGCTGCTCGCATTCGGCCTGATCGCCTGCGATAGCGACAACAACAACCCGGGGATGGCCGCGACTGCGGACACAAATACCGGCAACACCGGCGCCGGATTCGCGGCTCAGGCGGAGGCCGGTACCGAACTTTATGCTAATAACTGTGCCGCCTGTCACGGCGCTAACCTGGAGGGCACCCGACTCGGGCCGCTGCTGTCAGGGCGGTCGTTCTTGCAACGCTGGGGACAACAGACACCCTCCCTGTTGCTGGGAAATATTCAGGCCAACATGCCGCCAGGAGGCGCCGAGGCACTCAGCGATGAAGACTATCTGCAAATCACTGCCCACATTCTGGCGGTAAACGGCGTGGATACAGTCACCGAGCCGCTGACGGCGGCGACCGATTTCGCTATTGCCGAAAATGTCTCTGAGATTGTTGCCCAGCAGCAGCGTCCTGAACCACCGCCGCCCCAGGGGCTGACGGTGGCCGGAAATACTGAGGAATTCAGAGCCTTCACACCTCTTACCAGCGAACGCATCAACAACCCGGACCCGGCCGATTGGCCTGCGCATCGACGCAACCCCCATGCCCACAGCTACAGCCCCCTCGATCAGGTCAACCGGGATAATGTAGGCAACCTGGCCTTGGAGTGGGTATGGAACATGCACGAGGGTGATTCGGAGCCGGCCCCACTGGTTTACAACGGCATCATTTACCTGATTAACCCGGGCAATGTCGTCCAGGCTCTTGACGCCGCCAGCGGCGAATTGATCTGGGAGCACTGGACCGGCCCGGCTAACGGCCAGGACATGCGTAACATTGCCATGTTTGAGGACAAGATTATTCAGGCCACCACCGATGCCCGCCTGGTGGCACTGGACGCCCGCACCGGCGCCCAGGTCTGGGAGACACAGCTTGCGGACAGTAGCCTCGGATTTGCCAACTCCTCCGGCCCCATTATCGCCGATGGCAAGGTGATCACCGGCCTGGCTGGCTGCGCGCGCTACATTCCCGAGGACTGTTACATCAGCGCCCACGATGCCACAACGGGCAACCTGATCTGGCGCTTCAATACCATCGCCAAGGCTGGTGAGCCTGGCGGCGATACCTGGGGCGACCTGGACAATATTTTCCGCGCCGGAGGCGAGACCTGGATTACCGGGAGCTATGACCCCGAGCTCAATCTCACCTACTGGGGCACGGCCCAGCAGAAGCCCTGGGTACCTGTCAGCAGACACCTGACTATCGACGATGCGGGGCTTTACACCAATGCCACCGTGGCCGTAGACGCGAGCACCGGCACCCTGGACTGGCACTTTCAGCACGTGCCGGCGGAAGCCCTGGATCTGGACGAGGTGTTCGAACGCGTGCTGGTGGATCGCGGCGACGAGCGCCTGGTGTTCTCCCTGGGGAAGTACGGGATCTTGTGGAAGAATGACCGCGTCGACGGCGATTTCCTGGGCTACAAGGAGACAGTATTCCAGAATGCCTTCACTCACATCGATCCGGCGACCGGTGCGGTGACCTATCGCGAGGACATACAAAACGCCCAACTCGATGAATGGACCTCGGCCTGCCCGTCCAGTGCCGGCGGCAAGGACTGGCACTCAATGACCTACCATCCACCCAGTGGTCTGATCGTGGCGCCACTGAGCCAAACCTGCCTGGAGAACGCTGCTCGCGCAGTGGACCTGGTTCAGGGTGGCGGCGGCCTGGCGGCAAGCCGCAAATTCTTTGAGATGCCGGGCAGTAATGGCAACTTGGGCAAACTGGGCGCTTATCATGCTGACACTCTGGAGGAGGTCTGGAGCTTTCAACAGCGAGCCTCCTACCATACCGGCACCATCTCCACCGGCGGCGATCTGATCTTCGCCGGCGATCTTAACCGCTATTTTCGCGCCCATGACATCGAGACTGGAGACGTCCTCTGGGAGACCCGACTTGGCACCTCTGTCCAGGGGCATCCGGTGAGTTTTGCCATCGACGGCAAGCAGTACATCGCGGTGACGGCGGCCTTGGGCGGCACCAGTCCGCGCACAGTACCCAGCGTCATAGCCACCGAGATCACCTATCCGGATCACGGCAACGCCCTTTACGTGTTCAGTCTGCCGGATTAGTGGGGTCACTCGGATGAAGCCAGGGCATACTGGCCTGTTGCGCTGGTCGGGCGGGACCTGCCAGTTGCTGCCCGAGGGAATTTAGTCCTACGGATTTCTGAGGTCTTGCTCCGATCCGCGGTTAAACTATTGTAGATTTGTTTCGACCCTGATGGGTCTTGCTGGAGTTGTCATGGCGCGTCGCTTTTCTGAACTGAATGAGGAACTCATTGCCTTCATTGAACGGCAAAAGGTTTACTTTGTTGGCACCGCCGCCAACAGTGGCTCGATAAACGTCTCCCCCAAGGGCTTTGACTCTCTGCGAGTGATGTCGCCAAACCGAATCGTCTGGTTGAATATCACCGGCAGTGGCAATGAAACCGCGGCCCACTTGAAGCAGAATGGACGCATGACCTTGATGTTCTGCGCCTTCGATGGCAACCCACTCATACTCAGGCTCTACGGTGAGGCAATTGCGGTACACTCTCGGGACCAGAAATGGTCAGAATTGGAGTCCCTTTTTGAGCCGCACCCGACGGCTCGTCAGTACGTAGACTTCAGCATCGAACTCGCCCAGACTTCCTGCGGCTTCGGCGTGCCCTGCTATGACTTCAGGCAGGAGCGGGACAACATGTCAAAATGGATTGAGGCCAAGACTAGAAAGGGCGAAGCCATCGAGCACTACTGGCGCGAAAAAAATCAGCGCAGTCTTGATGGACTGCCCACTGCTATTTTCGAGGAAGACAGCCCATGAACGATCAGCCGCAGCCGCCTGAGAATGAAAATGAGACTGGGGAGCAGGAAAAGACTAAAGCGTCGGGATTTGGCAAAATCGATTGGGTCGATCTGACCGTTGCCGATGCACCCGGCATTCGCAATTTCTACAAGGCTGTAGTGGGCTGGAATAGCGAAGATGTCGATATGGGCAATTACGCCGACTACAACATGAAGATGCCGGAAACCAACGACACCATTGCCGGGATTTGCCATGCCCGTGGCTCCAACGCCAATCTGCCCGGCCAGTGGCTGATCTATGTCCGTGTCAGCAGCGTCCAGGAAAGCGTCGCTGAATGCGAAAAGCGAGGCGGTAAGGTACTCGATGGGCCGCGGCGTATGGCGGGAATGAATTTCTGCGTCATCGAAGACCCCGCCGGTGCTGCTCTGGCGCTGATGTCAGAAGGATGAAGACCAGATGCTAACCGGTCGCTGCCACTGCGGCGCCGTTCAATTCAGAATTCCTGCTCAGAATTCGCCCCAGGATCTGATGCGCTGTAACTGCAGCCTGTGTCGGCGCAAGGGAGCCATTATGGGTACGGCCCGGCGCGAGGAATTCGAATTGACTCAGGGTGCCGAAAAGCTCTGCCTCTATGAGTGGAACACGGGCGTTGCTAAACACTATTTCTGCTCCATCTGCGGCATTTATACCCACCACCAGCGCCGCCGCAGGCCGGATGAAATAGGTTATAATGTCGGCTGTCTTGACGGCATCGACCTGGATGCCCTGGGCAAAGTTTCTTTAGCCGACGGCCAGTCCCTGTCCGTCGTCGATTAGCACAATTAGACATCAAGCAGACATGGCCACTGTCAACAAAATTTATATCGCCGCTGACCGTAAGGATCCGGTGGTACCCATAAAAGAGGCTTTCCTCGAACGAGACAAAGGCATTGTCGGCGATCGATATTACTTCAACGCCGAGAAAGCGCTGAGTGAAGGGAAGGTACCACCCGATAACCAGGTGACCTTAATCGCCAGCGAGGTCCTTGATGATTTTCTTGGCAAGCACGACGCCGATCTTCATTACGGCGATTTCCGCCGCAGTATCGTAACCAGCGGTATCGACCTGAATGCCCTGGTGGGTAAGGAATTCACCGTAGGCGAGGCGCGGTGCAAAGGCGTAGAGCTTTGCGAACCCTGCGCATGGTTGGCGAAGAACGTACACCAGGCTGTGCTGCCGGAGCTGCTGCACAAAACCGGAATACGCGCTGTGGTGCTGGCTTCTGGCAAGATCAAACCCGGCTCGGAAATCAGTCCCGCCTGAGACTGACACTGCACACCCATTAGCGCACCGGGGCGACACTCGCCGCCAATTAGAAGCAGGGATCCCTCAACTCTTTCCGAACTCATTAAATTACAATACCTTTGCTGAGCTACCCGGGCTCCGTCATCCCCGTGCCAGCGGCAAGAGCATTTGCTCGACAGCTTTGGTAGGCTAAAGCCTTAGGATGTTCTCAACTATAACGATGTGCCACTGGCTTTCAGTCGGCGCGCCTGACAAGACGCCGGCGTGCCGATTGCCCATAATGGAACGACAGCGTGAGCTGACTGAAAGCCCCGCTGGGCAGGGCCTGTAAGCCCATTCTGTCGCGTTGCACCCGTTGGCAGAGGAGCCGATTATTCCCTGCGGGTCACGCCTTGCAGCAGCGCTTCACAGACTCACGTAGAGACTTGTTTGCATTATTAAGAGCATCCCAAACGTCGTAATTGTCGATCAGATTGCCGTTAACACAGCTAGCTGCTGCAATTGATCTGGCTGGCAAGCCGGCGAGAATCAACACACACTCATCCAAGAATCAGGACTGTCCAGTGAAAATAGGAATTCTTTCCAGAAATCGAAAGCTCTACTCAACCCGCCGTTTGATTGAGGCCGCTGAATCCCGAGGCCACGAGGTGGTGGTGCTGGATGTGCTGCGCTGTTATATGAACATCACCTCGCACCGACCCAGCATGCACTATCGCGGCGAGAATCTCGAACCTCTGGATGCAGTGATTCCCAGAATCGGTGCGTCGGTCACTTTCTACGGCACCGCCGTCTTGCGCCAGTTCGAAATGATGGGAGTGTATCCACTCAATGAGTCCGTGGCGATCTCCCGCTCGCGTGACAAACTCCGCTCCCTGCAGCTGCTCTCACGCAAGGGCATTGGCCTGCCTGTTACCGGCTTCGCAAGCAAGCCAGATGATATCCAGGACCTTATCAAGATGGTCGGCGGTGCTCCCCTGGTGATTAAGCTACTGGAAGGCACACAGGGAATCGGGGTGGTCCTGGCGGAGACCCGTAAGGCGGCAGAAAGTGTGATCGAATCATTTCTCGGTCTGCACATCTCAGTACTGGTTCAGGAATACATCAAGGAAGCAGGCGGCGCCGACATTCGCTGTCTGGTAGTGGACGGCAAGGTCGTTGCCTCGATGAAGCGCCAGGCCAAAGAAGGCGAGTTTCGTTCCAACATTCACCGCGGCGGTACTGCTTCTCTCATTCGCATTACCCCCGAGGAGCGCTCAACGGCCGTACGCGCAGCGAAAACCATGGGATTGAATGTCTGCGGTGTCGACATCCTGCGTTCAGACCATGGCCCGGTGGTCATGGAGGTCAACTCCTCTCCCGGATTGGAGGGAATCGAGAACGCCACCGGCAAAGATGTCGCCGGGCTTATCATCGGCTTCATGGAAAAGAATGCCGCCTCAGGCAAGACCAGGACTCGCGGCCGTGGCTGAGTCCAGGGTCGACACTCCACTTAACATCTGCGGTCAAGAGATAGCGCCAGGGCAAAGAGTCTTGATCGATCTGCCTGTTCCCAGCCTGTACACTCATACTCAGCTGGAAATGCCTATTCAGGTTATTCGAGGCAAAAAGAGCGGTCCGACCCTTTTTCTCTCCGCGGCGATTCACGGAGACGAGATCAACGGGGTCGAGATTATTCGCAGAGTTTTGAACCAGCGCTATCTCGATCGCCTGCGCGGCACCCTCATTGCGGTGCCGGTTGTGAACATCTATGGCTTTATCAATCAGTCGCGTTATCTTCCCGACCGCCGTGACCTGAATCGCTCTTTCCCGGGCTCCGAGTCCGGCTCCCTGGCCGCGCGCATCGCCTACCTGTTTCTTAGAGACATTGTCGATCACTGCACACACGGCATTGATTTGCACACTGCCGCCATTCATCGCGAGAATTTTCCACACATTCGGGCCGTGTTGGATGACGAGGAAACCAAACGCATGGCCAGGGCATTTTCCTCTCCGGTCATACTGAACAGCGACATTATTGACGGTTCCCTGCGCAAAGCGGTTGAAGCCAAGGGCGTCAGTATCATCGTCTATGAGGCTGGCGAAGCCCTGCGCTTCAATGAGTTTGCTATCCGTGCAGGGCTCCGTGGCGTGACTTCGGTGATGCGCGAAATTGGCATGCTGCCCGCTGCCAAGAAGACCAGAAAACCGGCCTATACCGAGGTGGCCAGCGAGAGCACCTGGATTCGGGCTCCACAGAGCGGCATCGTAAGACTGATCAAACCACTGGGTTCATGGGTGAAAAAAGACGAAGTGCTGGGTGTGGTTGCCGACCCCTTCGGTGAACAGGAAAAGCAGGCTCTAGCACCCTATAACGGCATCGTTATAGGCAAAACCAATCTGCCTCTGGTTAATGAAGGCGAGGCGTTGTTTCACATCGCCAGAATCAAGAGCGTCGACGCCGTCGAACACATCGAAGAGTTTCAACAAGTCCACGATCCAAACCAGGACAGTGTTACTCCGCAGGAGCCGCCAGTTAATTAGCGAGGCTAATCAATTGTTCAGCGCTGCACCAGAACTCCACGGCTGAAGTCTTGAACTGCCCGCTGGATTTCCTCTATGGAATTCATGACGAATGGTCCGTGATGGACGATCGGTTCGCCAAGGGGCTTGCCGCCAATAAGCAGCACCCTACTGCCCGCCTGAGCACTGAGGCTTAGTTTGCCGTAGCGGCTCAGGCGTGCCATGTGTCCCTGCTTTATCTCATAGTCAGTGCCGCCGACACGAGCATCGCCTTCATAGACGTATATCAGCACAGTATAGTCATCCGGCAATTGCACATCCAGGCTCTGCGCGGCGCCAAAGTCGAGATCCAGAACTACCGGATCGGTGCTCAACCCGCGCACGTAGCCGGTGACCACCTGTTCTGACAGATTTGTCTCGCCGGCTATGGCCCTGACCTTGACACCGTCGACCTCGTAATGCGGTATGGATGCGGCCGCTATGTCGCGATATTGGGCAGGCGTCATTTTCTCCGCTGCCGGTAGATTCACCCAGAGCTGAAAGCCGCGCATGCGGCCTTCTTCCTGCTGCGGCATCTCGGAATGGATAACACCGGAGCCAGCTTTCATCCACTGCACGTCACCGGGACCGAGTCTGCCGACGTTGCCCATATGATCGCGATGCTCCATATATCCCTCTAGCATATAGGTCACGGTCTCGAAGCCACGATGAGGGTGCTCGGGAAAGCCGCCGATATAATCCGCTGCCTCTTCCGAACCGAACTCATCCAGCATCAGAAAAGGATCGAAGCGCGCCAAATCCTGACCGCCGAACACTCGTTTCAGACGCACCCCGGCGCCGTCACTGGTGCTTTGGGCCACCAGAATTTCTTCTATCTTGCGCTGACCATCATTCATGCGGCTTTCTCCTTTGACGCGTTAGCCGGTATTCGGCTGATCCGATTCAATGCCCGATCCAGTCCGGACTGCCTGTGTTCAGCGCCCAGGTTGAGGCCGCTGGCAGTTACGAACTCAATGTCTGTGATTCCCAGAAACCCCAGAAACTGCTTCATGTAAGGGCGCAGATAATCAGTTTCTTCGGGCTCGTGCTGCCCACCCATAGTCGCGACCAGGTAGGCCTTCTTGTTCTCAAGCAGACCCCTGGGCCCGGATTCGCTGTACTCGAAAGTTACCCCGGCCCTGGCAACATGGTCGTTCCAGGCCTTAAGCATGGAGGGCACCGAAAAATTGTACATGGGCAACCCGATCAGCAGTATTTCTGCAGACTGCAACTCACTGACCAGATTATCCGAATAATCCGCCTGGCGCTGTTGCTCGCTGCTGCGATCTTCGGGTGCGGTGGTCAGTGCCTGCAGCCACTGTGCATCCAGGTGAGGAACCGGTTCGCTGTTGAAGTCCCGATAAACCACCGCAAGGGGTCCCAGCACATTCCGCAGCCTGGTCTCGAGTTCGTCAAGGAGGCATCGGGAGACGCTGTTGTCGCCAAGAATGCTGGTGTCCAATCGCAGTAGGGTGCTCATGTTGCTTCTCCTGTTTGGAAATAATGGCTGCTGATGGGTACTATAGGGCAAACTAATTGGTTGAATGTCCGTATTTTTGCTCAAGAAAGATCAACTTATCCGATGAAACAGCCAAAAATCACCCTGGAGCAGTGGCTTACCTTCAAGACGGTGGTAGATGAGGGTTCTTTCGCCCTGGCCGCCGAGATCCTGAATAAGAGTCAATCGTCCGTCAGCTATGGGATCGCTCAACTCAACAAACACCTGCCGCAGCCGGCTCTGGTGCAGCAGGGCCGCAGAGCAGTCCTTAGCGCGGCGGGTAAGGTCCTGTATCGACGCGCCGAGCAATTGCTCCGGGAGGCCAGCGACACTGAAAGCATTGCCGAGTGCCTGGCGAGCGGCATCCAGGCCGAGGTCAGCATTGCTGTCGACAGCCTCCTCAACCCTGAGTCCCTGCGTGCCGCCTTCGAGGCTTTCTCGGGACAGTTCCCGCACACGCGCCTCCGCGTTCTGGAGACCACGCTCTCCGGCACTACTGAGGCGTTACTGGAAAAACGCGCAGATCTGGTGGTCGGCGCCGATGTCCCCGTCGGCTTTCACGGACGACTGGTCGCTCAGGTCTCAATGTGGCCCGTGGCGGCTCCCGATCATCCGCTCATAGAGGCCGGACGCACTGTTACCGAGCACGAACTACGGGGTCACAGACAGATCGTTCTGCGCGACTCCGGCATCAGACGGGTCCAGGACTCCGGCTGGCTGGCAGCAGAAAAGCGCTGGACCGTCAGCCATTTCGCCACTGCAGCCAGCCTGGTGAAAGCCGGCCTGGGTTTTGCTTTCCTGCCCTATAATTGGGTCCATGGGGAACTGGAAGCCGGCAGCCTGCGAAAAATTGACCTGCAACCCGAGCTGGAAAGAATCTTGCCGCTGTATCTGCTTCTGGCCGACCGTCTAAGTGCTGACCCGGCAACTCAGCGCCTGGAGAAGTTGGTCAGAGACTGTTTGCACACCCCCGGCTCGGTGCCGCAACCTGCGACCCGGCCCCCCTAGAGCGACAATCACTACATTCAGCCGCTATTCATGGTCCTGTTGTAAGAATGGGTAGTGCTCTGAGCGCTGGGCACAGGTCGGCGCGGTTTCAAGCCGGCACGCGCCGTGGTTACTTGACCGGCAGTGGTCAAGCCGTCGCCATGGCACCTTGTCAGGAGGCACCTTGTCAGGACGCCCACTGAAGGTCAGAAGCATTCATTGTTTAGAGCATCCCCAAACTAAGAACCGGGACCAGACCCTAGAGCCGGCGGAGGTCACAATGCGAACAATCAGCGTCATCCCACTTTCCTTACTAACTGCAATCGTATTGCTCAGTAGTCCGCCAGCCAGTGCCGACGGCTGGTTCTCAGGTTCTTTCGGCTACGATCACCGGCGCCACTACGGCGCCTATCCTCATAATCCCCGAGGCTACCCGGGCCGGTTCCGGCGCGCCCATCGTGACAGTTATTTTTCCGGCAGCTCGCGCTACAACCGCTGGCGAAACTATGGGCGCTACAGCCGCTACCATAACCGCCGACACGCTGAATTCGACGCCAGCAGCCTAGTGGGTGGGATTGTCCTCGGTTCCATTTTAAGCAATGCATGGCAGCAAGCCAGTGCACCCCGCTATCGAACCCGCACGGTGGTTCGTAGCAGGGAAGTTCTGGCGCCGAAAACCGTGGTGGATTTCAGACCCAGCACAGTGACCAGAAGACGTTTATTGCGTGACCTTGCGGGTAATTGTTACGAAATCAGTTACACTTCGGGAGGTAGCGAGCTGCGCACCCAAATAGACCCTTCGATCTGTGACTACTGAGGCGGCGAATGCATCCGGGCAGATTGATCCACTGCGCCCGCACAGGCTCCTTGCCCTTTGTTCTCTCTGCCTGGACCATTGGGCTGTCCGGACCATTGGGCTCCCTGAATCATCGGGTCCCAGGACCGATGCTAGCGCTTTCGAACCGACGAACCACATTGTCAGCAAGCAATTGTCATGAATAAAGTCATCTTTCTGCCCGCACTCACGAGTCTGCTACTGACTTGCGCCACCTCCCCGCTCGATCGCTCACAGGTAACCCTGTACTCTGAGGAAGAAATGGCCCAGCAGGGAGAACAGGCCTATCGCCAGATGCGCCAGGAATTGCCCGTTAGCCAGAACCAGCGCCAGATTCAGTATGTTCAGTGTGTGGCGGACTACGTGGTGGCAGCGCTGAGCCAGGAACAGCGCGACAATAACCAGTGGGAAGTGACGGTGTTCGACAATGAATCAGCCAATGCCTTTGCATTGCCCGGAGGCAAGATTGGCGTCTACAACGGCCTGTTGGATGTGGCCGTGAATCAAGACCAACTGGCAACAGTAATGGCCCACGAAGTGGGCCATGTGATCGCCAATCACAGTAACGAACGCGCCAGCCAATCCACTCTGCGCAATGTCGGCCTGGTCGCGGCACAGGTTCTGGGCGCCTCGAATGCAACCATTGAGGCCATTGACTACGGCACCCAGCTCGGCCTTTTCCTCCCCTTCAACAGAACCCAGGAGAGTGAAGCAGACGTGATTGGTTTGATGCTGATGGCGGAGGCGGGATTCAATCCTGAACAAAGCATCACGCTTTGGCAAAACATGAATGCTGTGGGTGGTTCCCGGCCGCCGGAGTTTCTATCGACCCACCCGTCACCGGATTCACGCATTGATGAGTTGAGCCGAATGATGCCAGCGGCGAAACAACTACAGCAGCAAGCGCGCAATCAGGGAATCAATCCGGACTGCAGCTATCGGCGCTAGTGCCGGCTGTCTCTATGATCCCCTGAATTTGTGGTGAATGCAGAAGCCCACGGAATTCACGGCCTGTGAAAAGCCCTAAAAAATGGGGCTGCCCTGACCTAGCGACAACCCCATTCCCTGCTTGAGAACGTGTTGACCGAGCCCTGCAGCTGCGGTCAATTTTGCTAACCTCTAACTTCGTAGCTAATAAAATCACATAATGCCGTCGATCAGTTTGACCTAGGTCAATTGAATGTCAGAGGGGGGAGCAATGGCACTTGGTCGTGCCTAACCTGTTGTTGAGGAAGGAGCCAGGTCAGGGGCACTTTTCGGCATTCGGATCAATGCTGCTAAAGTCTGCTGGTTTCCCACGCCAAGGCAATCAGCATGAGCCCCGGTCACGAGATTGAACCAATGAGGCCTGTTCAAGAAAAGCGCTGCCTGAACTGCGGCGCGGCGCTGAATGGCAGCTACTGCAGCGGCTGCGGTCAGGAAGACGAAGAGGTGCGGCGACCGTTTATTGCATTGCTCAAGCAATTGCTAAGGGTGGTGCTGGAGTTGGACGGTCGTGCCTACCGCAGCCTGGGGTTATTGCTGGTCCGCCCGGCCTACTTAACCCGACAGTTCGTCAATGGCAGACGCCACCATTACACACCGCCCCTACGGCTATTTCTTGCCATCAGCATCGGCTTTTTTGTGATCCTATCCGTGGGCAATACCTTGCAGTCACTCAGCGCAGCTATGCAGTCTGAAAGCGCTGAAACGACAGCGACAGAGGCAGCGGCAGTCGAAGCGCAGCAGGAGCTACAGCAGCCAGAGCCAGGCAGAGTGGCCGCGGAGGCATCAGATAATGGTCTTGAGGGGATCAATGAACTGATCGGCAACATCAGACTGCCCTATCTTTCCGAGCAGACGAACGTCAATCTACAGTCGCTAATGCGCACTCAGGCGCAAGCTAACTATCGGGACCTGCTCGAGGATCCACAGGCGTTTTTCTTCGCTTACCTCGAATACATAACCCTGTTTATCCTGGTCATGATTCCGGTACTGGCCCTGATTCAGAAAATTTTCTTCCTCGGCTCAGGCGCCTACTATATCGAGCATCTCGTACTCAGCGTCCATAACCACAGCTTCCTGCTGTTGATGCTGCTGGTGCGGACAGGTTTGGATGCCATGGCGACGTGGCAGATTTCAGTGTTAAGTGATTTAGCAGGCCTGCTCGCCACTGCCGCCGGCCTCTGGATAATCGTATACCTGTATCTGAGCCTGAAGTTTTTCTTCGGCCGGGGCTATGTTTCCACGGCACTGATATTCTTTTTTGAAAGCCTGATCTATGGAACTTTACTGATAAGCAGCCTGCTACTGGTCGGCCTTGCAGTCTTCCTGCTCTTTTAATTGAGGATGCTCTGATTAATCAGGGCATTCTTAACCCTGTTTTTCCAGATGAATATCCATTTGCGGAAACGGGAAGGAAAGACCAGCGGCTGGGAATTGCTTGTAAACCTCTTCGTTCATTTTGAAGTACACCGGCCAGTAGTCCGCCGCATTCACCCAAACCCGCAGCACAATATTGACAGAACTGTCGGCCAGAGCCTCTAGCGCCATGAAAGGCCCCGGCTCTTTCAAGATGCGATCGTCCGCATCGATCAGCCTCTGCAGAACCTTGTAGGCGTTGTCTACGTCATCGCCGTAAGAAATGCCAAAACTGAAATCCACACGCCGTTGGTGCTGAGTTGAGAAATTAATCAGTGACCCGGTCGCAAGGACGCCATTGGGAATAAGCACGGTCTTGTTATCTGGCGTCGTTAGAACGGTGACGAAGATCTGAATCTCCGCAACCGTTCCCATGTAACCCTGAGCTTCGATGAAATCACCGACCTTGTAGGGCTTGAACAACAGAATCATCACTCCGCCGGCGAAATTCTGCAGCGTTCCGGAGAGCGCCAGGCCGACAGCGAGACCCGCCGCGCCCAAGATCGCAATGAAGGAGGTCATCTCCACACCCAGCATACCGAGAGCAGTGATGTAGACCATGATCTTGAGCAAAATCGAAATCAGGCTGCCAAGGAAGCTCCGGAGCGAGGGATCGACACCACTCCGATCGAAGATGCGGCGGAAAATCGAATTGACAATGGCGACAATCCACAAGCCGATGATCAAGGTGCCAATGGCCGCCAACAAGCGGCCACCGTAGGTGATGGCAAGTGAAGTGAGTTGGGCTGTATCGATGTCGAAATCCATTGATCGATCCTATGGCTGGTAGAGGGCAAGGGGACAAACGCGAGGGATGTTCTCCCATAAATTGGGCAAACTCAAGCCTGGCGGGCGGCAACTCCCGCGACTTTCAAGGAAATTGCACTGATTATTGCTGCGTCATATCATCAGCCTCCACCGGCCGGGTCATACCTTGCTGCCATTCGCGAGAACGATAACAAGGAAGAATAAACCATGCTTGTTTATGGAGTTGCCCTGCTGTCTGCCTGCCTTATAGCAGGCATGCTAATCGGCGAAACCCTGGGTGTCGCTCTTGGCGTGCAGGCCAATGTTGGCGGTGTCGGCATCGCCATGCTCTTTCTCGTGCTGGCCAGCAATTCACAGCGCTTCAAGGCCCTTACCGAAGGCGCGGCCGGCAATGGCATCCAGTTCTGGAGCGCCATGTACATTCCAATCGTCGTCGCCATGGCTGCGCGCCAGAACGTGGCTGCGGCGGTGGATGGTGGCCTGTTGGCTTTGCTTGCCGGCGTTGCCGCCGTTGTAGTCAGTTTCGCTCTGGTACCCGTATTGAGCCGCGTTGGCAAGCGTGACCCGGTAGACACCCTCGGGGACGAGGGCGGGCGCTGATGGATATTGTCGAAACAGTCTTTGTCCGCAACAACCTCGTCGTTGCCTTTGCCGTCGTCGGCCTCACCATCTGGTTCTCCTATTTACTCGCCGACAAGCTCACCCACGGCAGGATTCACGGCTCTGCCATTGCCATCGCATTCGGCCTCCTGGCCGCCTATCTTGGCGGTGTCTATACCGGTGGCAGCACCGGCGTGGCAGATATCGCGCTGCTGGGCGGCATCGGTCTGATGGGTGGCGGCATGCTCCGCGACTTCGCTATCGTCGCTACCGCCTTCGGAGTTCAACTCTCGGAGTTGCGCAAGGCAGGCCTTGCCGGTGTCATCTCCATCTTCGCCGGGGTCATTGTTTCCTTTATCGTCGGCGCGGTGATCGCGGTGTTGTTTGGCTACAGTGACCCCGCCGAGATCACAACAATCGGCGCCGGCGCCGTTACCTACATTGTCGGCCCGGTCACTGGCGATGCCCTCGGCGCCTCCGATGCGGTCATCACTCTTTCCGTTGCCGCCGGCCTGGTCAAATCCATACTGGTGATGATTGGCACGCCGCTGGTGGCAAAATTCATCGGTCTGGACAATCCCCAATCGGCCATGGTGTTTGGTGGTTTGATGGGCACAACGAGTGGCGTCGCAGCCGGTCTGGCGGCCACCGATCCAAGGCTGGTTCCCTATGGTGCCATGACTGCCACTTTCTACACCGGGGTTGGTTGCCTGTTGGGTCCCTCGATTCTTTATTTCATAGTCAGTGGTCTGTTTCCGGCTTAAGGTCTCTGGCAGGTTTCCGGCGAACCGGTAAGGGCTGTTCTGAACAATGCAGGCATGCCTGCATTGTTCAGAACATCTTATAAGGAGCAAAACGATGACGGCAGATTTTTTCCCCAGGCTGCGCGCAAAAGATCAGCGCGTCGCACTGGTTGAAGGAGAGAAGCAGTACAGCTATGAAGAAGTCGATGCACGCATAAATCGATTTGCCAGCGGCCTGCTTTCGGGGAAGGACGATCTGCACGAGGCACGCATCGCTTTCTTTATCCCCGCCAGTCTTGATTACGTCACCGTCATGCATGGAATCTGGCGCGCAGGTGGTATCGCCGTCCCACTGAACGTCGCCTCGGCGGTCGCGGAGCTGGACCATTATCTGGGTAGTGCTGGTGTCTCCCGGCTCATCGCCAGTCCGCAATATCATGAATCCCTACGCTCGCTGTGTACCCAACTCGAAGTGGAATTGCTTTGCGTAGATGACGTCCTGGTCGATGCGGCAACTGGCCTGCCGGAGATTCAACCCGGGCGCCGGGCGATGATGCTGTTTACCAGCGGCACAACGAACAAGCCCAAGGGCGTTGTAACTACCCACCACAACATTCGTGCGCAGATCACCACCCTGCTGGACGCCTGGGCCTGGACCGAGGATGACGTCATTCCTCTGTTTCTGCCGCTGCACCATATACACGGCATCATCAATATTCTTAGCTGCGCCCTTTGGGCCGGCGCCCGCGTGCACCTGTTCCAGAAGTTCGATATGCCGCGCATCACTTCAGAGGTAGCAGCCGGCACCTACAACGTATTTATGGCCGTGCCTACCATCTACGTCAAACTGATTCAGTATCTGGAAACCCTCGAGAAAGACGATGTCGAGAAAATATGTGCAGGCTTTTCCGGGATGCGCCTCAATATCTCCGGCTCTGCAGCCTGCCCCGTCAAGCTTTTCAATCAGTGGCAGGAGCTCACTGGCCAGGTGCTGCTGGAACGCTACGGCATGACGGAAATCGGCATGGGCATCTCCAATCCTTATCAAGGAGAGCGTCGCGCCGGCTATGTGGGACAACCGCTCCCTGGTGTCGAGGCACAGCTCTTCGACGAGACGGACAAACCAGTCCGCGACGAGGGCGCTCCGGGTGAAATCCGCATCAAGGGTGAGAATGTGTTTCTCGAATACTGGGACAATGAGCAAGCAACCCGTGAGAGTTTCAGGGACGGCTGGTTCTGTACCGGCGACGTTGCCGTTGTTGAGGATGGCTACTACCGGATCATGGGGCGCTCATCCGTGGATATCATCAAGTCCGGCGGCTACAAGCTGTCAGCGCTTGAAATTGAAGGCGTGCTGCTGACCCACGACGCCATCAGTGAGGTGGCGGTTATCGGTGCCGAGGATGAGACCTGGGGCGAGGCCGTTACCGCTTTCATAGGGCTCAAGGACGGCACCAGCCTGAGCTACGAGGAACTGAAGTCCTGGTGCGAAGGCAGAATGTCAGCCTACAAGATTCCAAAGCAGATTCAATTAGTCGATGCCCTGCCGCGGAACGCCATGGGCAAGGTCACTAAGCCGGATCTGAAGAAGTTGCTTTGAGTTCTGACCAATTCATCGTGGCCCAAGCCACGAGCGTCGCTGACGAAGTTAGAAGCCACACCACCAACCCGGTATACTAAACGCCTAAACTGATCCCAAGCGTGAGTTTCCTATCCCCTTGAAGACTGCATTCCTGGGCCGGACACTGTCGGGCCCGTTTACCATTCCCTCCGGAATCGTGACCTGCTCGGCCAGTATTATCCAGCGTGTATTCGACACCATGCCCGAGGTGGGCGTGCTCACCACCAAAAGCATTGGCCCGAAACCGCGATTGGGCTACCGCGAACCCATATTCACCCAGTATGAGCCCGGGCATTTCACCAACGCAGTCGGCCTGACCAACCCCGGCGCCGATCAATCCGCAAAATTACTGGCTGCACTGAAAGTGCCGAACGACCGCTTCCTGCTGATATCCATCTTCGGCGGCAGCGTGCAGGAATACGTCGAAGTAGCCGAAAAACTGGCGCCCTTCGGCCAGGGCCTGGAGCTCAATCTTTCCTGCCCCCATGCCAAGGGCTACGGCATGGCCATGGGTCAGGACCCGGAGCTGGTGCGGGAGATCACCGCGGCCGTGAAGGCTGCAGTGGACATTGCGGTCATCCCCAAACTCACACCAAACGTCCAGAACATCGCCGAGATCGCCGAAGCTGCCGTGGCCGGTGGCGCCGATGCTCTCTGCGCCATCAATACCATGGGGCCGGAATGCTATAGCGCCCACGGCCACCCGATTCTGTCCAATAAGGTAGGCGGCGTCTCTGGCAAGGGCATCCTGCCCAGGGCCCTGGAGTGCGTGCAGCAGATCAGACAAGCGGTGGACTGCCCGATCATCGCCTGCGGCGGCATCAGCAGCGCTGCCAATGTGCGCGACTTTCAGGAGGCCGGGGCCAGCGTCATCGGCGTGGGATCGGCTCTCATCGGCATGGACACGGCGGAGATAGCCGACTATTTCCAGACTTTAAGCAAGGATATGACTAGCCGCAGTGAATGCGCCGAGGACCTGGTCCGCTACGACGTCGACATGAGCTTTCATGCGGTGACTCTCGAGAGCAATGAGCGCGTCACCGATGACATCTGCATTTTGCGATTCAAGGAAAAAATTGCAGTGGAGGCGGGCCAGTTTTTTTTCCTCTGGATTCCGGGTCTGGGCGAGAAACCTTTCTCTGCCCTGACGGACGATCCTTTTTCCCTGGTGGTCATCAATTTGGGGCAATTCACCGCGGCCAGTCTGGATCTGCAGCCTGGCATTGAAGCCTATGTGCGCGGTCCCCACGGCAAAGCGGTAGCACCGCCAGAAGGCTCTCGCATCATCGCCGTCGCCGGCGGTACCGGCCTGGCAGCGGTATACCAGATCGCCCGCGATTTCGGTAATGCGGAAATTTTTATGGGAGCCCGTTCCGCCGAGCGCCTCTATTTCATCGATGAATGTGCGCAGGTTGCCGATCTACATGTCGCCACCGATGACGGCAGCCACGGTTTTCACGGCTTGGTGACCGAGCTGATGGAGCAGCGCCTGCAAGCGCTCTCCCAATCTGAGCTGGACTCACTGGTATTTTATAATTGTGGCCCTGGGCCTATGGTTCGGGCGGCGGAGAAGATTCAGCGCCAGTACTGCAGACCGGAGCAGATCTTCAACGCCATTGATTACCTGACCAAATGTGGTGTCGGGATATGTGGCGCCTGCGACGCCCCGGATGGACGCCGACTGTGTGTCGATGGGCCATTCCTGGACGCTGCCGACGCGCAGAAGCAGCTTCTGACGCAGTGAAACTAGTTACCAATTCCGGCAAGGATGATCTAAGGATGCTCTGAACAATACAGACATGCCTAATGGAATACTGCCCTGCACGCTGGTTCCCATGACTGAAGGAGAGAGTTCACATGCAGCACAACACAAGCACAAGAAAATTCCTGACGGCCCTGCTGGCTCTGCTGGCAGTTTCTGTTGCCAATGCCGACATCGAGCCGGCTAGACTGCAGGCTGTCGAAGCTGATTTGCAGGCTCGCATCGACGCAGGCCGCCTTTCCGGAGCGGTCGTCATGGTGGCCCAGGATGGAGAGGTCCTGCTGCAGGAAGCCCTGGGCTATCAGAACGTGGAAGAACAGCTGCCGATGAGCACAGACACCATCTTCCGGATTTTTTCCATGACCAAGCCGGTAACGGGCGTCGCCCTGATGATGCTCCACGACGAAGGAAAGTTCGAACTGGACGACCCACTAGCTCAGCACCTGCCTGAACTGAGCGGGCTTGAAGTGCTGGTCTCCACGCAGGAAGACGGTAGCTGGGAGACGGAACCGACTGATCACGCGCCGACCATCCGTGAGCTGATGAGTCACACCGGCGGCTTTCTCTACACCCCACCTCTGTCTCAGGGCCCGATCGCCGAGGCCTATGCAGAGGCTGGCATCATGGATCTGGCTGGACATACTCTTGACGAGTCCATGCCTGCCCTGGCGGATATTCCGCTGGCATACCAGCCGGGCACGCAGTGGGTCTACTCGATTTCCGTCGACATCCAGGGCTGGCTGATTGAGCGCCTGTCCGGGATGGGCTTCGATGAATTCCTGCAGCAGCGCCTGTTTGATCCTCTGGGCATGGCGGACACGGGCTTTTACGTCGAGGCAGAAAAGGCGCCCAGATTGGCCGCTCAATATGTCCCGACCGATGCCGGCTCGCTGCGTCGAATCGATGACGGTAGCTTTCTGTCGCCACCGAAATTTTTGTCGGGCGGGGGTGGCCTCACGTCCACAGCCAGCGACTACATGAAGTTCGCCCGCATGTTGTTGAATGGAGGTGAATTTGAGGGTAAACGGCTGCTTTCAGAAGCCGCGGTTGAACTCATGCGCACGAATCAGCTTGCTGACGCCGTCGACGATATCGGCCAGCTCTACCGCGGCAATGTCTTTGGCCTGGATTTCGCCATAGTGGAAGATTCCGGGGCCTATCAGGGCGCTCCGCCCGGCACGTACTGGTGGTGGGGAATCGCTGGATCCTGGTTTTGGATTGACCCGGTAGAAGACATCATCTTCATCGGCATGATTCAAAATGGCGACATTTTCTACTCGCTGCAGACTCATGCCGCGGCGCGAGCAGCCATCTACCAATAGGCAACCCTGGGCAGAGGGGACACAGGCAATGCTATCCCCTTTTTCCTTGCTGTGAGTAGCGTCTATGAAGGGCATGGGCTCCAACACACATTACTGAACTGCGGCGCCAGCTAACCGCGAGGCCGACCGCTCGGAGCCGCTTCTCAGCGCCAGGAAAATGGCCTGAAACTGTGCGACAGCAATGAGCCTTGCAATAATTCTCCTGGCCCCAGAACCCAGTAGTTTTGCACGCGCCGTTAGAGCCGCAAGCTGGCGATCTCTATGCGGGCAGCAGCGCTGTATACAGCAGCCGGCACCGTGTCGAGGCGCGAAGGGGGCACCAGAGTGGGCCAGGTAACTTCGATGTCATCCAGTATCCCGGCAATGCTGAGCACTGACTCTGCATTGGCGCCGCGGGACTCCAGCTGTCCGAGAATCTGCTGGGCAACGAGCACAAAACCGTAGCTGTCCTGGTATTCGTGTTCATTAGCAACGGCACCGTTTTCAGCGCGTGCGATGTAGTACTCATCGGCGGCCGTGCGCACCAGTTCCGTGATCACGTCACCCAACTCCCGGTTGGACACTGCGGCCGCCTGCTCGGCACTGCTGATTGCGACCCGTAACTGCAGATAGGCGTCGTTGACCACTTCCACTGGTCTGCCGCTCTCCACGGCCCTGGCAAGAGTGGAAAGCTCCGTATCCAACCTGTTGGCGCCACGTGCCATCAACGCGGGAAGAAGAGCCGCATAAAGCTCGTCCTCCGGGTGTTTCATGTGCGTAGTCGCAGCCTCTTTTTCACCGGTCCGGTACAGTTCCACCCCAACCAGCAAGTGCCCGCGCATGAGCCCGAGTTGAGTGAGGTAGGTGACATCGTCAGTGATCGCCGCCTCGGTAACTTCGGTGCCACCATAATTACCTTCGCCGCCGTTTCCCGCTTCCGAACTGGACAGGGTAAGTGCATTGCCCGCGGGCGTTGAGCTGCCGCAACCGACCGTGAGCAACACCAGGGCCAGCAGAGGCAGTAAACCAGGGATTCGCGCTAGCATAGTTCTCCTTACCGTAAACATTGTCGTGAACGTTGCCTGAGGGAATTGTCAGTCCCATCGGTCCGAGCTTATACAGTAATATAAATAAGAATCATTCTCAATCAAGCGCACAATGCAGTCAACGCCCCCGCTGACCCAACTCGCGCATCTTCTCCAGATATTTCTCTCTGGCCCGGGGGTTATCGGCTGCGACCATTCCGATAAGGGTTTCTGAGATGGGACCAACGCCACTGAAACGCAGAATATTCCGCTCCAGGCTTTTCAAGCTGTGGGCACGATAAAACCAGCGGTAGGCCAGGGCCGGCATCCCCATGGTCACTACTACCCGACTGGATTTGTCTTTCAGCAGCGCCCTGGGCCAGGCACTGGTCGCATCGGGCTCGGACAAAGCGATACCCGGACGGAAGAGTTGCTCCAGCCAGGCCTTGACCAGTGCCGGCATAGTGCCCAACCATAGGGGGTAAATCAGCACCAGGTGCTCGGCCCAAAGCAGCGCTTCCCGGGATTCCCGGAGAGCTGGCGGCAGTTCTCCATGAAACTCCTTTTCGCTGTGCAGCAGAGGAAAATCCAGCCCCGCGATCCTGACTCGACGCACGCTGTGCCCGGCTGCCTCAGCGGCATCCGCATAGCTGTGTTCCAGGGCATGACAAAAGTGCGCTTCACTGCTGTCCGGGTGCCCCTGAATGACGAAGATTTTTCTGCTCATGGCCTTGCCTTTCTTTCTGCCTTACTGCCTTTTTTCCTCACTGCCTTCCTTCCCGCACCAGTCCACCCCCGCTCGTCGATTATTTCTGCTGCGGTTCCTCCCCGAGCATGCGGGTGAAGTTCTCCATAAGTTTCATGGGCAGCGGGAACACAATGGTAGAAGACTTCTCACCGGCAATTTCGGTGAGGGTCTGAAGATACCGCAGCTGCATGGCCTCTCCCTGCTTGCTGAGCTGAGTCGCGGCCTCTACCAGTTTCTCCGATGCCTCGAACTCCCCTGCCGCATGGATGACCTTGGCACGACGGATGCGCTCCGCCTCGGCCTGCTTGGCAATGGCGCGGATCATGCTTTCATCGAGGTCCACATGTTTGATCTCCACGTTGGCAACCTTGATGCCCCAATTGTCAGTCTGTTCATCCAGAATTTTCTGCACATCGATGTTGAGCTTTTCCCGCTCCGCCAGCAGCTCATCCAGTTCGTGCTGTCCCAGAACAGACCGCAGGGTTGTCTGCGCCAGCTGACTGGTTGCTTCCATGAAATCCTCGACGTTGTTAATCGCCTTTTCTGGATCCACGACCCGGAAGTAGAGCACGGCGTTAACCTTGACCGAGACGTTGTCGCGAGTAATCAGATCCTGAGTAGGAATATCCCATACGGCTAAGCGCAGGCTCACCTTCACCTGTTGCTGCAGCACGGGCACAACGATAATGAGACCCGGCCCCTTTACCTTGTAGAAGCGACCCAGCATGAATATGACACCACGCTCGTACTCTCGGAGAATGCGGAAGGTGCTAAGCAGCAGCACCAGAAAAATCACAATCAGGGCAATAGCGAATGGCTCCATTCTATGACTCCTTTTTTCGTATTTTCAGGACCAGGCCGTCCACCGCGATTACCTCGGCTTCCTCACCCGCCTTGATTCCCTGGTCAGAAGCTTCGGTCTCTGCCTGCCAGATTTCACCGCCGACCAGGACAAACCCCTTGTTGCCAGCAAACGACTCGCGCGCCACCGCCGTTGCTCCGGGCATCGATTCTGTACCAGTCACCACGCGCCGATTTCGAGCCCGCATCAACATGGCAAGTGTGAAGATAAAAATCGCCGCGGAAGACACGGCGAAGGCGGCGATGATACCGATGGAAATCTGGAAGGCGGGCATGTCCGTGTCCAGTAGTACTATAGAGCCGAGCACAAAGGCGACGACGCCGCCCAGACCCAGCACTCCGAAACTCGGATTCATGGCCTCGGCGATCATCAATCCCAGGCCAATAAGCAGCAGCGCCAAACCGACATAATTTATCGGCAGCATCTGCAGCGCGTAGGCGCCAAGTAACAAGCAAATCACGCCCGTAATCCCGGGTATCCCCAGTCCGGGGTTGTAAAACTCCAGAATGATGCCGTAGAAACCAATCATCAGCAGGATGTAAGCGACATTAGGATTGGTAATTAGCGAAAGGAATCGGTGGCGCCAGTCCGGTTCCACCCTGACGATCTCGGGATCGTTGAGCTGCATCACTACCGCCTGATCACTGATTACCGTTTGGCGCCCGTTAATTTGACTGATGAGGTCGCCGACGTCGTTAGCGATCAGGTCGATCACGTTCATTTCCAGGGCTACCGATGCAGTGAGGTTAGCAGCCTGTCTGACTGTCGCTTCGGCCCATTCCTGGTTGCGCCCGCGCAATTCAGCCAGGCCTCTCAGATAGGCAACCGCATCATTAATGACTTTCCTCTCCATGGCCGTACCGGGCTGCCCAGGAGTATTCGCTGGGGGATCCTGCGCCGGCTCTTCCTGTGGCGGACTGTCCGCCTGCTCAGGCGTGCTGGGGATCGGCAACGGGCTGGAGCCGCCGCCCAGGCTGACGGGCGTAGAAGAACCGACATTGGTCGCCGCTGCCATGGCGGCGAAATGGCTGGCGTAAAGAATATACGTCCCGGCACTCGCTGCTCGCGCCCCACTGGGGGCGACCCAGGTTGCCACCGGTACGGGAGAAGCCAAAATACCCTGGATGATGTCGCGCATGGCAGCATCCAGGCCCCCGGGCGTATTCAATCTGATCACCACCAGACTCGAGTCGGCTGCCGCCGCCTCGTCGAGCGCACGCAGCAGGTAGTCGGCGCTCGCCGGGCCAATGGCATCATCGAGTTCGACTACCCGAACTTCAGCCGTCTGGGCGCTCACAGCGAAACCAAGGCAGGCCAGCAACATGCCGACACAGAATCGCTCAAGCGTACGCTTTTGCAGGTTCATGAAGTCTCTCTCCCGGCTCCCTGGAGTTAGCGCTCAGGAGCCTCGGGTTAGACGGCTTGCCAGTTATGGGTACAATTTGACCATACCACCGGCTCCCGGCGAACAACAAGTTCAGACTCCCAACGGCCAGCCTCGGTGCAGCCCCGTGATCGCGGCGACACCGGGCTGCTAGCGCCTGAACTGGGCCCTGAGCCCTTGCACACAGGTCTGGCTGCTGCCCGACTCGGTCAGTCTCTGCCAGTCAACGTTACAGCCCCGGAGCGCTTGATTGATAACAAACAAGCACTGATTATGGGCCGCGGATGCTTTGAATAATGCAGACAAGCCTCTGCTCAATACGACACCGCCGAACAGGCCTGGATGGGTTGGCCATGAAACAAGCAGTAAGAGGAGTGCTGTTCGATCTCGATGGCGTCCTCTATGTGGGCGATGAACTTATCGAAGGCGCCGCTGACGCGCTCGGCTATTGCCGCGACAGGTGTGTCCCTTGCCGCTTCATCACCAACACCTCCACTAAGACCGTTGCTGACGTCGGCGCCAAGCTGACCGGACTCGGCCTCGACATCAAGACGGAGGAAATTTTCAGCGCTGTAAGCGCCACTCGCGACTATCTCCGACAACAGGGCAGTCCGAGCGTCCACCTCCTGATCCGTGAATCGGCGCGCGCCGAATTCTCCGATTTCGAACAAGACAGTGAAAACCCGGATTTTGTCGTTGTCGGCGACATCGGCGCAGCATGGAATTACGAATTACTGAATCGGGTATTCCGCGAGCTCATGGCAGGTGCCGAGCTGATCGCCATGCACATGAACAAGTATTTTCAGACCGGCGACGGATTGGCCATGGATATTGGTGCCTTCGTGGCCGGGCTGGAATTCATCAGCGGCAAACAGGCTCGAGTTATAGGCAAACCGAGCCAGGATTTCTTCAAACTTGCCGTGGCATCGCTGCAGTTGGACGCTAAGGACATCATCGTGGTTGGTGACGATGTCGAAAACGATGTCGGCGGAGCCCAGGCCAGCGGCATACGAGGCGTACTTGTGAAGACCGGAAAGTATCGTGACGAGCTGTTCGAAAAATCAGAAGTGACTCCAGATGCGATCATTGACTCTGTCGCCAATCTTCCGGAATTGCTGTCCAGGGAATAACTGCCGCCAGGACTCTACTCGTCGGCGCTATTCAGACACCTGTTCACGAAGGTAGTCGATGGCGTCGTTGACGGAGCCCCCGTCCACATCAACGATTCGATTGGCCTGGCGCATTACCGGATCAGTGATCTTGTCCACCAGAGAATTCAGGACTTCCTGAAAGTCCTGATCGGTCGCTGCCTGCGGTGAACTGAGCAGCAAAGCGTCATAGGGTAAGAGAGCGCCGCGCGGGTCTTCGAGAATGAGCAGGTCGTAGGCCGCCACCCTGCCGTCAGTTGTGTAAGCAGTAATGAGGTCGACCTGGCCCTCATTGACAGCGGTGTACATCAATGCCGTATCGAAGGTCAGCTTGCGCCTGAAATCAATATTGTAGGTATCGCGCACTCTGATCCACTCAGGCCTGCCAAAGAATTCAAGATCACCACCCGCCACCAGGCTGTCAGCCACTGGAATGAGATCTTCGATAGTCTCTATGCCGAGCTCCGCTGCCCGGTCCCGCCGCATGGCGAAGGCATAAAGATTCTGGAAGCCCAGCGCTCCTACCGTGCGAATACTGTCGTTTTCGCGCATAAATTCCACTGTCGCCTCCAGCACCGATTGGCGGCCGGGATTGTCGTTACGGTCCATGCGGTTGGCCCAGACTGTACCCGAGTACTCAACATAACTGTCGACGTTGCCGTTCGCCGTCGCCTCGTAGACTACTTCGGTACCCATGCCAACACGCTGGTCAACCCGGTATCCCGCCGCTTCCAGTTGCGCCGCAATGAGTCCGGCCAGAATGTACTGCTCGGTAAAGGCCTTGCCTCCAATCACGTAGTCTGGCCTCGGTTCCGGGATCAGGCTATAGACCGAGAGACTGCTGGCTGCTATCAGCCCTGCGACAACCGCCAGGCGCACCCGCCTGAATTTGCGGATCGCAGTCGGGTCATTGCGATGCGCAGTCAGCCATTCGATACCGCCGATAATTGAATCCAAGACCACTGCCATCAATGCCGCAGCGATGCTGCCGACGGTTACCGACACCAGGTTTCGGGTCTGCAGACCGGTGAAGATATAGTTACCAAAGCTGGTTGCTCCGACCAGGGTCGACAGGGTGGCCAGACCCACAGTCCACACCGACGCGGTGCGGATACCCGCAGTGATCACCGGCAGTGCCAGCGGCAGGCGGACCTGCAACAGAATTTGTCGCGCTGACATCCCGATACCGCGGGCAGCCTCCACGATCTCAGCGGGGACATTCTCCAGGCCGGTCACGGTATTGCGCACAATCGGCAGCATGCAGTAGAGCACCAGCGCGATAATGGCGGGTAACAGGCCGATGCGGCCGCCGAGCAGGGCCACCATCAGCGCCAGTATGGCAATGCTGGGAATGGTTTGCAGGATGCTGACCGCGAGCAGCAGCGGGCGCTTCACGCGCGGTGACTGATTGGCCCAGACCCCCAGCGGCACACTAATGCCGATACCGAGCCCAAGCGCGACCAGGGTGAGCAGTAAATGCCCCTGGAAGTATTCCGGCAGAAGCAGCAGCTGCTCGCGCAGATTATCGCTCATGCCGCAGCGCCGGACCCAGCCCTAATCAAGCGGTCCAGACGGTCTGCCCGTTGCTTGGGCATGGCGACAATCTTCTCAACATAAGGATGCGTCGGGCTGTTGAGTAATTCGACGGGGGTGCCAATCTGCAGCACCTCGCCGCACTTCATGACCGCGATACGATCCGCCAGCAGCAGCGCCTCGGTCATGTCATGGGTCACCATAATCACGGTCAACCCAAGGCTCTGCTGGATATTTTTAAACTCGTCCTGTAATTCCGAGCGCGTCAATGGATCCAGCGCCCCGAAAGGCTCATCCATCAACACGACCTCCGGATGGGCAGCCAGCGCCCTGGCGACGCCGACGCGCTGCTGTTGGCCTCCGGATAATTGACGCGGATTGCGCTCCCTATAATCTTCCCAGTTCAGACCCACCAGATTCAGCGTTTCCTGACAGCGCTCGCGAATGCGTTTTTCGTCCCAGCCCAGAAGCCGCGGCACAGCGGCCACGTTTTGGGCGACGGAATAATGCGGGAACAGGCCAATCCCCTGAAAGACATAGCCTATTTTACGGCGCAGTTGCTCTGGTTTCTGCGCCCTGATGTCAGTACCGTCGACAACAATGTTACCCGCGCTGGGTTCCTCCAGACGGTTGATCATCTTCAGGGTCGTAGTCTTGCCGCAACCGGACTCGCCGATCAGGCCCAGCAGCTCACCGCGGTCGACGCTGAGAGAAGTATCGGTAACCGCGAAGCTTTTACCGCCGTCGAAGGTCTTGCACACATTACTAAGTTCGATCATTACCGCCGCAGTGTGCCCCGCGTTCTGATCACTACCCAAAACGCCATCAGTCCGCCCTGGTTCAGTCGGCTACCCAGGCCGGCTCGATTAACAGCTCTGGATCTGCATCCGGCCTGGGCACGAATTTCTGAGTACGTCCGTACTGATTGTCGCCGCCATAAAGATTGCCGTCAGAGTCGACGGTAAAGGTATGCACCTCAAGATAGCCATCGGGGAGATCAGGTGGAACGAGCCAGGTGTATTTAATATTGCCTTCGAAATCGAAATTGACGAAGCGCAGAGGTTGAAGATCAGTTATCCAGAAATCGTCCTCATTGACCACGATGTCCAGCGGCAGACCCAGTGGCGCCCCGATAGAGCGTTCGAATTCGACGACGCCGGGGTCATCGGTAGTTCTGAAGAGATTGACCTCGCCGCCGGATCGATCGGTTACGAATATTCTTCCTTCCGGGCCTATACCGAGAGAATGGATAGTGTTGAATTGCCCTGGTCCGTCGCCAAAACCACCGAATTCTCCCAGATAGTTCATGTCGCCGTCATAAATGATGACACGATGATTGTCGAGCCCGTCGGCGACTAGGATACGGCCATCAGGTAAGAAGGCAACATCCTGCGGACGCCCGAAATGGCTTTCATCGTCGCCGGGAACATTCTTCTCACCATAGGTCGCCACGACCTCGCTGCCGTCATTAGCGATCACATAGATCTGATGGAAGGTTTCATTGACCAGCCAAAATTTACGTTCCGGGTCATAGGGGTTGACGCGAATGCGGTGCGGGCCCGGTCCTTCCGAGCCTTCGCAAAGATAGTCCAGGTGATCCCAGACCTTGATCATCTCGCCGTCGCCGTTGACTTCATAGAGACAGTTCTGCCAGACCCTGCGATTGGTGTCCGTCAGCACATTGATTCCCAGCTCACCGGCAAAACCGGCGAAGTCTTCAGGCACCGGGAAAGGCAGCACGGTCTCCCCGCGCTGAGCGATGATGATGCGCTCTGGGGACTCTGCCCAGATGCCGGAGTTGCCCCCGAAAGCATAGCCATGCTCCTGAAAGGGCTGGTGCCAGCCAGAGATGACCTCATAAGGACTGGGACCGATGGGACCGCGTGCGTTTCCCTGGGCCAAGACTGGACTGGTCAGAACCAGGGACAGGGTAAGGCAGGAAAAAGTTGGAAGAATTCTCATTTTTTGGGCCTCTCGACTGAATTTACTGTTCAGTCATCTGTTATTGTCAGTAGAATGATTACACAATCCGCAGTCGATGCAAATTTGTGGCTGCAAACGACAAGGGCCGTGTTTACAAAGCCACTGTGTGCCGGGGCCGGGCCTCTGTGCTCACCAGGTAGCAACTTTTGTCGCTGCAGCGGTTCCTCAGCGGCCTGCAAGAGAAGAAACCCTTGCTAACAATAACAATACAGTAAACCAGCAGAGACCCCAAGCAGGGTCCCAAAGCAGAGACCCAAGATGAAACTGTTGTCCAATTGCCTGCTGATTGTGCTTCTGGCCTGCCTAACTGCAGCGGCTCAGGGTCAGTCTTCCGATACCGAAGAAGAAGGAGAGGTCATCGTCATAGCCGACCTCAGCCGCGCCGAATTACGCCAGTATATTGAGGAAGTCGAAGAAGAGGTCTATGCGATCTTCAATGCCAGAAATGCAGATGACAACTACGACATCCATTGCGGGCGCATGACGCCGACTGGCACGAACATCCCGCAGCGGGTTTGCGAACCAAAGTTTGTCACAGAACGCCGCTCACTAAATGTCAACGACTACCGCAATGACCTGAATGATTTGTTGACGCCTCAGCAACTGCGCGCCGCATTGGAACCGCAGTTCCGGCGCCTGACCGAGATGATGACTGAGCTGGCAGAGGAGGATGCGCAATTCGCCGAGATCGCCGGAATTCTCAATGCCCTGCGCGCGCGCCTGAACCAGCTCCAGAACTGACCTGTCGGAAAACCTGCTGACTGGTTTCGAACAAGGGAGCGAGCGCTTAGCCCGGCGGCACCTCGAGTGTCAGCTCCGCAGTGTAGAGCTGACTCCGATCGTGCGTGCGCCACGCCCAATCCAGCAGGGTCTCGGAGCTCTGGCGCACAGGCCCCGCCAGCACCACGCGGCCGTTGACCGACACCAGCAAAGGATTGCTGAAATCAACCGCCTCAGGACTAAGCATGAGAGTGAATTCACTGACCCCTCGCGCCGTCACCTGAATGGTATTGCCCGCCCGAGTGGCGCGCAGGAGACTGGGCCTGCCCTCGACGCTTAGCTCGTCGATTCTTATCCAGTGGTTGCGATTGAAGCGATCCGTTCTGTCGGTAACCCACTGCACCGTCTCAGGATGGGGATCGCGAACATTCGCGACACGAAAAGCCTCTATCTGCTGCCGTTCTTGCGGCAACCAGCGAGTATCGTGCCCGCCTCCTTCGATACTACGGAACACATGCTCGATCCCCGCCTGATCCAGGACCTCGATAAAGGGCTCCATTGTGGCGGCAGGATACAGCCGATCATTGGTTCCATTGACGATATAAAGCGCGGCACCGAAGAGATTCTCAAAATACAGCTGATAGCCGCCACCACTCTGGGCATTACGCAGCACACCGGGATGGCCAATGTAGGCAAAGTAAGAAGCCCAATGAGTCGGCTGTTTGAAGGCAAAGAAATAGGCGCCCGTGCCGCCATCCGACACTCCTGTCATGGAAACCCTGTCGTCGTCAACGTTGTAGCTCTGCTTGAGGCTGCGCAAGATAGCCTTGACGTTTTCCGCCTGCGCCGGCTGCCACCAGTAGGCCTCGCGCCAGGCCGCAGGCACGACGACGATGCGATCCTCGCGCTTAAGCCCGTCGTAGCCGCCACGCCAGAGCAAGTCTCCCGGCTGTGGGCGCTCGCGGCCAACGCCACCATGCAGCATAAATTCTACCGGATAGGGACGCGCGGACTCGTAGCTCTCGGGTATGAGCACTACGTAGGGAAAGGTTCTACCGTCACTCGCCGTGCGCTCAAACCGCTGCACGCCTACCGGCACAGCGGCCGAAAATTCGGGGCCGATCCGCAGGCGCCGATAAAGTGCTTCGACCCCTCCGGCTGTGGTCAGCAGACTTTCCCCGGCACTTTCTGCCTCCGCTTCGGTCTCGGCGAACCAGAATGCATCCACCAGTGCCCGGGTGGGATCTTCGGCAGCGGCAAGTGGCAGGGCCAGGGACAGCGCTGCAGCCAAGCCCAGAAACCTGAGACTGCAACCTAGTGCCACTTCAAAGTTCTCCGCCCAATTCGGTGAACAGTGCCCGCAGGAATCGATCCGGATCACCGTTCTCATCATCGTAGTCAGCGGTCGGATTGGCGGCAGCCACCTGTTCGTAGCTCATGCCGTCGGCGACCATCGCTTCGACCTGATCGCTGACGTCGAGAATCATGTCCCGAAAAGCCATCACATCGAGACGATCAGATACCTGACCGTGGCCAGGCACGATGCGGGTATCGGGACCGGCGCTGCCTATGAGGATGCCGAGGGCCTGCAGAGTGCCATCCAGTGTGCCGCCATTGTTGGTGTCAATAACTGGATACGCCGCAGTTCGAAACACATCGCCGGCATGAATCACGTCTGAATCGCGGAAATGTATAAAGGTGTCACCGTCCGTGTGGGCGGGAGGAACCGGGAAGGCGAAGACTTCCTCTCCGTTAAGATGGATGGTGATGGCGTCGGAATAGGTCAATACCGGTAGTGCATAGCCCGAGGCCTGGGCCTGTAGGCGCACTCGGACCTCGTCCCTGGCCAGTATCTGCACGCCCATGCGCCCCAGATTCTCGTTGCCTCCGGTATGGTCGCCATGCACGTGAGTGTTGATAAGAAATCTGATTTCCTCTGTAGAGAGTTCACGCACTGCGGCGACGATACGGTCGGTTAGAGGCGCGTATTGATCATCGATCATGACAATGCCGTCTTCTCCAATGGAGACGCCGATATTGCCGCCGGCACCCTCAAGATAATAGACATTGCCCGCGACATGGTGGGCTATTATTTCTACGTTGCTAAAATCTCTCTGCGCCCAGAGGCTAGAAGAGATCAGCATCAGGGCCAGAAAACAGCCAGGCAGGACCAGTGGTAGTCGGCTATTCACAGAATATCTCCTGTTATTGCTATTATTAAGCTCTGAGCATAAGAGCCCCGATGCCTAAAGTCCATTTTCTGAGACAACACCGTTGAGCGGGCTCAAAGTGCAAGGCTTGCGGCGGCCGGCGTCGAGCCGGTAGCGGACCCAGTTCCAGGAATCACCCATGTCTGAAATCGAATCTTCCCCGCCAGGACGGCGCCACCGAAGCCGAGCCCGCATTGCCCTGCTGGTCCTGCTGCTGGCGTTGCCCGCCATGGGCGCGGGTCAGGACGATAGCCTGCCGGTGCTGGACCTGGAGCAACCGCTGCGTCTTGATTTCTCAGGTGACTGGGAGAAGGATTTCGCCCGCAGTGAGTCCTGGGAGAATGAACTCAACCGCATGCTGCGGATTCGTCAGGAACAGGCGGCAAGGCAACAGGCGGGGCTGTCAACTGGCGGCGGTCCTGCAGTTTCCCTTGGCAATATCAATCTGAACCAGGGTCGAGGCGGTGCCGGTATCGTCGACCTGGCGCGTTTGGCCGAATATCTGACCCGGCAGAACACCATGCATATCAGCCAGGACCGTAACCGGATTCGCATCGACCGCAAGGGCGAGGCGCCCCTGGTCTGCAGTCTTGAGGCCGGCCCAATCACTTCCTTTAGTAGCCCCCAGGGTACAGAAATATGTGGCTGGGATGATCAACAGCTCGTGTTTCAGATTACGCTGCCGGACGATCTGGTCATCAGACACCGGCTCAATGTCGCTGCTGACCGCAGCCAGCTGCGCATGGTGACAAGCGTGTCCAGCCAGGGCTCGGCACCTTTCAACCTGATTCAGTCTTTCAATCGCTACGAGGCGCCCCCCGAAGACTTCAACTGCGTACTCACCCTCAGCCGGGGCCGGGTCTGCTCCCAGGTCTCTGAGTTACCATGATGCGAAAATCGGTTTTCACTCTCCTGGTGTTGCTTAGCGCCTGCGCCGGCAAACCGGCCCCAGAACCTGTAGTGCCAATCGTGGGTGAGGTGGAGCTGCTGGAGGCAATGGCGAACACGCCAAGCTGGCAGCAGCTGGATATTGGCATACCGGTATTCGATCTGGCGGTAACCAGCAGCGATGGTTACGATCTCGCCGAGACTGTCTACTCTGAAGTCAGGGCCAATGAAAGACACCTGCTGCCTTATATTTTGCGCCAGGAACTGATCGTCTCCGATCAATGGGGCGCCGTCAGAGTGCTGCCGCAAGCCGACCCTTCGGTGGATTTGCTCATTGACGGTGAGCTGCTGGAATCCACCGGTAATCGCCTGCAGCTGAGACTCAGCGCCCGTGACAGCAGTGGGCGCCCGTGGCTCGACCGGGTCTACACCGACCTGGCGCTGGAGCAGGACTATCCGCCAATAGGGCAGTTAAGAGACGACCAGCAGTCGTACCGGCTGATGTCAGAGGAGCCCTTTCGCGACCTGTTCCAGCAGTTCGCCAATGATCTGGTCCGGGTCCGGGCCAGCATGGGCGCCGCCGAGCTGCAGGAGCTCTCGGAGCTTTCCCTGATGCTGTTCGCAGCCGACCTGGCTCCCGAATCATTCAGCGACAACATCCGCCGCAATGAGGAAGGACTCTACGAAGTCATCAGCCTGCCAGCTGCAAACGATCCCATGCTGATTCGGGTACGCGACATGCGCACGCGCCACCATCTTTTTATCGACACTGTGGACGAGTACTACCAGGCGCTGTACCAGGACATGCACCAGTCCTACTTGATCTGGCGGCGGCATTCATTCGATCAGATCCAGGAAGAGAAAATGGCTTCCTCCCGCGACCGGGCACAACTGTCTTCGACCAGCTCATCGGGATTCACGGCTCTGCGCCAGCGCTATGACCGCTTTCGCTGGAGCAAGATTTACGAGCAGGAGTTCCGCGAGCTGGCATCAGGCTTCAACCGCGAGGCGGCGCCGGCAATTTTACAACTCAATGAACAGGTCCACGGCCTCACCGGCACCATGGATGAACAGTATATTCAATGGCGCCGGATCCTTAGACAGCTTTTTGCCCTGGAGATGGGGGATACCCTCTGAGCAATTCGTCTGAACAAAAAGTCGATAGTGGGAATAGTCTTGATTTCAAGCTTTGCCTGCACTACTTAAGGATGCTTAGAAAGCAAAAGAAATTGGTGTTAAATTGGGCACCGAGGGTTACGAATAATCATAATAACGAGGTCAGCCCATGTCAGAGTCCGGCATCACATCACGAAACCGTAACTGGAAGCTCATAGCAGGGATTGGCGTCGCTGCGACCCTGGCCGCAGCAGTGATCGGTTTTCTAATCTACTCCTCGGTCTGCCCCTGTGACCGTACGCCCGGGGGATTCCTGTTGGGCGAACGCGCAGACGATCCCGTGCAGGACTGGAGTTTTGCTAATGACGTGCCCCTTTGTCAGCTGCAGATTTACGATGGCATTCGCCCGCATTCGGTGAATTTGAATTGCATGTCCACGCCCGATGGAAATCTCTATCTGAGTTGCTCTGTCTGCACACTCAAGTACTGGGCGGGAAAGGTAGACGAAGATGAACCCGGGGTAATGCGACTCGACGGAGTCACCTACCCGGTAACAATTAATCGCGTGCAGAATCAATCAGAAATGCAGCGGGCCTGGCGCGCACGCGTCGAAAAGCTGCAGGTCCACGGGGGCGGGCCCTACAACCCTGTGCCTGAGCTGGACGCTGAGCGCCCGGATCACTGGTGGACATTCCACGTTGAATCAAGAACCTGATGGAGACCAACATGACACTACTAAGAAAACTTGCCCTCACCATTCTGGTCAGCGGCCTGTCCTCAACAGCCCTGGCCGCTGAGGCAAGCTGGGTAGAACTTGCGGTAAATAATTTCGGTGAACCAATCAACACCATGTGGGCAGAGGGCGAGCTGTCTTTCGCCGCTGACGGCACCATGGTCTTCTGTAGCGCCAGGGAAGACATGGCGGTGGCTCCAGGCGACCCCAAGGATCTGTACATCGCCACCTTTAACGCCGAAACCGGGAGCTGGAATACGCCGGTCAACATGGGCATCCCCGTCAATGCGGCGCCGGCAACAGAGGATGACCCACTGCGTCGCGGCGACGATCGCGAGCCCTGGATTACCAGCGATGGCAACACTATCTACTTCAAATCGGACCGCCTGGCGACCACTAGCCCCCGCAACAACAACGACCTCTTCGTGACCCGAAGGACCGACGGGCAGTGGTCCGAACCTGAACTGGTCGGTTTCCCCATCAGCACTAACGTCGGCGACGAACACTGCCCGGCCATTCTTCAGGACGGGCAGACACTGTGTTTCGCTTCCCGACGCGAGGGCGGTTATGGCGGCTCTGACATCTGGTGCTCACAACAGGACGACGACGGCAACTGGATGCAGCCGGTGAATCAGGGTCCCAACATCAATACCGCGGCCGAGGAATTTCATTTCACCCAGGACAGTGAAGGCGTCGTGTATTTTACCTCCAATCGTCCCGGCGGTTACGGCGGCATGGATATCTGGGGCGCCGCTCAGCTCGGAGCCAATGAGTGGGGGCCGGCGTTCAATCTGGGGCCCTCAATCAATACGGCGTCGGCCGACATGTGCCCTGCCCTGCCCCCCGGCGAACAGGCCTTCAGCTGGTTTTCCTCACGTCAGGACAACAGCTTTGGCAACATCGATATTTTCTGGACCAGAAAACTGAATGTCCGGAATGAGCCGTGAATCCAAGGTGGTTCTCCCCCTGGCTGTGCCTGCTTCTGCTGACAGCATTGGCCAGGGGTCAGGACTACCAGTATAGCGTTAGCAATGACTGGATAGTCCTGAGGGACGGCGTCCGCCTGGCTGTCACCCATTACATTCCGCAACCGAAATCGCCCGCGGAGACCTTTCCCGTTCTCCTGAGCATGCTGCCCTATCGCAAGGACGATATTTCCCGCAACTGGGCGCTGCAGCATTATGATTACTTCGCCCGCAAAGGTCTGGCCCTGGCCCGCGTCGACATCCGGGGTACCGGTGGCTCCGAAGGCGAACTGCCAACCAGAGAATATTCCGAAGTTGAGATCGACGATGCCGTCGAGGTGATTGCCGCCCTGGCTGACCTGCCCTGGTCTAATGGCAACATCGGCATGTGGGGCATTTCCTGGGGTGGCTTCAATGCCCTGCAGACTGCCATGCGCAACCCACCCGAGCTCAAGGCGGTGCTGGCTGCCCACGCCTCCGATGACCTCTACATGAATGACGTTCATTTCAACAACGGCAGCTTCGGCGTTGACGAATACATCCTGAGCATCAACCACATGACCGGTTTCATGCGCTCGCCTGACTACGCCGTCGACGCTGATTATTTCAGTAACCGCTTCGATCGAGAGCCGTGGTTATTCAATTATCTGCGCAATTCGAGTGATAGTGATTTCTGGCGCCAGGGCTCGCTTAAATATCATTATGAACTCGTGCAGACGCCGGTCATGCTCATCAATGGACTCTACGACGGTTACCGGGACACGGCAGCGGCAGCCATTGCCAACCTGAACGTACCTGTTCAGGCCTGGCTCGGCCCCTGGAATCATAGCTGGCCCGACACCAGCAGCCCTGGTCCCCAGTGGCAATGGCGCCCGCAGGCACTGGCCTGGTGGCAGCGCTGGCTGCAAGTGTCGTCGACTCCGAATCCGGGCGAATTAGGCGGCGATAGCGAAATTGATAAAACCCTGCATTTTTTCCTGCGCGCCGGTCACCCACCGGGGCGAGATCTGGAGACAGTAGCCGGCGACTGGTTCGCTGGGAGCTGGCCTCTGCCGAGGCCAGAGTCGGAGCCTCAGCGTTGGTATCCAGGCGCAAACGGGCGTCTTAACAACGCTCTCCAGGGTGGGCCCAATATACAGATTTTGGTGCCCGACCCCAGCAGTGGACATCAGCTTGGAGAGTGGTGGGGGGATCTGCAACCCGATATGCGGGCAGTCGATGCCCTGAATCTCACTTACGACAGTGACTTTCTCAGCACGGCTCTGCCTGTCGTGGGTCAGCCAGAGGTGAGCTTGCGGGTCAGCGCCGATGCCGTTAAGGCCAACTGGATCGTGCGCCTGGAGGACGTCAGCCCCTCCGGTCAGGTGACTATGGTGACGGGCGGCTCACGCAACAGCATGCTAGCAGGCGATCCACTGGCTCTGGAAACGGATCAGCGCGGGGAACATTATCTGCTGCGCGTGCCGCTGCACTTCACCACCTGGACGTTTCAGCCTGGTCATCGCATTCGCTTGGTCATAGGCAATGCAGCCTTCCCAATGATCTGGCCGTCGCCGGAGCTGCGGGTTTCTTCCCTGCGCTTTAATGACCCTGAAACCCATTTGACGCTGCCGCACTGGCGCCGGCCTGAGCAAAGCACGGCAATCGATCTGACCGCGCCCTCCCCTGCTGATAGCAATCTGGTGGCCCCGGTAAGTCTGGGCCCGGTCGACTGGATTGAAAACCGCGACGAGGTGATTGAGGACCGATCTGCTGGCTCGGTTTCTGTAATCCGCCAGAGTGGAGTCGCCTACCGCATGGACGCCGACTCCAGCGGCTCTGACGCCCCCGTTCTGGAAACCGGTCGCTATACACGCCACACCACCCAGCGCCAGAATCCAGCATTGACGGAGTACGAGGGCTGGATGGAGTATCGCCTGCGCCTGAACCAGAACGCACCGCCGCTGCACTATCGCACGCATATTAAACTGGAGTCCGATGCCAGGGATTTCTATCTCAACATCGAGCGCCGACTATGGGACGAGTCCGGAGAGATCCGGCGCCGGCAATGGTCTGAACGTATACCCAGGGCGGCCCACTGATTGACAGCAGCGGGCCATGGGGAGCGGCAACAACCCGCTCACCCCGTGCGGTCTGCCTGCGCGAGTAAAAGCATAACCGCAACTGAGATCAGCAGTAAAACGGCCGCGATTCACCTACCGTCCCAAGCTCATCGCAGCCATCCGTGCCGTTTGTGCTCAGGCAAGAGCCGTGTCAAACAGGGCCATCATGCGGCTCCAGGCACGCTCGGCCTGGGCCTGATGATAAACCTGGGAATCGACGGGACACCAGCCGTGTAGGGTGTCTTCATAAACTTCTATCTCAGCTTCTATGCCGGCATCCGCATAAGCTTCTCGCAGCATGACCTTGGCGTCAGGATCGGCCTCATCATCATTTTCCGCAATACAGTGCAGCATGCGCGCTCGCGTGTCCGGAATGAGCAAATGCGGGCTGTTTGACTGCTCAGTTGCCAGACCGCCGCCGTGGAAGGTTGCCCCTGCTGCCATCCGCTCGGGCACTGCGGCCACGGTGCGCATGACCATGGGTCCGCCCATACAGTATCCGGTGGTGCCCATGCCTTTGCTGCTGTCCACAGCCTCCTGCTCGTCGAGCCAGGCGATGAAAGCACGAGCATCGGTGAAATGGGTCTCGGCGTTGAGGTTGCGAGCCATCGGCAGAACAATGTTGCGGGTTTCGGTTTGACCAAAGCTGGCGCCGCGCCCTACCACCGGGGCCCGGGCATCTCTGTAGAAAGGATTTACCGTCAATACTGCATAGCCAGATCTCGCCAGACGCTGTCCCATGGCCCTGAAAGCAGGGCGCAGAGCGAGAATATCCGGCCAGACCAGAACCGCGGCATGGGCGCCCATCGCCGGATGCGCGAAATGAGCATCGGCAACGCCATCTGGAGTCTCAATCTCTACATTCCATTCCGTAATCGACTGGGCATTTGCCAGCGGCGGAAATAGCGCCGCCAGGCCGGCTGTTGTTGCCAGTCTTGTGAAATCACGCCTGGTCATCTCTGGATGCTTACGCAGATACTCTTCCACATCCCGCTGGGTGTCTTTATCGCACATGCAGTCTCTCCTTTTTCTGAATTCCAATTGTGACAGGGTTTCCTGTCTGGAGATTATGGCGAGGCCGATGAAAAGACAATAGCTTTCATTGCCAATGCCCGGTCAGTTGCCCTAATACCATCATTCAACTGTCGCCACGAAAGTAAATGCCTTTGCCGCCCAAGAAAATCTCTGTGCTTCGTGCGCAGGCGTTGAGGTCAAGATCTGCCGTAACGAACCCATAGCTGTGCTTTCGGCCTCGACCGGAAAGCATTGACTCTTTGCATCCGGACACCGGCTAAGCGGCCGATGCGACATTGCCTCAGGCGCCGTTAGACGCGGTACACTTAAGGATGCTCTGATTAACTCAGAGACCCCGGAATAATTACCAGAATAATAAAAAGGAGAGCTGAGCATGCCAATTCTCAACCGCCGACAGTTTCTGAAGACCGCCGGCTCCGGCGTTATAGCAGGTTTGGTCCCGACACTCGCCCGGGCGCAGCAGGTTCAGGTGGAAACCATTGCCGGTATCGGCAGCGCCGGCTACGAGCCGGAGGGCCGACGCGGTTTGCCGGCCATGAGTACCTCCATCAACAATCCCTATGGAGTTGTTTTCGGTCCCGATGGCGCTCTGTATTTCTGTGAAGTAGACAGCGGTCGCATCCGTCGCCTGTACCTGCCCACGAACCTGATTACCACTGTAGCCGGCAATGGCGAGAAAGGGTTCGATTCGGAGTCACGCCGGCCACTGGAAACGCCCTTTTCGGCACCCCATGAGATTCGCTGGGATAGGGAGGGCAATCTGTACGTCGTCGAGCGTGATGCCCACGCGGTCAGACGCATCGCCGGACGCACGGGATTGGTGACCACGCTCGCCGGTAACGGAGAACCAGGCTTTATCGGCGACGGTCGCCCGGCCGTGCTGTCACAGCTCAGTCGCCCCCATAGCATTGCCTTCGACGCCGGCAATAATCTGCTGATCTGCGATCTTGGCAACGGGCGCCTGCGCCGGGTCAGCCGTGCCAGCGGAATAATTCAGACCATAGCCGGCACTGGTGCGAGCACTACGACGCCAGATCGGGCCCCCATGGCAGACACTCCGCTAAATGGGCCGCGCTCGATAACCACCGATAACAACGGCTTTGCCTATCTGGTTCTGCGCGAGGGCAACGCGGTATACCGTCTGGACCCTGCCAATGACGAGATGCAGCGCATCGCTGGTACCGGAGCGCGCGGCTATGACGGTGACGGTGGCCCGGCCATCGATGCGAGCTTCAACGGCCCCAAGGGAATTGCCTGGTCGGCAGAGGACAACTGCCTGTACATCGTCGACACCGAGAACCATGTGATTAGAAGAATGTCTCTGGCAAGTGGCTTAATCGACACAGTACTGGGCACCGGAAAACGGGCGGATGGCCCGGACGGTGACCCACTGCGCTGCGCCCTGAACCGGCCCCATGGAGTCTGCGTCGAACGCGGCGTAGTGTTTGTAACCGACAGTGAAAATCATCGTATTCGGGCTGTATCCGGGCTGATGTCGAATCGTTTACAGCCACAGAATGCTTAGGAATTCTCCGCGCGACACACTAGATGCATAAGACAAGTGCAAAGTCCCGACCCCGCCCGCAGCCATGACTCGATGTCTGTCTTCAATGCCGCGAGCTAGCCTATAATCTGGTTTCAAATCGACCCAAGGAGAACAGAGTGAGCGAAGACAAAGTCAGGAAACTGATGGAGGATCTGATTGCGGAGCTTGAAGCTGGCGAGGCCGTGGATGCAGAAACCGTATCGGTAGCCAGACAGCTGGAGGATGATATTCATGCCTACATCAATCCGGAAGTGGATACCAGCGAAAACACGGTTATGGATGATGCCATTGCGCTTGAAGCAAGTTTCGCCGCCCGCCACCCGGTCGCCGAAAAGATATTGCGCGAGGTGATCAACAGCCTGAGTCGAATCGGAATTTAGGATCTGCTCACTGGCCGGGATATCCGGTGGTTAATTCAGACTGGCAACAAAATTCAGGGCCTTTGACTAGACAAGTATGGACCCCTCTCGGTCGCCAACCACAAAGCCAAACTAGCGATGCTTAAAAAAATCGGCAGGTGGAGTGCTGCGGTCACGGTGGTGGTTGTCGTGGCGACGACAGCCTTATAGGGTATGCCGTCACCGCGGTTCAGATCCTGCAGCCAGGTATTTATATCGCCATGAACGGAGGCATCTACCCCCACGACGCGGTGAGAAAGGACGTTGAGCAGCAGACATTCCTGCTGATTTAGGGCACCCATTCAGCACTGCGCAAAAGGTCTTTAACTGTGGCACAGCAATGATTCCAACCAGAATCATTTGGGCTCCCTGGATTATCTCCAGCGCCTGCATCGGCAATCGGCCTGCGGCTGAGATCCCGGGTGACTAATGATCCTTCGGCTCAGTCGAAGATGGCTGCGTTGCGCCTGGCGATCTCCATGTAAGCTTCTTTAAATCCAGGCAGCAGGAAGCCCTGATCGATCAATTCATCAGTTGCCGCCTCGTATTTGTTGAAATAATCCTCATAGGAAAGATACAGGCCGCCGACTGAGTTCCTTGCATCCCTGTTCTGCAGAGCTACGACCGTATTGCTGGAAAATGGGATATAGCCTCCAGTCAGTCGCGCCAGTGACGCCTCGGCACCGTTTTCCGGGGCGCGCAGATTCCAGGGCACGAAGGTACCAAGTGGCACTTTAGTGAGAGGCGGCAGAATCGTGGCGGCGTCCGTGTCGTTATTATCGCTGTCCACGGCCGGTACCAGAGCCTGATAGTACTGATCGGAGGAGTCGGGATGGCTGTCGATTATTCGATCGCTGTCCCACCTGCTGCCATAATCGGCGCGCCTGGGTTGATACAGAGAAGCGGGATGATTGATGCCATTCATGGGGTTCCAGGCATCGCGATTGATGCGACCGTCCATATGTGATGGCACCAGGGTGCCCGCGTCAATCCTCGGGTAGCGGGATTCTGGTGGCTCCTCTCCAAGAGCCACCCAGTCGTACATGGCGGCAATCAACGATTCGGATATTGGCGACCACATATTCGGATTAGGAGGAAGTTGACCTCTGGTTGCCTCCCGCACGACGCCGTCACCCGAACCGTGTTGTGAGCCCCCGATCGTATAGAAACGCACCTCCTCAGGAATGCTCGCATCAGCGTTGCCCCGTGGATCGGTGTGCGCGAGCGAGCCGGCTCTAACCCAATATTCATTGCTGGTCTGGATGTGCATGACCCGGGGCACCGTGCCCGTCTCCCGGGATCTGCTGAGAATGCCGTCAACACGACCAGTGTACGGGTCGGTGCTGGCGCCGTAAGTAAAAGGAAAAAGGTCATTCGGGAAAAGAAAGTTGGAGTGGTGGCCGTTGGTCCGGGTAGGCATGGCGAAACGATTGTTGAACATGCCGAATCCGCCACCCGCGATTATAGGAATCACACCGTCGAAAACAATTCGGCCCTCGAGGTCGGCGTTGAAACCGTCGTGAAGAAAAAGTCTTAGCAAGCGCCCACTCTGGGAAATTCCCCAAGCGATGGCATGATCGATATCAGGCAGTCCCAGAGGCTCGAGTTCCGAAGCGCCCGGACCGCCGTAGCGGATCAAAGAGACCATGTCGCGGATTCCGGCCATGCCGGCGGCCGCCAGCACGGGATCTTTGGCCTCATAAATCAGCTCATAAATATAGCCCGGTGTCAGCCCGCCTTCTACGTTGAGCAGGATCTCCGGTTGGTTGCTTTCGGGGACCTCGTTGACAGTGAGGGAAAAACCGGAACCTTCGATCGGTATTCTTGGATCGTCCTGATACAGTCTCTGCGTTAGTGTCGCATCTGCCAGGCCTGACTCCGTGGGTTCATAGGCCAGATGACCACCGCCGGCAATGTTCACATCATTGGCGGCACGCTCGACGCTGATTTCGTAGCGCACGGCGCCGGTAACCGGCCTGTCCTCACTGCCCACCACGGGCGCGTGCAGTCTGATTCTGCCCGGCCGGGGAGTAATCTCATTAATCCAGCCCGTAACGAGGTAGGTGAAACCACGTTCACTCAGCGGATGTTGTAATGAAAGCTCCGGAGGAATAGTCGAATTACCGCGATTGTTCACATTGTAGAGCAGGCCGTCGCTGGCAATATTGTCGGAAGGGAGCAGAAGCTTGAAGTCTGCGGAATATTCAACCAATCCCTGGGCGTTACGTGGAGCCAGCTCCAGGTCAGTAATCATCGCATTGGCCGGATCATCCGGATCCAGGGTCAAGTGGACGACGCCTGTGACTGACTCGTAGGTGAAGTCTACACCCGTCTCGGAAATGGTCTCTCGCTGCATTACGTCGATGCGTGCTACTTCCGCCTGGCCTCCAGTGGGCACCAGCACGAACACTAAAATCAGCGCCGAATAGATTGCTGACGCTATGAAACCAAGCCTCGGAAATGGAATTCTCATGGGCAAACCTGCCGAATAGTGTTAAGGATGCTCTGATTAACGCAGGTATCCTTAAGAAAGGAAGACGACTTTTTTTGCTGAGTCTTGATGATTTAGCAGTTCAAGTCAACGCCGTGCTTGTCTATTCATCCAGGCCGGAAGACCGTTGAACCAGATCATACTGACGCCTTTTATAGATTGCGGGCACGAGCGCTGTCAGTATTGATCCCAGCACCAGCATCGCGGCACCAAGCAGGGACAAGGTGGAAAGGCGATCCGAGAATTCATAATCGGGAGAGAAAAAGACAATGAGCTTGAGCGTCCCGATAGTAAACAGGGGCGCCAGCGCCAGAGTCGCGCTGACCTTAGAGGCATCCCAAAGATTAAGAGCCTCGGCGAAGCTGCCGTAGGCAACCAGAGTGTTGAGGCAGCAAAAGGCCAACAAAGTCAGATGCCAGCCTTCGAGTGAAAACAGGGTCGACGGCTGGATAAAAGGCAGCAGTACCACTATCGACACCGTATAGATGCTAAACAGAATCTGCACCGAGCTAAACTGCCGCAACAGTCGTTTCTGCAACAACGCGTAGAGTGTCCAGGTGACGGCGGCGAAAACTACGATTATAACTCCCAGAGTTTCAGTATTATTGATATTAACGAAAACAGCCATTCGGTCGTTGAAGAACAACAGCAAACCAAGAATGATCAGTCCAGTTCCCAATTTCTGGATACCAAGAAATGGTTCCTTGTAGACCACGACGCCGCCAAGAATCAGAAAAAGTGTAGTTAGCTGGATTACCGCCTCGCTGGTTTCCGCGTTAACAAAGTTCAGACTGTATGAGAACAGAAAGTAGTTGGCGCAAAGACCGAGTGCGGCAATCAGCAGGAGAAGCCTCGGACGCAGCGTGATCTGCGCCAGGCGAGGAAGTCTCCTGGTCACGGAAAGCCAGGTTAGCAGTACCGCGAAGGCGACAAGAAACCGATACCAGACAATCGTTGTGGCCCCCATGCCCAGAAGTAATTCCTTGAGAGCGATAGGAAGCACCCCCCACATCATGGCGGCAATCAGCGACAGCAGAAAGCCTGCCAGAGGGTTCTGTTCCTGAGCTTGCATGATCTACTGGCTAAAAGCGCGGAAAAGCCCTGACGCAGCTGGGCCGTTCACGACCGTACCAGGCTACTGCCCGGTGTTCTCGTAATAGACAACATTGCTGGTACCGGCTCCTATTGCGACGATGTCATCGTAGCCGTCAGCATTGAGATCGGCTATTGCCAGGCCGGAAACGGCAACGTCGCCATCGTCTAGGGCGATGCGCTGCCAGCCCCGATCGGAGCCAAGGAAGCGGAAGATGGCGAGCTGGTAGGGCTCCGACCGGCCACCGGCCACAATCTCGTCATTACCGTCATTGTCCAGATCAGCGGTTAACAGCCCGTGTCCATTGGCAAACCCCGTATCGATAACGAGCCGGTTCAGCAAACCATCTGCCGCAGCCGCACCGCTATAGACGACAACCTGATTACCGTGCCAAGGTTCCACTGTGGCAAGGAAACGATCGTTATTGTTCAAATATCCGATATCTACTTCACTCGAACCGATTCCAGGCCTTTCCCTATTCTGCAGCCCCAGCCCGAGTTGGCGCTGAAAGACAGGTCGTCCTTGCGTAGCAAGTTGAAAGAGATGGACGCCGCCAAAACTGGCCGTAACAAGATCTTCCTGACCATCGCCATCCCAGTCGTGAATTGCCAGTCCATGTGCCAGCTGCAGGGATTCGTTCAGGACGATGCCTGGCCATTCATCGACGTCCAGATCGGGGGGAATGGAATAGGCCTTCAACGGCAAGTCCACGTCATACATCGGCCCGGTCGCGCCGCGGCCGATGATGGGTAGGTTGATCAGTTCGAGATCGCCGTCACCATTGACGTCTCCCCACTTAACCCGGTGTGAGGTAGGGATCGCATCGATATAGTGCATTTCCCAGTTCTGGTTGGTCATGGGATCACCTGGATTCTCGAGCCAGTGCAGCAGCCCTCCCGAAGTAGAATCACCCAGAGAAAACTCGCTGGCCAGGACCATGTCCATGTCGCCATCGCCATCTATGTCGAGGGGTGCGGCGTCAATATTGCGGTTAGCAACCGTACTGATGCTGTATTTCTCCCAGCCAGGATTCCGATACCAAACAAACTGAGCTGGATTGGTGGCCAACGCGATTACATCTGTCAGGCCATCGTTGTCGACATCGGCAACTTCAACGCCATAGCCGCCGCGCATGCTGGAGTCCAGGGTTGTTTTCTCAAACTCGACGAACCCTCTCTGAGCGTCCGCAACCTGGCAGGCAGAAAGCAGGCCGGTGAAGAGAACCCACAGGTGAGAGTTAAAAAACAGGTTCAAGGGAGTGGATCTAGTCATTTCGCTTTCCAATAATCGGCACTGTCTGAATGAAGAGGAAACTTAATGCCTCGCCAGCTTGAAAGCAAATACGCGAAATTCCCGGGTGGGCTTCGCAGTCTGCTGCGGATCAGGACAGCTTGATGTGGCGCGAGAAACGGGCGCTGAGGAATTCCATCTGATCCGCGAGCACATTGTGATTGGACAGATAGAGGAACTCATACTGATTGGGTACGAAGGGGATTGCCAGCAGTTGCATGCTGGCTTCCTCCGGCAGGCGATCAGCCTTGCGATTGTTACAGCGCCGGCAGGAAGTGACCACATTGGTCCAGGCGTCGTTGCCGCCGCGGGAGATAGGTTTGACGTGATCGCGGGAGAGTTCAGTAACAGCAAACTCTCCACCACAGTACAGGCAAATATTCTTATCGCGCCGGAACAGGAATTTGTTTTCAAGAGGAGGGTCGAAGCTGTCCTGATGGACTTTGCCTTCACAGGCGACAATACTCGGAAGCCTGAGCACCGATTGGTGGCCTAGGTTGTTGAAACCACCGCGAATCTCCATGATCGTATCGCCCATGGACCAGATTACCAGATCCTTGACTATAAGCGTGGCTGTTTCCTCCCGGGTCAGCCAACTGACCGGGATACCCGCCTTGTTGAGTCGAAGAATTTTGGCATTCATGTGTCTACCTGTTAAGGGGAACGCACAGCTAAAGTTTACACATCCAGTCTACCGGCGCAATTGATTTCGGCGGAATCAACCCCCACGTTTTTTAACAATTGCACAAAAACTCTAGCTTATACAATCAATCTGCCACACTTCGCACCCAGGGCGGCAGTTGCCACTCTTTCCGTGGCATAGCACTGAAGATAACCTGTAATCAAATCGGTTCTTCGCAGACTTTAAACCTGCCTTATTTTTCCGCCCTGCGTTCACGCCAACGGCGATAACCACCAGAACTCAGCCAGTAGCCTGCCTGTAGCAGAACTAGCAGTGCCAGAAACAGAGGCAGCGTACCCAGGTCCGGACCACCAACCCGAAAGAAAAACACCGCATTGTATTGCCTCTCCTGCACCGGATGAGTAGCTGTTACCACTCCGATGTATTGTCCGCGCTCTGAAAATTCATAGCTGGCCCGATAGTAGCCCCCCTCTTCGATTTGGCTAGGCTGGTAAAAGACGGTGGCCCCTTCCAGGTCCTCGATAGCCTCGATATCTTCCCAGGTGGCGAAGCGTCCCACTCCGTTCACGTCGCGCACGACCCTGAAATCCACAGCCATTTCCGATAGCAGATCGTGAAGATATTCCATAACGAAAACAGACTGGGCAGTGTCAGGAATGTCCTCGCAGAACTCTTCGTTGCCCCGGGATTCTGGCTGGAATACGGTAAAATGCGCCTGCAGGAAATTAATGTTGATTACACACTGGTCCTCTTCAAAGGCGACACCACCGTGCCCGTGCGCAGCCCCCGGCAGTAAACAGAGAGCAGTGAGCAGGGCCAGTAGCCCGGTCTGTGCTGACACCTTGCGGGAGTGATACCGGTATAGCGTTGGCATTAACTCGGTGGCGGTCACGGCCATTACCAGGGCACGACCTTACCGTCATAGGCCAGGAATTGGCCGCTGTGAGCCTGCTTCAGGCCGTCTACCAGATCCAGCATGCCACTGACGCTGGTGTGAGTGTCGATAAGCGCATTGGGCCCACCCATGTCCGTTCGCACCCAGCCCGGATGCAGCAGAAGCACACTGAACCCATCGTCCGCCAGGTCGACGGACAAACTCTTAACCGCGGCATTCAATGCCGCCTTGGAAGACCTGTAAATGTATTGTCCACCACCGCTGTTGTCCTCAATGGAGCCCATTTTAGAGGTTATGTAGACAAGTTTCTTGTCTTCACCTTTGCGCAGACTGTCAATGAGCAGTTGGGTTAGCAGCACCGGGGCGATCGCATTGATATGCAGCACATCGGCCCACTCCTTGCCCTGAACATGACCGAACTGGGCATCCCTGGGCCCATAGACTCCGGCGTTGTTGATGAATACATCGATCGTCCTGCCCTCGAGGCGCTTGGGAAAGTTACCGAGCGATGCGCCGTCGGCGACATCAAGCTCGAGCAACTCTAGTTCCTGATGACGCTGGCTTAACGCGCGCAACTCCTCTGCTTTGTCGATATCGCGACAGGTTGCGATCACGGAATCACCGCGCGCTAGCAGTTGCTCGGTGAATTCCAGGCCGATGCCTCGATTGGTCCCGGTTACCAAATAAGTGGTCATATTGACTCCTGGAAAAACTTGCTGAGTGTACACTGGGTCGGATTCGGCCTTACGGCTAGCGTAACTGTCCGGCAGGCCGCCAGAGGAGGCGTAATCTAACGCGCCTGAAGACTCTGGTCAAAGCAGCGACCTAACCTACGATCGGGCTGCGCTGGCGGTTCTGTTATACTGTCCGCGAAGCAAAAACAAACTCTGAATAAGTTTATGAAGCACGCTATTTTCTTTGTCTGTCTCATATCGCTGCTCATCCTGGCCACCACGTTACAGGCGCAGAATCCGCAGGAGATACTGGTAATCGGCGTCGTGCCTGCCGGAGCGACACTCGAACAGTCTAAAGTACCTTATCCGGTACAGACCGGCTCCGCCGAAGCGCTAGAGAACATGAATAGCCTGTCGGTAGCAGACTTTCTGCAGCAAAGCCTCACCAGCGTTTCTCTGAACGACGCCCAGAACAACCCCTTACAGCCGGATATCCAATACCGTGGTTTCACCGCCTCGCCCTTGCTTGGCCTGGCGCAGGGACTCGCCATTTATCAGCAGGGAGTCAGGGTCAATGAACCCCTGGGTGATGCGGTAAACTGGGACTTGATTCCACAATCGGCTATCGCCAGTCTAACCCTGAGCGGCGGCGCCAATCCTCTTTACGGGCTCAACACCCTAGGGGGTGCACTGGTTCTGGAGATGAAGAACGGCTTTGATCATGAGGGTGCCCAGGTAGAGATCAGCTCAGGCTCTTTCGGCCGTAGCCAGGCCAGCGTAGAGTATGGCGGCAATGCAGGCAGCCTCGCCTGGTTTGCCAGCCTTGAGCACTTCAAGGAAGATGGCTGGCGCCAGTATTCGGACTCGGAAGCCCTTAATTTCTACAGCAGCGTGGGCTGGCGCTCGGAATTCAGCGAGCTAAACCTGAACTACCAGTATGGTGACTCCGAGCTGATCGGCAATGGCTCCTCTCCCATCGAACTGCTGGAAATAAATCGCGCCGCAATCTTCACCGGGCCCGACGTCACAGAAAACAACCTGCATGCATTCAGCCTTGATTACGCCCACGACGTCAGCTCAAGCATAAGTTTCGGCGGTAACCTTTTCCTGCGCCACAATGAGACCGACTCATTCAACGGCGATGGGTCCGAATTTAGCGTCTGCAGTTTCAGCACCGGACCGGGCCTGATAGCAGGTCTCGAGGACGATGACCTGGAAGAGGTCGGCCTGGAGTTCGAGCAGGTTTGCGGCAGCCAGTTCGATGACAGCGATGGTCTAGAAGACTTTATCAACAGCGTCGCTATGGATCTCGGCGACGAGGAGGCGTTCGATATTGAGGGTTTCGACAACGACGAACTCAGCGGTACCGGCGTATTGGCCGACGACGCCATCAACAACCTGAGCAACCGCGAACAGACCAGTTCTGGTGCCGACTTTCAATGGACACTGCAAAATAGTCTGTTCGCACTACCGGGCCAGCTTATCGCCGGGGGTAGTTATTATCTCGGCGAATCTGCCTTCGACGCCGTGGTTGAATTGTCAGCAATAGATCCGCAGACGAGATTGACTACCGGGCTCGGCACCGGCACTTTTGTGGATGCTGAAGCCACGAGCATCGATACGACGACCGAATCGAGCAGTCTTTACTTCAGCCAGACCTTAGATGTAGCTGAGAGAATTGCGCTGACTGCTTCTGCCCGACTCAACAGCACTCGGGTGCAGCTTCAGGACCGCTCGGGCGTGCGGCCAGAACTCAACGGAAATCATCGCTTTACAGCTTTTAACCCGGCCCTGGGCCTTACCTGGCAGTACGGCGAAACGCAAAATTTTTACGCTAACATTAGTCGATCCTCAAGGGCACCCACGCCCATTGAGCTCGCCTGCAACGAAGGAGTATTTGATCTTGCAGTCCAGTACGCACTGGAAGCCGGCGAAGACCCCGATGATGTCGATTTCGAGTGCCGCCTGCCCAATGCTTTTCTCGCAGATCCACCTCTGGAGGACGTGGTCGCGGAGAGTTTTGAGATCGGCATTCGCGGCGAGATCGCCAGTCTGCTGTTTAGTCTTGGCGGTTTCCACACCATCAATCATGACGACATTCTGTTCCAGACCACCGGTAGACAAACAGGACTGTTCGCCAACGTCGACAAGACCCGGCGCCAGGGCATCGAGTCGATGTTGGCGGGTCAGTGGGGTAAACTGAACTGGCGCGCAAGCTACAGCTACATAAGCGCCACCTTCGGAGACGAATTCTCCGCACTCAGCCCCAACCACGATTTCGCCAGTCAAACCGGTGAGATTCAGGTTCAATCCGGGGACCGCCTGCCGGGGATCCCGGAGCATCAATTCAAGTTGATTAGCAACTATACACTCTTGCCCGATCTCGACCTGGGCTTTGACCTTATTGGCAATGGCAATCAATACCTGCGCGGCGATGAGTCCAATCAGCTCGACCCAATTGATGGCTATATCGTTGTGAATCTGCGCGCCCGCTATCGCCTTGCGGATAGTTTCGAGCTCTTCGCCCACATCGAAAATCTCCTTGATGAAGAGTACGAGACTTTCGGTCTGCTCGGAGAAGAACCGGGAGAGCTTGATGTACCGATCATTGAAGATCTCTCTGTTCCAGTCTTCCTTGGTGCGGCCCAACCCAGAGCTGGATTTATCGGCTTTCGTTATCGCTTTTAGAGCGAGATTGTCTTAGGACGCCAGCTACAGTCAGAGCTCCTGAAATTCGCGCCGACTTAGAAGAAAACCACCAACTAATACCAGCACGATGCCAGCAAGCTCGAGCAGTTTGAAGTGTCCATCCAGAAAAAGCCACTCCAGCGCCAGAGTTAGCACTGGCGACAGTCCGACCAGGGCTGCTGCGAGCGCTGCTCCCTTCAGGGCCATGCCACGATAGAGCAGGATGATGCCCAGACCGATGCTGATTCCCGACAACAGGATCCAAAGAAGTTCATCACCCACCGGCCAGGTCGGTAATGTACCGCTCAGCCCAAATACAATGATGAGCATGATACTGCCATAAAAAAACCTGTTGAATGCAGTCCATTCAGCGCTCAATTTTCCCAGGCTTTTTTTGGCCAGGGCATCGCAGAGCCCCATCATTGGCAGAGTTAGCATTAGCAGTAGGTCTCCAAAAACAAACTCCCAGCGCAGGCCCTGGGCACTCATAACAAGAATTCCAATCGTCATCAGCGCAATGACTGCATATCCCCGCAGCGGCAGCCTCTCCCCCAATAACAGATAGGCAAAAACAGCGGTTGCCGCTGGATACATCGCTTGGAAAACACTGCGATGCGTTGCGGTAGTGGTCTTCAGGGCCCAAAGGTTCAGCAGCACAACAACTCCCGAGGCAATCGCACCGATGAGCAGCAGGTAGCGCCATTGCGTAAAAAGTGCTTCCGGCCTTTGTCGCCAGGCCGGTACAACGAGGCAAACCACCGTCACCAGATTGATGGCGATGACTAGTGTTAGTAGATCGGAGCCCGAGTCTACCGCCAGTTTTTCGAACAGTGGCACTAGTCCCAGGCAGACCACCGCGCCAGCCATGATCATCAGAAAGCGCAGATTCTCGGGTTCTTTCGACTCATCTTTCATCGCTTGTTGTTACCGTTCTTGTCGATTTGATTTACAGCACTGTTGTCGCCACACCACCTATCGACCTCTCCTGAACGATTAACTTTTTATACTCAGCTTTAGTCACCTGTGGAGTGAGTCCTGGCACCTTGAGAGCGTTCGCCTTACACAGTAAAGTGTAATGTAAAGACTCAAGGAATTCTTATTGTTTATGTTAAACAGAATCTTGTTGATTTTCCTGTCCAGCCTGTTGATGACGACCTCCGCGGCGCAGGTAGAGGAGTTACAGACCGCAACTTTTGCCGGCGGCTGCTTTTGGTGTATGGAACCACCTTATGATGAACTGGATGGTGTAGTTGAAACCACCTCTGGTTATGCAGGTGGTGAAGTAATCAATCCCAGCTACGATCAGGTCAGTCGCGGCGCGACTGGTCACGCGGAAGTTGTTAGAGTCACCTACGACCCGCAACGAGTCGATTATAGTCGCCTGCTGGAGGTTTTTTGGCGCAACATTGATCCTCTGGATGGTGGTGGGCAATTTTGTGATCGGGGCAGTCAGTACCGCAGCGCAATTTTCGCGGAGAACGATCGCCAGCTGGGGTTGGCGCGCGCTTCCTTGCAGCGCCTGGCCGACTCGGGGCGATTGGCGGGCGAGATCAAAACCGAGATAAACGAGCTAGATGCGTTTTATGCGGCCGAAGACTATCATCAGGATTATTATCAGAAAAACCCAATCCGCTATCGATTCTATCGCTTCAGCTGCGGCAGGGGTGGGCGCCTGGATGAACTCTGGGGGTCATGATTTACGCAATGTATTTACGCAATGTTAAGGTTAAGCTTATAGTCGCAACCATTGCTGCCATCCAGTCAAAGATCTTTTTCGAAGTGCGCAATAGCAGCTTTAAACGGTCCGCCCGGCAGTTAGCTTGTACCGCTGCGGACCATGCCCCTCCGGGGTGTCTTTATTTTTCGTCGGCTCGTTGTGGTTACGATGAACCTGGGGGTTGACTTCCCTGGCTTCGTTCCTGCCGGCTTTTTCGGCTGCCGCTGCTTGTTCAGGATCGATGTCCCGTGCCTTTTTTACGGCTTTGTCTACTTTCCCTGAGTCGACAAACTTCCTGGTTTTTTCGCGATACTCGCGATCTGCTTCGTGATTGCCCTCACCCTTTATTTTGTCGTCACCTGGCCTACTGCCTCCTAACGCTAAGAAATAAATCTGATGCTGCCACCGCAATGGACAGGTCTCAGTTCAGTTGTGCGGGCTGTTGAGTTGTATCACTGGAAGCATCTCCAACAAGAGATTTTTCAAGTTCCTGTCGGGCCCGATTTAGGCGTGAACGCACGGTACCTACAGGAATATCCAGTTTGCGCGCCATCTCCTGATACTGCTTGCCCTCAACACAAACACCATGAAGTACGCTCCTATGATGCGGACTTAGCTCTTCCATGGCCTCGCCAACCTCAGCGCACCAGCGGCTGTCAAAATGCCGATCCGGGGAAGCCTGTGAAGCGATGATCGGTTCGGGATCGTACTGAGACTCGTGTTTCTTGCGGCGCCTGTATGCGGACACGAAAGTGTTGTACATGATCTTCGAGCACCATGCGAAGACATTGCTGCCAGGCCGGAAGGTATCTTGTTTTTCAATGGCTTTGAGCAAAGATGCCTGCAAAAGGTCTTCTGCGTCTGACGGCTGGTCAGTTAAGCGCAGGGCAAACCCTCGCAACTTACCCATTTCACTAACGAGCTCTGCATTGAACATAGTCTTGCCTCCGTCACCCGGGATTATCTCTGTGGGTGTGATTGTCAGATTGTCCAGTTAACTGGATTACATAAGGATAGCGATCGGGAGTTAGAGAATTAGTGCAGGAGCTAAAGCATCTTGTAATTTAATTGTTTCAATTTTGTTTCTATCGGAAACGCTTGGCAGCAGTCGATGCTCGTGTGTATTGAAGATTTTGGCACCGGCATTATTATTTGTTTACGCGCCGTAATCTTACGGTGTAATATCGATGAGTTTCGTACTTACAAAGTTGGTGGAGGTTGACATCCACAAATGTCCACTCACACGGTGTTGGCTATTGATGAGGACCTGGATTCGTGGCGAAGCATCCAATCCTCATTAGCGGCCAGAGGATTTCACTTCCTTTTTGCCAAGAGCCTTGAGGAAGGCCTGAAACAACTCAACGAACGCACGGTCGACCTGGTGCTTCTCGACGAGGCCGTACCCAAGGTTGACTTCCTCGACGTAATCCGCGAAATAAAATCTTCCTACACGCTTCCGCTTTTCGTTATCAGCAATAAAGCGGACCCCCCGTGTAAAGTAACCAGCCTGGAGTTGGGTGCCGACGACTATATCTACAAACCCATCGACATCAACGAACTCGTTGCCCGAGTGAAATCGAGCCTGAGGTTGGTCTCCACAGTGCGCGAGGAAACTCTTGCCAGGGAGGATAGCGGCAATAGCAAGGCCCTGAAATTCCGCCGCTGGATTCTCGACTTCGATCGCCACGAATTGCGCGAGCTTGATGGTGAAGCCATCGATCTTACCAGTGGCGAGCTCGATATCCTGATGACACTGGCCCGCTCCGCTGGCAAGGTGCTCAGCCGTGAACAGCTGTTTGCCGAAACTCGTGGCAGAGAGAGCGACAGTTTTGATCGCGCCGTCGATGTGCAGATTTCCCGGATTCGACAAAAACTCAATGACGGCGACGAGGACTGCATACGCACCGTACGCGGTGTAGGCTATATGCTGGATGTCGAGACAGAAACAATCCTGCACGGCGAAGATTAGCCCACCTACTCTCGCCATAAATCTACCTCAAAATAGTCGCCCGGTCGTGAGTTCGGCAGAAGAACGCCTTTCCTCTGCGTTTGTGTCTGCACTGGAACTCTCACAGGCTGATTCCGTTGGCGTCGTTAGAAAGACTTAAGAGCCGACTCTTAGGAAGTTGGCCGATGACAAATTCACGGCGACAACGGGCGACCGCTGCAGTGCGGCGCCTGGCCCAACTCCCACTTTTCGGGGGTTGCAGTCTTGAAGAGGAAGCATGCCATGATGACGCAAGAGCAGAGCCAGGAAATCTGGAATCGGATCAAAGACATAGAGGTAGTCATGCTCACCACGCAGAGTGATGAACTGTTGCGTGCCCGCCCCATGTATCAGGTGCAAAAGCAGTTCGACGGCACCATGTGGTTCCTGACCTCTGAAGAATCGGCGAAAGCGGCTGAACTCGGTGACAACCAACAGGTCTGTCTTGCTTATGCAGACCCGCAACACGGTGTCTTCGTCTCCATGTCCGGCAGCGCCGGTTTGGTAAAAGACAAAGCTCTGATTGAAAAATTTCGCAACCCTGCCGCAGAAGGCTGGATCGATGATCGTGCAGGCGCACAGAATCTGACTCTTCTAGAGGTGCACGTGGAACAGGCTGAAGCCTGGGATGACGAAACCAGCGCCATGAAGCGACTGTTCGAGAATGCGAAATCAACGCTTACCCACACTAAACCAGACCTGACAGAACACCGCAAATACAGCTAGAGCTCAAGACTGCAGTAGGCGGTGATCTTTGTTGCGACAGCGACCAGCACCAAATCACGGGTGAGGGTCAGGGATTGAACTAAGCGACGAGCAGGATCGCAATCTTGGAAGGATCTAAACAATGCAGGCAGGCTTGCGCGCGAGTCCGCAAGCCTAGCTGCGTAATGTTAGAAGCGTCCCGCAGGGATAAGAGGCTTCCATTGCCCAAAAGGCGCAACGCGGCGGTACCGGTAGCAGACCCTGCCCAAGCGGTGTCAACCTGTGTGATGCGGCAAAAACCAGGGATACGAATAGAGCTTTTTGGGTCCTGGGAGAGCAGATTCATCGACTCTGAAGGAAATTCACCGCCCGATCGGGAAAGTCCGTGAACAATCCGTCCACTTCGGCCTGAAAATAGTGAATCTCTAACAGGTCCTCGAAGCTCCGCGCATAGTCTGGAAGCTGACCTGGATCTGAGCGGAAAGTGTAAGGGTGGACCGCCAGTCCGGCCGCATGCGCCCTCTCCACGAGTGGCGTTATGTTTAGATTGCCGGCGCTGGAGTCGCGCTCCACAACCAGATGATAAGAAGGACCGATGCCATCGGCATACTCGGCCAAACGTGTCATTCCCCTGTCCTCGAACATCCAGGGATAAGCCTCGGGATCACCCAGCAACTGAATCAGTCTTAGCTCAATACCCGCCGCCGGTAGAACTTCCTCTTTAATAATCCGCAGCTCCTCGAAGCTGAAGGTTTGCAGGAATACGGGGCTGGACTTGCTGGTATAGCCGTAATCCCTCAACGTCTGGACCACGGCGGTACTGATGTCCCTGCCCTCCTGGCGGTGAAATTCCGGGCTCTTGATCTCGGGATAGATACCAATACTCTGTCCGGTGGAATGGTTAAGTCCCTGAATCAATTCGATTTCCTCCGCTAAGGTCGGTATACGAAAAGCTGACCGGCCCACAGGAAAGCGGTTGACAAAGGCGGACACTTTTTCGCCTTCTACTCGACGGAAAGCCTCGCTGGCGCGCAATTGCCTGATTTCCGCCAGACTGAAATCAATGGCGTAATAACGCCCATCGGCACGGGCACGGGTGGGAAACCGCTCGGCAACGTCGGTGGTGCGATCGAGAGTAATGTCATGCAGGACAATCAGTTCATCGTCTGCAGTCATGACCACATCCTGCTCGATGTAGTGCGCGCCCATGGCATAGGCCATGGCCTTGGCTTCTAAAGTATGCTCAGGCAAGTAGCCGCTGGCTCCACGATGAGCAATAACGATTTTCTGCGCTAGCGCCGGTGCGGACATGACTATTGTGACCAGGAGAGTAACGAGCGTCTTGGCTGGATTCATGAGTATATACCTGCTGATTCTGACTGGAAATCAAGCCGAGTTTAGCAATATAAGATGACGCAGCTGTGACAGGACTGACTCATTGTCCCTGCGGCTCGGGAACCAGTATCAGCTCCTCGCGGGCCCAGGCCACTGCCGCTGCATGCAATCGTATTGGCCAGTGACGGCGAAGCCAGTTTTGCGCTGTCATAATTCGTCACAATTCGCCTTCACATTGCCTCTTTACAGGCCTCCATCAGTCGCTGCGATCGTGTTTAATGGGCACCGACGTGAATTGAATTTCAAACACGAATAGGAGCCTTTCAGACTATGTTCAAAAAGAACTCACACCCGATGTTCATTGAGGAGGAAACTTACAACTGGGGGTCACCCCGATCAGTTCGCAGCAGACAGCTGGTCTATCTGGCGGTCCTGTTTATGCTGGCTGGGCTGTTGTTCAGCGTTATGCGCTAGGCCTTAACGCGGTTGCAGCACTGCATCGAGACTCACGGCTTCGCCGCTGCGGACGAGGTCGATGCTCACCGCGTCACCGGGTGCAGAGGCGCGCAAGAGATCTGAATAGGTCTGTAGATCGTCGATCGGTTGCTGATTGAAACGCTGCAGAATGTCGCCTTCCTTTATACCAGCGGCCGCCGCCGCGCTGTTGGGCGCCACGGCGCTGACGCGAACCCCTGAGCCGCTGTAGGCAAAATCTGGTACTGTACCGAGACTGGCCTCTCGCGCCCCAACCTCACCGCTGACTTCAACCGCGGGGGCATTCTCGAGCTGAACCCGCAGAGGTTCTATCCTATCCGCCATATACACCACCGCCTCTTCCAGCCAGAGGGCGACATCAGACATTCCCTGCGCATCCAGTTTGGCCGCGGTATCGCTGGGCCGGTGATAATCTAGGTGGGTTCCACTGAACAAATGGATTGCGGGAATGCCGGCATTGAGGAACGGTATATGGTCACTACTGGCAACAGTTGTACTGGGGAAGCTGGAGTCCACGCCGATGGTAAACCCTATACCCTGGGCCATAAATGGCCATTCGTAAGCGCTGTCGCTGGCGAAAACCTGCAGTTCACCACCTTCGAGACGGCCCACGGCATCAAGGTTGATCATGGCAAACAGCTCCTCGGTGGAAACCGACCCCGGCGGATTGTCAATAAAACGCCGTGATCCTAGCAGGCCAGTTTCCTCACCGGTAAAAGCGACAAACACGATCGGCCGTTGCGGCGTGAAGGCGCGGCTGAGTTTTTCCGCTACGGCAAGCATGACCGCAACGCCAGAGGCATTGTCGTCTGCGCCGGGGTAAAACCGAGCGGTCTGCGGGACTCTACCCAGGTGATCATAATGGGCGCCGACAACGAGCGGAGAAGCGCTGAGGTCCGGATTAATTCCAGGGATCATGCCGACCACATTACTCAGTTCCAAGTCCCCATAACCGGGCACAGCCTCCAACCAGCGCTGCTGAAAAGACCCATCCAGGGGCTGCAGGCCGGCCCGACGAAATTGCTCGCTGATAAAGTCGGCACTGTCCTGAAGACCCTTGCTACCCAGCCCGCGGCCTTCCATAGTGGGTGCGGTGAGAGTCTCTACGTGACCCATTATGTCTGCAGGGAGATATTTCGGCGGTAGCTCGGCAAGCGCTTCACCAGCCGGCAGATTGGTGAAATCGAAACCACCGTCAAGATCCGGATTGACCCACTGCATGGGAGAATCGGGACTCGCCCAGATTCCGGAAAGCTCATTGCTGGGCTCGTCACCGGAAAAGCTCAAATACGAATACTTGCCGTAGTGGGGAAGTTTCTCGATCATGCCCGGCATGGCCACCATGTCATCCACGTGAATCCATCCCAGCGCCAGCTCCGGATTGGCAGGATGTCGGGTAACGGCGACAGTGCTATGATCACTGAATTGGCTTTCGGTGCCGGCCAGGTTAACAGTTTCGGGGCCGAATTCCGCGCCATAAACGCCTGCCTGACGCACGACTGTCTCGGCAAAGGGATTGTCCCTACCCAGTACCCACAGCGAGCGATCTTGAGGCAGGGCATCTATCTCTTCGGCCAGCAGTATGTCGGCCTCCACCCCTTCGGCAAAGGCCGCAGCCAGTTGACGCCAGTGCTGCCTGTTGTCCGCGGGCAGGATAAAGGCCAACTCCGAGGCGCCAAACAGTTCACCCAGCGTCGGCGGTGTCTCCTCTCTATCCAACCGCCTGAAGACATCGTAATAGGGATCTACCAGAACCGCCTGCAGGCGGTCGTAGTCATCCACCATCACTCCCTCCAGCTTCTGCATTAGAGGCACGTCGTAGATCCTGGGCCCGTCCTCTCCTGCATAATAGAGGGCAATTGGCAGGGTCAATTGATAGGCCGAGCCGGCTTGAATCTGGGCGAACATGATGCGGGCACGGTTACCATTGACCTCATCAACCGAGATGGATAGCTCCGGCGCCCCCGTGCGTTCGACCCACTGCCTGAAAAAAGCGGCGAGGTCGCGCCCGCTCAGCTCGCTGAAAACTCTCTCGATGTCGGCAAAGCCGGCGCGCTGAAACTGATAGTCTTGATAGAACTGCCGCAAGCCCTCCAGGAAAAGCTCATCACCCAGTTCGACCCGGAGCATATGCCAGAGCATGAGGGTCTTGCCGTAGCCCACGGCCTGGGTAGCCGCCGAGTTTCTTGCCGTAAACTCGGTCAGCGGGAAGTCGGCGCTGGCATCCACATAATTCTTGTAGCGCGCCAGCATTTCTTTTCTGTATTCGGCGCCCGCTCCGTCCAGTTCCCGGAACAGATGATCGGCCAGATAGGCCGTCAGTCCCTCACTCCAGTTGCCGGTGTCATAATCCGGATAGACGCCATTACCCCACCAATTGTGCAGGATCTCATGGGGATAGGAGGTCTCGAGAATAAAGGGAAAACGGATCACCCGCTCACCGAGCAAGGTAAAAGAGGGCATGCCGTAGCCGGTCTCCCAGAAATTCTCCAGCAGGGCGAATTTCGCATAGGGATACTCGCCCAGGAGCGGTTCATAAAGAGCCAGATAGCGGCCGGTGGCATCGAGATAGCGACTGGCCAGATTGGCATCCGGCGTGCGCAGATAGGCCAGTACCTGGGTATCGTCTGCCTGCTGCTCGTAAACGGTGAAGTCCGCTGCGATCAGGTAGATCTCTTCCATAGGTAGATTTTCCACCCAGGTCTCGACGCTGACGCCGAGGCTCGTGGAGCTGTCAACCAGTTCACCCTGGGACACTGCGGTCCAGGATTGGGCAGAGGGGGCAAAGTCTACAGTGAGGCTGAAGTTCAACAGTTCATCTGCGAAACTCGGCACCCAGAGTGACGCGCCGCTCAGGAACACACCGGTGTCGGAGATGATGCCGGAAGTGGCTGCGAAACTTTGCGCATAGTCGCGACTCGACTGCTCCACAATGGCGTTGATTCGGCCACTGTAGCTCAGGGTAAGCGGTTGCTCGCCGCGGCGTGGTATGTCGACCGCATAGTAGCGGGCTGCGGCCATTTCGGCCACAGTCGTATTGGCGACTCGAGTGTCGCTATCAGCCGCAGACGTCACTTCCTCCAGCGCCAGAGAAGTCTCCGTTATGGAGAGGTTGCTGTTGAGGCCGAATACGAGCCGGCTACCACGCAGCCTTTCCGGAAAGGCGATCATGTCGGTGACGCGAATTGACTCATTGGCCGGGTCCAGCTCAACCTGCAAATTGTGACGCAGTGTATCCCCTGGATTCCGGGGTGAAGCCACGGCTGGCAACTGGGCTAGCGCCTGGCTAGCCAAACCGAGCAGCAACGTCAGTACAGTAATCCGACCTAAGCGGACGACCATCACGGCGACTCCAGTTCCAGCAGTTCCAGCGCCAGCTCATGATCCCAGTTGGCTATGTGGATCTGGGCGGCACCTCCTGGAGTGCGAGTGGTGCTCCAGGCCAGTCGCTTACCATCGGGGGAAAACACCGGCAGAATGTCTGTTCCCGCGGTGTTGCTAACGCGAACAGGCGGCCGCTGGCCCGCCACATCAATCATGAACAACTCAAAATTGGCATGGCCGAGGACGTTGCTGGAATAAATGATGTAGTCACCGCTGGGATGAAAATAAGGTCCCCAGGACACCATGGCATCAGCGGTGAGCTGGCGTTGATTGCTGCCATCCACATCCATGGTCCAGATCTCGGCGCTGTTGCCGTCCGGATTGAAGCGGCGCCAGACGATCTTACTGTCGTCCGGGCTGAAAAATGGACCGCCATCATAACCAGGAGAGACCGTCAGCTGCTCAATGTTCGAACCATCGGCATCCATGATGTACAGATCCATGAAGTAGGAAGCGTCATCTTCGAACAAGGTTTGTTCAGCGTTGCTGAGCTGGCGCCTGTAGGCCTCGCGGTTTGAGGCAAAAAGAATCCTGCTGCCGTCCGAGGAGTAGGAACCCTCGGCGTCATAGCCCTCGGTATTGGTCAAGTTGACCAGATCTGCTCCGGACTTGGTGGCAGTGTAGATGTCGTAACGGCGGTCATAATCCCAGCCGTATTCGCGCTGCTGACCACTCTCCCGCATCGCAATCTCCTCGGCCTGCTTCTCCAATGCCTTGGGATCTTCATGGGTCGACGAGAACATCACGCGGTTCGCAATGGGGTGGATCCAGGAACAGGTAGTGAGTCCAATTCCCGGAGACACCCGATTGGTTTCCCCCGTTTCCAGATTCATGAGAAATATCTGATAAAAAGGGTTGCCCGGCACCTCGGCCTGATAAATGAATTCACTGCCGTCGGCACTGAAATAGCCCTCACCCGAACGTACTCCCTCGGTGACGAGTTGACGGGTATTGCTCAGCAGCAGGTCTTCGTAATCGGTATCGAATCTGGAGCCGGTTGGCGCAGGGTCCTGCGCATAGCTAGCGGTGGCTGCCGCCATGCCATCTGCCCCGTAGGACTCATCATCAGCCGCTGCAGTCACCGGGCCGGCAGCCGCCGCCGAGCTCGTAGTCGATTCCGGAGCCGTGGACTCTCCGCAGGCTGCAAGGCTTGCGGCGGATATTGCCAGAACTAGGAAGAGTCGCTTCATTTTTTCAGTCCTTGTCAGTCGGTTTAGAGCTCGGAACTGGTTTTTTCAGTCCAGCTTAAAATGTTTCGCGTGCGGGAAAACACCGAACAAGCCTCCCGTATGGATGAAGAGGATTGTGCGCGCGCCGGGCAACTGACCGTCGGCTCCCCGCTTCAGCTCCTGCACCAATCCGTGAAAGGCCTTACCGGTGTACACCGGGTCGAGTATGATACCGTCACTGCGAGCCAGATCGCGAATGCAATCATAAACCGGGTCCGACGCGACCCCGTAGCCTCGGCCCAGGTAGCCCTCGGCCGTAATAATTTCCAGCTTCGTCTCATCAGTTTCACAGTTGAAGCGCCGCTTCCAGAGTGACACATCCGCACGAATTTTACGGTCAAAATAGGCGCCGTCGTCGGAAACGTTAAACGCCACGACGCGCGGGCTCAGATCCATCAAGGCCTTGCCCAGCACCAAACCGCCCTGGGTGCCGCCGGATCCGGTAGCCAGGACGATGTAGTCGGGATTGAAATTGAGGCGTTCGAAATCGGATTGAAGTTCCTGACAGGCGGCGATGTATCCCCACAGACCCATTTCGTCACTGCCTCCAACGGGAATATAGTAGGCTTTGCGGGACTTCTTGCGGTAGTGATCCTGTAGCTCTTCTGCCATGGTGGCGTGGTTAGGCCAGTCGCTTACCGGAACATAGCTCACGGTGGCGCCGCAGAGATGATCCAGAAAGAGATTGCCTTCCAGCACCGAGGGCTCGTCTCCCCGCAGCAGCAGGTGCACTTTCAATCCCAGCCTGGCACCTAGAAGCGCCGTGGCACGGCAATGATTTGATTGCAGTCCACCGCAGGTAATCAGGGTGTCACAGCCCTGATCCAGGGCGTCCGCCAGCAGGAACTCCAGCTTGCGGATCTTGTTGCCAGTGAGTTCCACTCCGGTCAGGTCATCGCGCTTGACCCAGATCTCTACCTCTTCAGGTATATCTGCGAATCGCTCCAGACGCTGAATCGGCGTCGGCAGTCTGGCCAGTGACAAGCGTTTGGGAAATTCGATCATGGGAGCTGGCGCCTTGCCTGTTGGCTAGGCTAATTAGTGCTGGTGAAACAAAAAAGGCGACACCTGCCGACGTCGCCTTTAGGACCGTTGCTCACGGTCGTCAGCCACTGGTCTTGCTGGCATCATAGCTTAGCGACTCACTAGGCTGATCGCCGTCAGCACCCACCGGATCCTCAGCCTCACTGAATAGAAAGAGATCTGTTAGCACCGCCCGGAGATGAATCGATGCATTGAGATTGTCCACTATTTCGGAGCCGATGAATTGCTGATTGAGAATAAAGCGCAGTGCGGCACCGGCCTTGCGGCAATCTTCTATGATCACCTGTTCGAAATCGCCAGTTTTGTCGCCCAGTAACTCGACGAGGGTAGCCATTGCCGAAGCCATGCCCTCTATGATTGGGCGGGCGTGCGGACCCGGACCGGTCTCCGCCTGGGCTGGACGGCCCTGGGCGGCATAGGCCAATAGGAATTCATAGCCCGACTCGATGGTTTCGATGCTTTTTTTCAGTTCAGCGTGCATGGCCGATATAGTTGCTTCAATCCTAGGTTTACTGCTTTTTCACCTGAAGTCTCAGCGGAGTCAATCTGCTTCTTTAGGAGTCCACTTGCTGGGGTCGTGATTGGCCGCCAGTTCGTCCTCTGACATCCACCCGGAGATCATTGAGCGCGTGTAATAGATCTTCTCCGGACGCAGAGCAAAGTAGATGTGGGTAGTCGCAAGGGCGACGAGCGCCAGAGTCGACAGCCCATGCAGCAGAAATACCAGTCCTAGAGTATCTTCCGCCATGCTGTTGGTGCGATCCCAGAATGGCGTATCGATCTGCAGGAACATCAACAAGCCAGTGACGATTACCGCGAGCACGACCACTGTTGCCGCCCAATGCATACCCTTTTGTTCGAAGTAGTATTTGCCCGGCTTATTAGTCGAGTCGAAAGGCTCCTTGAAGTCGCTGGGCAGCAAAAGCATGGACTTGAAGTCCTGCCAGAACATGGAGCGGACGATGTGCGCTACAACGAGAAAAGTCAGGACCAGGCCTGAGATCCAGTGAATATCGAGCCAGGCGATGCGCAGGCCGATAATAGGGGCAACCCCGGTGAAGATGAGCACCAGAATACTGGCAGCCATTATCCAGTGGAAGAGCCGGTCTACTGACTCATGACGGACAACACGACGGCCTTCCGAGGAGGGCCGATCCAGGTTCTGCCTGGCTAGCGCGGCCATGACAATCGCATGAGCGGCCAGCAATACCAGCACGGCAACGGTCACGACCCATAACAAATCCCATGAAACCCCGAGTATTACTTCCTCGCCCCAGACATCTCGTTTATAGCGGACAATAGGCACTGCTCTTCCCTCGTTTGTTATTGATACTGCTGTTTTTAGTTTTGTGTCTTGTGTCAAGATGAGGGACTGATCACTCAATCGCTCAGTTCGCGTTGCTTACTCGAGCGAGCCTTCTCCAGGCTAGCGAGTGACCAGTGCCCAATAAAAACTGTTACCCGCGCACCGCCCGCTTAACCAGGTTGGCCAGCAAGGGAACCTTGAAATGGTTGTAATTCAGTGGTTCAGCCCCATCAATTGCCATGTTGGCCACCTGCTCCGCCAGCTGCTCCGATCTGGTCTGACCGCGCAGGGCGTTTTCAACAGACTGTAGACGCCGAGGTACACACTCGACGGCGCCGGCGGCGATGCGAGCATCCTGAATCGTGCCACCTGACACTTTCATAGCGGCAGCGATGCTGACCAGCGCGAAATCCCAGGCGTTGCGATCAGCGACCTTCTCGAAGTAAAACTCAGCGTTGGCCCAGCTTGCAGGCAGTCGCACCGCGGTCAGGATTTCGCCATCGTTCAGCACGGTCATGTTGACGATGTCGCGTGCGGGTCCAACGAAGAATTCCTGAGCTGGGATAGTGCGCTGACCAGACTCACTGGACAACACCATGGTCGCGTCTAGAGCCACCAGCGCCGGAGCCGTGTCCGAAGGACTGACGGCCACACAGCGGCTGGCGCCAAAGATCGCATGTTCACGATTAAGTCCTTCCGGCGAATCTGCATAACAGATATTACCGCCCGCCCGATAGCAATCGAGACCGCGGCGGTAGTACCAGCAGCGAGCGTCCTGGACCAGATTACCTCCCAGCGTGCCCACGTTGCGAATCTGCGGGGTTGCCACCTTGCCGGCGGCAGTTGACAGCAGCCCGAAACGGGACTGGATCAAAGGATTCGAAGCGATCTCGGTGAGCGTGGTTACGGCACCGATTTCGACACCGGACGACGTCTCACGAATTCCCTTCCAGGCATCGACCTGAGTGAGCTCAATCATTGCCGACACGGACTTGTTGCGGTCCTTCAGCCAGCCGTAAGTGTCCTGTCCACCACCCAGTAGCCAGCCGTCATTACCAAGTTGCGCTGCCAATGCCAGGGCGTTGGCTTCATCAGCAGGCTGATAAAGCTCAATATCGGGCATTACGTCATTAGATGTGGCTACCATATCAACCTCGGAAATTATTCTGGGCAAGTGGCACAGCTTCTTCGCTGGTACCTGCCAAATGGTTAATAATCATGTCAGCGGTCACCGGCGCGGCATTGAACAGATGCCCATCCAGCGCGTCGGAGATTGCTGCAGTCAGAGCAGCGGATACCGATCCCATAGCCGGTTCGCCGATGCCACGAGCGCCGACCGGGTTCTCCGGATCAGGCAAGTCAACCCAACCAGTCTCAATTTTCACCGGCGTATCCAGGTAGGTTGGTACCTTGGACTGCCAGTAGCCGGTGCTGGCCGGGATGCCGTTCTGCGGGTCATACAGGTGTCTTTCATAGCCCGACAGTCCGATTCCCCAGACTGCGCCTCCGACGAGCTGGTTTTTCAGCCCCTGAGGGTGCATGACCGTGCCGCATTCGCCGATGCTGACCATGTCGAGAATTTCATACTTACCGGTCTCGGTGTCGAGTTCGATCTCACAGGCTGTCACTGTAAAACCGGTCACCGTGCCCTCATGACGCGAATCGTGATAGACGCCAAGAAAGGTGCTGCCGGCCAGTCGAGACACAGAAATCGCGGTCCATTCGGCCAACTCCTCGGGCAAATCGGCTTCGCCGGTGAATTTTCCACCCAGCTCCATGGCCCGCTGCGCTACCTCGGCGTAGGTATAGCCCATTGAGTCGTCGTCGATGCGGTGCACGCGCTCATCAGAGATATCGTAATCGTCCGCCACACCACCGAGGTCTGTCGCCGCGATTTCTTTCATCTTGGCCAGCATGTCCTGGGCCGCGCCGTAACAGGTGCGGGTGTTGGTGAAGATAGAGTTACTGCCATCCTGAGGCGAGGTTATGGGCAGATGGTTGTCTGTGCGCTCGTTGAGGATGTCACAGCGATCCCAGGGCATTTTCAGGACTTCTGCCGCCGCCCGTGAGGTAGCCGCATAAGAATAGGTGCCCAGGTTACCAACACCATTGTGGATCTTGAGGCGCCCGTCTGTCCCCATGGAAACGATACCGTCCATACCGCTGCGCCCGGCGCTGTGGTAGCCCTGGCCGAAGCCAAGACCTATCACTTTGCTGCCGTTGCGCAGACGCCGCCGATTGGCTTCCCGGTCGTCCCAGTTGAATGCTGCACGCGCCTGTTCCAGTGCCTCGGGCATGTAGGCGCTGGTGAAAGCGGCACGCTGAGGCCCATGCTGATCACCATTTTCCGGAGTGTTGAGCTTACGGATGTCGAATCGGCTGATGCCGAGCTCGTCGGCGGCGCGGTCCAGGATCGGCGAGATTATGGGTGCGATCTGGTTCTGACCGGGACCCCGCTGGGCACCCCGGTGTCCGGTGTTGGTTCCGATTGCGGTACCGCGAAAGCGCACAGCGTCGGCCTGATAGAGGACACTGACCAGGTCTGCAGCCGACGAGGCATCACCGCCGCCGCCTTTGCCGCCATTGTCAGAAATAATGTACAGATCGGTCGCAGCCATGCTGCCGTCGGCCTTGAATCCCACCTTGATCCAGCCCTGGAAACCCTGGCGAGCGCCGCCAAAGGTGAATTCTTCCTCACGAGTGGCCCGCATCATTACCGGACGATTAAGCTTTTGCGACAGCTTGGCCGGGATCGCCATGCTGGGAATGCTGCCGGCTCGCGCCCGCTGCCCGAAGCCTCCGCCGGTGGCGGCGTTGATGAAGACCAGGTCTTCCTTCGGCACGCCGATGATGCCGGCCATATCGTCTGCCAGTGCGGTCAGGGACTGAGAGGTACCATGCAGGTAGAGCTTGCCGTCTTCCCAGTAGGCCATGGCGCTGCGAGGCTCCATGGAGTGGTGGGGATAACCGGCAGTGGTGAATGTGGTTTCGTAGACAAAAGCCGACTCCGCGAAGGCCTGCTCCAGGTCTCCGTAAGCCCAGCCTTGCTGGGCCTCGGCCGTGGGCTCATTGCCGGCGCGAAAACTGGCAACCTGGTCACGGCTCCATTTCTCAGTGGCAAAGCCCTGCCGGAACACATAGGTGTTGTTGTTGCCGGGGTAGGCGTTGCTGCCGCCCTCGGCAAGACTCTCCAGAGGGTCGATCACGAATGGCAGGCGTTCGAAGGTGACGTCGATCAATGCCAGGGCGGTCTCGGCGGTTTTCTCATCCACCGCCGCCAGCGCCAGTATAGGTTCGCCCACGAGAGTGGGTTCATTAGTGAGGATCTTCAGCCCCGGGCTGTTCGGCTCACCGTCCGGATAAACATCATCCGCGGTAAGAATGCCGTAGACACCATCCATGGCCAGCGCTGCTGAAGCATCGATACTGACCACTCTGGCGTGGGGAATGGGACTCGTCAGCAGACGGGCATAAACCATACCGTCGCGACTGTAGTCCTCCGAGTATTTGATCCGACCGGTGACCTTGCCGTGGACATCGGGCGGTAAGAAATCTTGTCCAATGTGCATATAAGCCATGTTGATTATCCTATTTGCGCTGCGCGCATTACGCCGTCCAGGTATGAGTCATAAGAACCACAGCGACAGATATTGCCGGCCATGGCCTCCCGCGCCTGCTCCCGAGTCGGGTTAGGGTTTGACCGCAGTAGTCCGACCGCAGACATGACTTGGCCGGGCGTGCAGTAGCCACACTGGGGGCCAAGAGCCTCGACAAAACCTTGCTGAACGGGATGCAGAGCGCCATTTGGCCCTTCCAGGCCCTCGACGGTTTCGATGCGGTCGTTCTTGAAAGAGTGAGTCAGTACTGAACAGGCATAGGTGGGTGTGTCATTGACCAGTACTGTGCAGGCACCGCACTCGCCCCGATTGCAGCCCAGCTTGGTGCCAGTCAGTCCGAGTTTGTAGCGTAACGTCGAGGCGAGCGTTTCCTGAGGCGCAACATCGACGCTGCGCTGCTGGCCGTTGACGTTGATTCTGATCAGGCGCTCAACAGCACCCGCCGGCCGATTCTGGCCATTGGCGGCATACCAGAGCGAGCTGGAAGTAGCGGCTGCACCGGAGGCTATAACCCCCTTGATGAAGCGTCTACGGGTTAATGTATGGTTCACGGGTTTCACTCGCCTCCGTAAGTGGGAATGGATCTATCGCATGCCTGCAACGGCGCTGGATCTGAGATCCAAATCATGATGATGCCTGGGCTCCGAAAGCTCGCTATCCTGTCCGCTTGCAAAGGCACAGATGCATCGTAAATTCAAAGCGCAAGACTAAATCAGGCGTGCGTTTTTAGCAAGCAAGCGCCGCTGGCCGCAAAGACGCCAGCGTCAAGGTCTGGCGCGGCCTGGACCCCGGTGGTAACGAGCTCCCCTAAAACCGGCAGGTGCGTTCGAACTCTAAGAACTCGATGCCAGTGGCGCCGGTACGACTCCAGAATCGACGCGGGGCGCCGGCCTCGGAGCAGCGCCCTAGCCTGCAGCCGCACATCAGCGCGCAGAAATCGACTAGAGCAGATAAGTTGACAGCATTTTGCCACTTTCCTCAAGTGGCCTCGCAAATTAGCTTGGCCGCCCCGTCGTTACGGCCTTTGCAGCAACTCCAGTGCCTTGACATATTCCGTCGTAATGTTATTTTGGCCGGCCCTTTCCGTCGGGCCCGGATGACGGACTCCCTGGTTCCTGCATACCCTGGTTCCTGGATATAAAGGGGAGAATCATCGGGGCTCCAGCTTAACAAGCAACTGCAACTGGCCCGATCCGGACTCTCTCAGCAGCATGAAGCTCAACAACCCGAGAGGCGTGCCCTGCGCGGGGCTGGAAGAGTCGCGGAAGCAGAAACTGTCGCTTCGTGAGATACGAGAACGATTTTCTATGTCAAACAAGAGTCCTCAGCTGTCAAACAAGAGCCTTCAACCGTCGAATAATGGTCCTCAGCCGTTCTCCAAGAACCGACTGCCACTCAAATTCGGTCTGCCGCCCAAAACCGGCCTCTATGACCCTGCCAACGAAAAAGATTCCTGCGGTGTCGGTTTCGTCGCCAACATCAAGGGCGTTCCCAGTCACCAGATCATGCTGGACGCCTATCACATCAACTCGCGCATGGATCACCGGGGTGGCTGTGGTTTCGAGGCCAACACCGGCGACGGCGCCGGCATACTCATGGCGCTGCCGCACAGCTTTTTCACCAAGATCGCCGGCGACGAACTGAATGTTGAACTGCCGGAGTTCGGCAAGTATGCGGTTGGCAACATATTTTTGCCCCGTGACGCCGATGAGCTGGACCAGTGCAAACGGGCTATAGAAAACATAGTGGCCGATGTGGGCCAGCACTTTTTGGGATGGCGCGATGTGCCAATAGACCCGGAGGGCGCCGACGTGGGTCCGGCAGCACGTATGGCCCAGCCGGCAATAAAACAGCTCTTCATTGCCGCCGCGGACGGTTTGCGAACCGAGGATTTCGAACGTGACCTGTACATAATTCGCAAGCGCTTTTCCCATAAGTTGCGCAACGACAAGAACCTGAAGGAAGCCAAGCAGGTTTATGCCTGTAGCCTGTCTACAAAGGTGATCGTCTACAAGGGCATGTTGACACCGGGTCAGTTGTTTCCTTTTTACCATGACCTGACCAACCCTGATTTCGCTACCCATCTGGCCATGGTGCATTCCCGCTTCAGCACCAATACCTTTCCAAGCTGGGACCGGGCACAACCCAATCGTTTCATGTCCCATAACGGCGAGATCAACACCTTGCGCGGCAATGTCAACTGGATGACCGCGCGCGAGGGCAAGGTGGCTACTGATGTATTTGGCGACAAGCTGAAATCCATCTTTCCCGTCATCGACGATGATGCCTCGGATTCCGGCAGCTTCGATGCGGTGCTGGAATTCCTTCTACTTTCCGGGCGCTCACTTCAGGAAGCGGTCATGATGATGATTCCTGAAGCCTGGCAATCTGATCGTAATATGGATCAGACCAAGAAAGACTTTTACGAGTATCACTCGGCATTGATGGAACCATGGGATGGCCCTGCCTCAATCGTCTTCTCCGACGGGCACTACATCGGAGCCGTGCTCGACAGGAATGGGCTACGTCCCAGCCGCTATTACGTGACCCACGACGACAAAGTGATCATGGCCTCGGAAGTCGGCGTGCTGCAAGTCGACCCCGGCAATGTCAAATTAAAGGGACGTCTGCAGCCAGGCAGGATGTTCCTACTGGATTTTGAGAAGGGACGGCTGATTCCCGATGAGGAAGTCAAAGCAGAGATCTGCAGCAAGCGCCCGTACGGAACCTGGCTGGCCGAACAGAAGATAACCCTGGACCACATAAAAAGTGGCAGTTCTGCGCATTCACTGGACGCGGAAGACACCTTGCATCGCATGCAGGCCTTCGGTTACACGACTGAAACCATGCAGTTCATGCTGATACCACTGGTAACCGAGGCCCGTGACCCACTCGGCTCTATGGGAAATGATTCCGCGCTGGCCTGCCTGTCAGACAAACCGCGCATGATCTATGACTATTTCAAACAGCTCTTCGCGCAGGTGACTAACCCGCCCATCGACTCGATTCGTGAAGAGGTGGTGATGTCGCTGGAGACCTTCATTGGTCCAGAGGGCAATCTGCTGGAGACTACGTCAGGGCAATGTCGCCGCCTGAGCCTTGCGCATCCAATTCTCTCCAACCAACAATTGAGCGACTTAAAATACATAGACTACCGGGATATGCGTTCCCGTGTCATCGATATCACCTATGACGATGAGGCAGTGAACGGTTATCTCGGCGCGGTCGATCGCATCTGCCAGGAGGCCGAGACGGCAATCGCCGACGGCTACTCGTTCATCATCCTGTCCGACCGTGAGACCGACCAATCCCACATTCCGATCAGCGCCCTGATTGCGACCGGAGCGGTGCATCACTACCTGGTCAAGAAGCATAGGCGCACCCAGATCGGCATCATCGTCGAAACTGGCGAGGCTCGGGAAGTGCATCACCATTGTCTGCTGACCAGTTACGGCGCTGATGCGATTAATCCCTATCTGGCCTTTGAGGCGCTGTGGCAGGCGAAGCGCGATGGCCTGCTCGGCAACAAGTATCGGAACGAGGATGACCTGGTTGCCGCCTACAAAAAAGGCGTCGCCAAGGGCATGCTCAAGGTAATGGCCAAGATGGGTATATCGACCCTGCATTCCTACAAGGGCGCGCAAATTTTTGAGGCGGTCGGGCTCGCTGATGAGATAGTTAACCGTTGTTTCGCGGGCACGGCCAGCCGCGTTCAGGGAGTCAACTTCGAAGTGCTGATTGAGGAATCCGAACGGCGCCACGGCATCGGTTACCCAGCCGATGCCAATGATCGAATTCCGGTTCTGAACAACCCGGGCGACTTTCACTGGCGCACCGGCGGCGATTCACACATGTGGGATCCGAGCACAATATTCAATCTCCAGGTCGCAGCGCGCTCCAACAGCAGTGATGCCTACAAAGCCTTCGCCAAATACGCTAACGAAGAAAGCACTCGTCGTTGTGCCTTCCGTGGCCTGCTCAAGTTCCGCACCGAGACTGACAAGGCCATTAACATCAGTGAGGTCGAACCTGCCAGAGAAATCGTCAAACGCTTTGCCACCGGTGCCATGAGCTTCGGTTCCATCTCTCAGGAAAGTCACGAGACTCTTGCCGTGGCTATGAATCGCCTGGGCGGCAAATCCAACACCGGCGAGGGCGGCGAAGATCCGGCCCGCTTCGATCCGCATCCCGACGGCGATTCCAGGCGTTCGGCTATCAAGCAGGTGGCATCTGGCCGCTTCGGTGTCACCGCCTGGTATCTCAGCAATGCCGACGAACTCCAGATCAAGATCGCACAAGGCGCCAAACCCGGCGAGGGCGGCGAACTGCCTGGTGGCAAAGTAGACGACCAGATTGCCCGCATCCGCCACTCAACGCCTGGCGTCGGGCTCATTAGCCCACCTCCTCATCACGATATCTATTCGATTGAGGACATTGCGCAGCTCATACATGATTTGAAGAACTCTAACCCGAGCGCTCGCATCAGCGTCAAACTGGTATCCGAAATCGGTGTCGGCACGATCGCTGCCGGTGTCACCAAAGCCAAGACCGATCATCTGGTGATTGCCGGCCACGATGGAGGGACCGGCGCCTCTCCCCTTACCTCCATCAAGCACGCAGGTCTCCCCTGGGAGCTTGGGGTAGCGGAAACGCACCAGACCCTGGTCATGAATAACCTGCGCTCGCGGGTCTATCTGCAAACGGACGGACAACTCAAGACTGGACGCGACGTCGCGGTTGCGGCTCTGTTGGGAGCCGAGGAATTCGGTTTCTCAACAGCGCCACTTATCACACTTGGCTGTATTATGATGCGCAAGTGTCATCTGAATACCTGCCCGGTTGGCATTGCCACTCAGGACCCGGAGCTGCGCAAGAAATTTAAGGGCAAACCCGAACATGTTGTCAATTACCTGTTCATGGTGGCCGAAGAACTGCGCGAGATAATGGCAAGCCTAGGTCTGCGCAGCGTCAACGAGATGGTCGGTCGGGTCGACCTTCTGGACAGCGATATCGCTATCGAGCACTGGAAAGCCAAAGGCCTGGATCTCAGCGCCATCTTAGAGCCGGCTCAGGTGATTTTCGAGGGTACAGAATTTCACCGTACCCAAAGCCAGGATCATGGCCTGAGCAAGGCTCTCGACAATGTGCTGATTCAACTGGCACAGCCCGCCCTGGAGAAGGGAGAAAAGGTATTCATTGAACATGAAGTCATCAATACCAATCGCGTTGTCGGCACCATGCTTTCCCATGAGATCTGTAAGCGCTGGAAGGCCAACATGCTTCCGGAAGACACCATCAATATAAAGCTCAAGGGTTCCGCCGGGCAGAGCCTTGGCGCCTGGTTGGCCAGGGGCATCACCCTCACGGTCGAGGGTGATGCCAATGACTATGTTGGCAAGGGCCTCTCCGGTGGCAAGATCATTATCTATCCGCCCGCAGAGAGCAGCTTCAAGGCCGAGGACAATATTATTGCCGGTAATGTGAATCTCTATGGCGCCACCGGTGGCGAAGCCTACTTTCGCGGCATCGTAGCGGAGCGATTCGCGGTAAGGAATAGCGGCGCCAGCGCCGTCGTTGAGGGCATCGGCGACCACGGCTGTGAATACATGACTGGTGGTCGCGTGGTGATCCTCGGCAAGACCGGCCGCAATTTCGGAGCCGGGATGAGTGGAGGTGTCGCCTACGTCTGGGATCCAGACGGCGATTTCAACAAGCAGTGCAATCTGGAAACCTTCGAGCTCGAACGTCTAAGCGCTGCCGAGGACATAATGGAGCTGAAATCTCTCATTAAAAATCATCATACCTACACCGATTCACCCGTTGCCAAGTCAGTGTTGGATGATTGGGAGAATTCACTCTCACAATTCGTCAAGGTTATGCCGACCGACTACAAGCGGGTCCTGGCTGAACGTGCGGCTGCTACCGCTGCCTGAACCTTTCTGTTTCTTAAATTGCAGTACCTGGAAGACTCGATGGGAAAGCCAACCGGATTCAAGGAATATCAACGTAAGATCGAGCCCTACCGCGACGCCGATTCGCGTCAACTCGACTTCAAGGAAATTTACACCGGCCATGATGATCAGGCTCTGAAAGATCAGGGCGCCCGCTGTATGGACTGTGGTGTGCCCTTCTGCCAGTCAGGTGACGGTTGTCCAGTTTACAATCTCATTCCAGAATGGAACGATCTGGTCTACAAAGGACGCTGGAAGGACGCGCTGGACCGTCTGCACAAGACCAACAACTTTCCTGAATTTACTGGCCGAGTTTGTCCCGCGCCCTGTGAAGGTGCCTGCGTGCTTGGGATAACCGATCCTCCGGTGACGATCAAGAATATCGAATGCGCAATCGCGGACCGTGGCTTCGAGGAGGGCTGGGTTGTTGCCACCCCGCCACGCTTTCGCAGCGGCAAGAAAGTCGCAGTCGTCGGCTCCGGCCCTGCTGGTCTCGCTGCCGCCGCGCAGTTGAATCTGCAGGGGCATGAAGTCACCGTCTATGAGCGCGACGACCGGATCGGAGGTCTGCTCATGTACGGCATCCCGAACATGAAACTGGAAAAAGATATTGTCGACCGCCGAGTCAATCTTCTCCGTGAGGAAGGTGTCAATTTCGTGGTCAAAGCCGACGTTGGCGGTACAGGAGATAACGCCGTTGATGTGGGCTCACTGCTCACTGACAACGACGCCCTGTTATTGGCAACTGGCGCCACCACGCCCCGTGACCTGTCGATTCCGGGCAGAGACGGTGAAGGCATCCATTTCGCCATGGATTTCCTGCTCAAGAATACCAGGAGTTTATTGGACTCAGAGCTTGAGGATGGAAATTATCTAAGTGCAAAAGGCAAGAATGTCATCGTCATCGGTGGCGGTGATACTGGAACCGATTGTATTGGCACGTCGCTGCGTCACGGCTGTAAATCTCTGGTCAATTTCGAAATCATGGGCAAGCCGCCTGTTGATAGGGCGGACGACAATCCGTGGCCGCTCTGGCCAAAAATTTTCCGGACCGACTACGGCCATGAAGAGGCCGCAGTTCGCTTTGGGGAAGACCCGAGGGTTTACTCAATCTCGGGCAAGGAATTCGTGCGCGATGACGACGGCACGTTGTTGGGAATCAATACCGTGCAGGTTGACAGCGCCTTTAAAGACATACCAGGCACGGTTAAATTCTGGCCCGCCGACTTGATCCTGCTGTCCATGGGTTTTCTGGGACCAGAACACTACGTCAGCGAGCCTCTCGGTTTAGAGCTCGATCAGCGCTCCAATTACAAGGCAGGGTTTCGCGATTTTCGTACCTCACGTGCCAAGGTCTTCAGTGCCGGCGACTGCCGCAAGGGACAGTCCCTGGTGGTACACGCAATAAATGAAGGGCGTCTGGCCGCAGAGGAGATCGACAAGTTCCTGGAGTCATCCTGAAGCAAGCCTGACCCGATCGCTGCAGCGGTCGGGTCATCCCTGGATCATTCATAATCCCGAATTAGCGGTCTATTCGTTACCTGAAGCTCTGGCTTTGCAGACAGAGGGTTTGGCTCAAAGACAGACAGCGAGCGACCACCAGCCCAGGCTATTCGAAGCAGTAGCTTTCAGCCTTTATTTTTTGCTGCCTCTGAAGTCAGAAATCTATGCGCTGCTCGTCTTCCTTATCATCGTGTCTGTCCAGCGGCAGGCTGCAGTGCGCACACTTTTTGGTGAGCAGATTCAACCAGATCACTCGAACGAAGAACTGCTCGCCACAGCGTGGGCAACGACGACGTGCCATGTCAATGCCAAACGCCGCCCATACGCCCATGTAAATAAACATGAAAGAATCGATGCTCTGGCGGTTATCGAGCAATATCCAGACCGCGACGACATAGACTGGCAGAGTCAGAAAGCAAACCAGCAGCCGCGTACGTGAGCGGCTGATTTGTCGTAGTATCCGTCTGCTTTCCCGATCTGACCCGGCTTTCGCCCGCTCTTGGGGAGATCTGGGATTTTTGCGAGACTGCGGGTCGTTGCTCATGGAACTGACGGCCTTTACTTACTGCTCATTAAAGATGTTTTGAACGAAGCAGAGCATCCTTAAGCTATTCCGACTGCACTCTATCTGACTTAAGCGAGCATGTACACGCAACAGGTTAGACGGTCGGATCGAAGCGAAGAATCCGGGTATGGAAACATGTTGACCGCCATCATACGCAATCAAACTAACAGCGGCTGGGAGATTTACCGATCGCCGCTGCATGTTCTGATCGCTGCAAACCCTACTGAAGTAAAACCGGCATTGGCGCAACTTGATCTCTACTGTGATTCCGGCTACACAGCAATCGGATTCCTGGCCTATCACGCGGCCAGTGCCTTTGACGCCTCGCTCACTTGTATCGAGTCAAAACAGCCGTTGCTCCTGTTTGGTGTCTACGATGCGGGCGAGGCGTTTCAGATGCCGGAAGCCAGGGCCGTGAATACGGCACTAGCGCCAGAAGTAGGTAAATCTGACTGGCAAAAAGGCTTTGACAAAATCAAACGCTACCTTCTCGATGGCGAGTCCTATCAAGTCAATTTTACACAGCGCCTTTCCGGTTTCTTCGATGATGATCCACTGGCGCTCTTTGCCAGCCTTTACCAGCTACAACCCTCTTCTCTTGCCGCCTTTCTGCAGTGGGGCGAGCACAGTGTCTGCTCAGTCTCACCAGAGCTGTTTTTTGCGCTCGACGGGGACAGCATCGTCATGAAACCCATGAAGGGGACACGACCAAGAAGCTCGCAGCCTCAGCTTGATGAGTTCTTGCGCGAACAGCTCATCGGCTCTGAGAAGGAACGGGCGGAAAATCTCATGATCGTCGACATGATTCGCAACGACCTCAGCAGAATCGCCAGACCCGGGACAATCGATGCGAGCGAACTGTTCACAATTGTGCGCCTGCCCACAGTCTGGCAACAAATTTCTACGATCCGCGCCAGTACCAATGCCAGCCTGGAACAGTTATTCCAGGCGCTATTCCCCTGTGCCTCAATCACGGGGGCGCCCAAGGCCAGCACGATGCGTATCATAAGCGAACTGGAAACGAGCCCGCGTGGGATCTATACCGGCTCCATAGGCGTGATTCGACCGCAGCGGCAGATGCGTTTCAGTGTTGCCATCCGCACGCTGATCCACAACAAGTCTGAACGCTACTGCGAATACGGTGTCGGCTGCGGCATCGTCTGGGATTCCGACCCGAACCAGGAATGGCAGGAGCTGTTGGTGAAATCTCGAATCTTGTTCGCCAACCAGGACCCACTCGAATTACTGGAGACTATGCGCTACGACAGCGACAGGGGTATTCTGCGCCTCGATCAGCATCTCAACCGCCTGGATCGCGCCGCTGCTTTTTTTGGCTTCGACCTGAACAGGGAAGCCATAGTCAGAGAACTCGGAGCTTTCTCCGCTCATGGAGATTCCAGGCTGAGGTTGCTGATTGACGCTGATGGCTGCGTTCGACTCAGTCACGCGCCCGTACCGGTTACGAAGAGCCGGATACGACTCAAGCTGGCTAACCAGGCCGTAAGCAGTCGCGACAATTTTCTGTACTTCAAAACGACTCGCCGCCTGGTATATGAACGCAACAAGCTGACCGATGAAGACTGCGATGACACCATACTATTTAACGAACGCGGTGAGTTGACCGAGACCACCATCTACAACCTTTATCTGGAAATCGGCGGTGAATTGTTGACTCCCGCAGCTCACTGCGGCCTCCTGCCCGGCGTCTATCGACAGACACTGCTGGAATCGGGACAGGCCCGGGAGGCGGTGCTGAAGAAGTCAGACCTGTTGCGAGCGCGGCGAGTGTTTGTCTCCAACAGTGTTCGCGAATTGTGCGAGGCCGAATTTATCAGGCGTTGAGGAAGCGCCCAATCTGGATTAAGCCGATGATGAACAGGACAACAGCCAGCAGTCGATTAACCAGCTGAGAACTCTCATCGAGATGGCTCTTGAGATAGTCACTGGCCAGGATGAAACCAAAGAGCGCAAGGTTTTTGCCGATAAATACTCCAACTAGAAAAAACAGCAGATAGACTCCGCTAAGGTCCATACCAAGGCTCTGTGTTGTGGCCGTGACTGCAAAAATCCAGAAAGGAATGGCCTGCGGATTCAGCATCGCCAGCAGCACTCCTCTCTTCACGAAGTTCGGATCACCTTCAGGGCCATCCCGCAACGACGGATGCGTTTCATGAATGAATACATAGACGGCGAGACCGATAAATACCGCAGCGACAAGGAGATTGAAACCGGGATAGTTAGCGAGAAAGCGATTGATGACCAGCCCGAACAGAATGGCAATCAGCGCCTGGCCTGTCTCGACCACAGAAGCAGAGAACGAGAACTCGATGGCCCCGAGGCGGTGGTGGTCTACAGTTGTTTTGACTACGGTAAGATTTATAGGGCCAAAGGGAAGCGTCGCGACGAAGGCCGTTGCCATGGCGACAAGAAAATAGCCTCCGGGGCTGGTCACGGTCATTGATAGCCCTTGGCCTGAAGATTGAATAGTGTCGCATACTGGCCACCGGCAGCCAGTAATTGTTCATGATCTCCCTGTTCAAGAATCTCGGCCTTGTCCAGCACTATGATGTGGTCAGCCATGCGCACTGTTGAGAATCGATGCGAAATAATAATGGAAATTCGATTCGCGGTAAGGTCGCGAAAATGGGTGAATATTTCTGCCTCGGCTCTTGCATCGATGGCAGCGGTCGGCTCATCCAGAATCAGTACTTCCGCGTTTGAGCGCATGAATGCTCTCGACAGGGCGATCTTCTGCCACTGGCCTCCGGACAATTCCTTGCCATCTTTGAACCAGGTTCCAAGTTGGGTGTCATAGGCGGAAGGCAAGTCCCTGATGAATGTATCGGCCATTCCCTTTCGAGCCGCTTCCTCGATCTGTCCGGGGTCTTCGAGCTCCTCCACGTCGCCGATACCGATATTTTCTCCCACCAGCATCTGATAGCGGGCAAAATCCTGAAAGATAACTCCGATGCTTTGGCGCAAGGAATCGATATCCCAATCCCCCAGCGCTAAACCCTGAAATAAGATGCGCCCCTCGCTTGGAGAATAAAGGCGGGTGAGTAGTTTGATCAGCGTCGTCTTGCCACTTCCATTCTCGCCAACAATCGCTAGAGACTCTCCGGGACGAATGTGGATATTTACATCTTTCAGTGCCGGTATTTTACTGCCGGGATAATAGAAGCTTACCCCTTCAAAGCGTATCCCATCGGCGGGATCTGGCCCCTTAGTCTCGGTTCCAGTCTGTTCCGGCACTTTATGCTCCAGATACTCACTCAGATTCGACAGGTAGAGATTATCCTCGTACATACCATTGATTGACGTCAGTGAATTCGTCACTGCATTCTGCCCGAGGCGGAACTGGGCGATATACATGGTCATCTGGCCCAGGGTTATAGCGCCGGCGATGGCGGCGAAACCGACCCAACCGTACGCGAAATAGAAGGCTGCACTAGTAATGAGGCCAAGAACGTAACCCCAAAAACCCCGCCGTAAAACTAGATTTCGGTCTTCCTTGTAGATGTTGCGGAAAATATCGACATAGCGCTTCAAAAACAATTTGCCCAACTGCAACAACTTCACTTCTTTAACACCGTCTTCACGCGTCAAGACCATTTCCAAATAGATCTGCATGCGCCGCTCGGCCGATCGGCGGCGGTGAATACGGAATGCCTCACCTGAAAATCTGGCCTCGGCAATGAACGCCGGTACGCCGGATAAAGCCAAGAGCATTACGGCCCAGGGCGAAAACTGCCAGAGAAAAAGGCCGATCGTTACCAGAGCAACCAAGTCTCGGCCCAGGTCGAAGGTCTTTATGACCAGGCTTAATGGACGGCTCGAAGCCTCCCGCCGGGCTCGAACCAGTTTGTCGTAATACTCCGCGTCCTCAAAATGCGCCAGTTCCAGGCTAAGCGCCTTTTCAAGGATCATGACATTGATCTTATTGCCCAACAGCACCCGCAGTATAGACTGGCAGACAGAGGTGATTTTCTGAGCGCCCGTCATTGCCACCACCAGACCAGCTTCCACTAGCACGTAAAAGATCACGTCCGACCTGGCCTGCTCAGCGGCGTCACCAGTCTCCTGAATCGCGGTGGCGACGGCATCGACAAACAGTCCACCTATCGAGGCAATGGACGCAGGGAGAATGCCAGCCATCAGCGTGCTAACGGCCATAGCGATGGTGAGTCCTGCGCTCGTGCTCCAGACAATCGCCAGCGCAACCCGGCTGTACTTGAAAACGGCAAGGAATTTTTGCAGGGAATTCTGCGAGTTATCTATTACCAAAGCTGAATCGAAACCTTGACTGCTGAGTTGCTGCTAACTGCCCTTAGGCGCTGCAGCCAAATGAATATGAGAAGTTTACCGGGTCTTAAAATACGATGCAGACCGCAACTGCTTTAGCTACGTCCGGGGTAATGTCCCATCCGGCAAATTTTTAGCCTCGACCGGATTCAGTGTTGCACGCCACCACGAACCTTGCTGGACGCAAAACTGATTTCGTTAGTGCTGAATAAAAAACACAAACAGGTCTGTGCCGATAAAGAAAAGGGCGCCTGAACGGGCGCCCCTGCTGAGCTGACAATTCAGGCCAGTCTTACAGTCTGACGAATTTCAGAACAATGCGGTCGGTATTCCGTTCCAACGCCGGATCAAATGGCCTGGCGCTCTGATCGTCAAGGGGATTATCCAGTAAATCGCTAACGCCGATCAGCGCGAAATTCTCTGAATTCAGCACGGCTTTTACTAACTCATCGAAGGCAATACGGTGCAGCGATTCGTTATCCGCACCGGGTGTCCCTTCGTGATCTATGATTCCCAGAGTTCCACCTGGGCGCAGTGCGGTGGCAACCTGTGCCAGGATGCCTTGCGCAAGTGCCGGATTAGAGTTGTGGAAATCGTGAAAATTCAAGGCCGTGAGAGCAAAATCGGCCGAGCCCGCAGGTACATCGCTGACTGCAGCGACTTGCTGAACGTTGTCGAATCGGGCAGCCCTGGCGCTGGCCGCCTCATCGGCGCTACCACCGGGACGGTTCTGCATATACACCATGCCATTGTCACCCACCGCGTAGGCGAGTACCTCGGTATACCAGCCGGTGGAGGCATTGATATCGATTACGGTCATGCCCGGCTCCAGACCGAGAAAGCTCAGCACTGCTGGCGCCTGTCGGGAGGCATCACGCTCCTTATCTGCCACCGGGCGTTCTGAAGCCCCCATAGCGCGCTCCAGGGCCGCCGTATTCAACTGCGCCGAAGCAGTGCTGCAAGCAAAACAGATTGCGAGCAAGGATAAAAAGTGTTTCATATAAGTAACCTTATTGATTTCAGTTCTTGAGTGAGTTTCAGCCGAGACGATCATGCGCACGAGCGCAAAGGGTCTTGGAGCATATACCATGGCTCCCGGCCAGTACACAGTTTAGGGATACTCGCAATAATGCAGACACGCCTCTGGCTTGCAGTCGGCGCGCCGACGGCCCGTCAAGGAATGGAAACGAGGTCAGCGGTGCCGACTGGAAGCCCCGCCGGGCGGAGCCTGTAAGCACTCGCAGAGAGTTGTCTGCATTATTTACAGCATCCTTCCAGGTAAATCGACTCTGCTGGGCTGCCCCACTCTCACTTTGTGCTTGTACCAGTATTTACACCGCCTCATGTTTACGCGCTTCGCGTCCCAGTTTAGACTAGGGCCGCTCTAATCAATGCAGACATGCCTCTGGCTTTGAGTCGGCGCGCCGACAGCCCGTCAAGGAATGGAAACGAGCTCAACGGTGCCGACTGGAAGCCCCGCAGGGTGGGGTATGTAAGCCCCTGCTGCCGCGTTGCACGCCTTGGCATTAGAGCTCGCTACGCCCTGCGAGTCGCGCCTTGCAGCAAGGGCGGACAGACTCCAGCAGAGACCTGTCTGCATTGATCAGAGCATCCCTGGCCACAAAGCTGGAGGTGCGCTGCCAGCAGTTCAGGCGCCAAGAGCCATGCCGGGCTCCTGCAGGGCTTTCGCCGCTGCTTTGTCAGCGGCGCCCACTGCGATAGCTAGAGTCCCCTACCGAAGACATCACAGGGTGCTGCAAAGACAGTAACGGCTGGCAGAACTGTGCGGGCCCGATACCTGGGAGTGAGCCGATTGAACAGCCTTATCCGCGCCTGGGCGGATGTCGTAGTAGACCTGCGCTTCCCGGTAATAATTCTCAGTACTGTGCTGATTCCGCTGCTGCTTGCGACTGGCGGAGAGATCCCTTTCGACAACAGTACAGTGCGCTATTTCGTCAGCGACGACCCCGCGTTAGAGGACTACAACCAGCTTCTGGAACTGTTTGGGGATAATGAGTACCTGGTCGTAGGCATTGAAGCCTCGAGTCACGCACCGGATGCATTCACGCCGGCAGCTCTCGACGCCATGTGGCGGCTCTCGGAATTTCTTGAGTTCCACCCCTATGTGAGCCAGTTGCGTTCGCTGAGCAACTATCACTACCTGCGTGCCGAAGGCGATAGCCTGAGCGTCAACCCTCTTATCGACAGCCCCGAGCTTCTGGCGCGTGACAGCCAAGCCAGAGAATCGATAGCAACAGTGCTAGCGCAGGAGCAACTGGCGCTGAACAATCTGGTGAGTCCGGACTATCGCCACCTGCGCATTCTGGCCCGGGTGGAGTACAGAGAAGACACTTCCGCGCACAAGGTGGCACTGGTGCAGGACTTGTATCGCTTTATAGAAGAAGAGGGCCTGGAAGCAGATGGCTACCAGCTCCACCTCTCAGGCTACCCGCTGGTCAACGAGCGTTTCGAAACCGTGTCGGCGCAGGATATCGCGCTGCTTATCCCTATCATGATAGCTATCATGATCGTTATTCTCTATTTCTGTTTTCGTTCTATCGCGGCAGTCATACTACCCTGGTTAGTTATTGCCTGCGGTTTGCTGTCAGTGCTGGAGATTCAATACTATATCGGAATCCCCCATTCCACGATTGACAGTAGTGCCCTGGTTCCGACTCTGATTATTATCGGCATTGGAATAACCCTGCACATGCTGGTCGAATTTTTCCATTTTGTCGACTCCGAACGCTGTGGCCGCAACGCTGCGAAACGAGCTGTTGGACAGATCTGGCTGCCGGCTTTTTTCACTGCGTTGACGACCTCAGCCGGATTTCTGGCACTGTCGGTCACGCGTATACAACCGATCCGTGAGTTTGCCCTACTCGGCGCCATGGGTCCCCTGCTATTGTTCCTGTTCTCCCTGAGCACACTTCCAGCGCTGCTGAGTTTTATCGACAGGCCTCCGCGCGGGACCCGGAAAACCCTTGATCGCGGCTGGGTCAGTCGCTTTACCAGAGCAATTCAGGTTTTCACCTTTGAACACAAAAAACCTGTTCTGCTAACAGGAACCGCCATAATTCTTTTCTCAGTATGGAACTTGCCCAATGTAGAGATAGACAATAATTATGTGACCCTGTTTAAACAGAACAGTCAGACCCGGCAGGACATCGAGTATTTCGACAGAGAGTTTTCAGGCATGATGACTCTGGATGTGATACTGGACTCAGGCTCGGCAGAAGGAATCAAGAATCCTGCTTTCCTCGCCGACATGGAGGCCGTTCAAAGCTGGCTGACACAAAGAGAAAAGCTGGGGAAAATCACATCACTATTGGACTATCTGAAGGAAATAAACCGCAGCATGCATGGCGACGATCCGGAATACTACAGGCTCCCAGACAGTGCCGGGATGACTGCCCAGTATCTACTCCTGTATGCCTCGGCAGGGTCCAACGAGGATTTCTCAGATTTAAGGGATTTCGATAACCGCTATACCCGCCTTATTGTCCCTGTAGTAAACATGCCAGCCTCCCGGCTACAGGAGGAACTGAATGCGATCGAAGCCTATCTTGAAAGGGAGTTCAACCACCTTGCCCCGGTCGTCACCGGCACTATGGCCCTCTACACAGTGCAGGACATGTATACGGCGACGGGCATGCTGCAGTCTTTTCTTACCGCCCTGGCAGTCATCTCGCTATTCCTGCTTATACTTTTCAGATCTTTGCGGTATGGTTTGTTGTCGCTCATTCCCAGTGTCATGCCGATAGTGTTGGCCGCCAGCATGGCCGGTTTTCTCGGTATCTATCTGGACCAGAGCGCCGTCATCGTCTTTGCTATGACAATGGGCATCGCAGTGGACGACGCCATTCATGTGATGAGCCGATACCTGGCGCTGAAGAAAGCAGGATACAGTACGCAGATATCCGTAGCGGAGGCCATGAACCAGTCCGGCCGCGCCGTGATTTTCAGCTCTATCGTCCTAGTGTGTGGATTCAGCGTGCTCTGCTTCGGCTCATTTACCACGGTAATCTATGTCGGCCTGTTCGGATCAGTAATCATGATTTTGGCGCTACTTGGAGACCTGGTGTTCCTGCCGGCCATGCTTTACTGGCTGGACGATAAGCGCAGCAATAATTTGGCGACAAGTGATCAGGGAGGCTCAACACAATGAATCTGATAAGCATTGGCGTTAAATATTGCTGGGCTCTCTGCCTGCCGGCGCTGTTTGGCCTCCAACACCTCCAGGCTTCCGAGTTGAGTGCTCGCGAAGTGATGGAGCGTGTCGATACGCGCGACGATGGTGACACACTGGTCGCCAGTTACACTCTGGTCCTGGTCGACCGACGCGATCGCCAGCGCAATCGCGAGTTGATCGTTTACAGCAAAGACTTTGGCAACGACTCTCGCAGGCTGACTCGAATTCAGTCTCCGGCCGACATCGCCGGTACCGCCTATCTTAATTACGACTGGGCGGACGCGAATCGCGATGACGACTCTTGGCTCTACCTGCCGGCTCTGCAGCGAGTAAAAAGATTATCCAGCAGTGAAACCTCAGATTCGTTTCTGGGTAGTGATTTCACCTACGCAGACATCAATGGCCTCGAAATCGATTGGTTTGACTACAATTTCGTGGCGCGAAGCGAGATCGTCGACGGCCATGATTGTTGGGTAATCGAAGCACTGCCGAAGCCGGATCTGAGGGATAAAGCCGAGGCAGCCACGGGCTATTCCAGGCTGCGAGCCTGGATACGCAAAGACAATTTTATCCAGGTGCAGGCTCAGGCCTGGGAATTGCGAGGCAATCGCATCAAATACTTCAGTGCCGGTGAAATTGAACTCATACAAGACATCTGGACAGTCGGCCGCCGGCAGGCGGTAACCACGCGAAATGGCCGTCAAGAACATGCCAGTGTGCTGCAACTGAAAAAAGTGACCTACAACAATCCACTTCAGGACTCTGTGTTTGCGACTGATTCCATGCAACGAGGCATTGACTGAACAACGGTCTGAAGAATTTCAGAATGTGGTCGCGCACTGGATTTTCCCTCCTGATTGTACTCCACCTGTCCTTGGGACCTGTGGAGTCCGGGCGCGCTCAGGATGATTTCTTTGAACCACTGCAGATTAATATCCAGGAGCCTGAGGCAAGCACGGGCGACTCCTTCCTTGGCTGGATCAGTCAGCAGATCGCCTATGGGTATGAGGCGCCAGGACCCGTATTTTCTAGAGCGGATTCTGACCTTACCAAGCTGGAGACCAGCCTTTATCTGCAGTACGACCGCGATCTCGGAGCTAATACCGCGGCCCGAATCAGCGGCAGCATCCACCACGACGAAGTTTTTCGCGTCAACGGAGACATTGACTACAGCCATGATGAAATCGATGAATTTCGCAATCGATATCAGCTTCGTGACCTTTATATTGAACATGAAACCGAGGGCGGCGTTTATCTCAAATTGGGTAACCAAATCCTCGCCTGGGGCATGGCCGAATACCTTCGCGTCACCGACCTCGTAAACATTCGGGACCTCTATACCCTGGCGCAGCAGGATCTTGAAGACATCAGACTGCAGATCCCGGCGCTATTGCTCAGCACCAATGTCAGCAATTGGTCGTTGGAAGCTGCTGTCAGCCTGGCTGCGGGTCACGACCTCATCGCTCCACGTGGTGACGAATTCGACCCCTTCATTGCAGCTGGTAATCTGGCCAACAAGCCGGTTTTCCTGAAGCCAGACCAGAAGCACGAGGTCTTTTTTCGCGCGTCCACGCGATGGCAGCGAGGCGATCTGCAGTTCGTAGCCGGAGAATTCAATGAGAACTCGTTCAGCAGCCTGGGGGAAGCAGGCACAACAGAAAGCGGCCGCCAACCCCGATTCGGGCAGCGACGCAGCCGGGCGATGGGATTGGCAGGTAACTGGGTGGAAGGCCCTTGGCTGTTTTTCGCCGAAGCAGCACTACACAAGAATCGCTCACTCAGGCTGGTTCAGGATTGGACCACGCCTGCACCCAATTCGGATCAATGGCTTTCTGCGCTGGGCTTCGAATACAACGGCTTCAGCAACCTGTTGCTGGGTGTTGAGATCGACGGGATAAGAATTCGCAATCAGGATAACACCCCGATGTTATCCAGTACCCGACATAGTGCGGGTTTAAGAGCGTACTGGACCGGGTTTAACCAGCGCCTTGAATTACTGGCAGTATGGAATGAGTTAATCAATGCTGGCGGACAAGTCACAAGAATATCCGTCGATTACGACTGGTCAGATAATTTTAGTGCCGGATTGCTATGGGTCGCCTATGACGGCGACTCCGATACCCTGCTCTACCCGTATAGGAACAACGACATCATTCAGTTTCAGTTGCGCTATAATTTTCAACTTTAGAATGCTCTGAATAATGAGAGATTGCAGCCATGTTCAGTGAAGACGACGAAACTCAGCCGCGTTATCATCATGGTAATGTCAAAGAGGCTCTGATCAGCAGAGCCATGAAGTTCATCGAGAACGATGAGGCCGACAACTTGTCGCTGCGGCGACTGGCCAGAGAAGTCGGCGTCTCACCCTCAGCCGTCTATAACCATTTTCCCGACAAAAACGCACTGATGCTGGCCATTAAGATTCGCCTGTACCAACAGTTCAATGAGTATTTCGCGATGCGTCAGCAGCATGGTGCCGATGCGGTTCAGCGGTTGCATGACATGTGCCTGGCCTATTATCACTTCGCCTGCGAGCAACCCGCCCGATTTCAAGTCCTGTTTGGTTCAACTCTCTCCATGGAGTGGTCGACACAGGAGCTGGTAGACATGTCATGTGTCACAATCAACCGCTTGCGCAAACTGGTGCTTTCAATCTACGAAAAGCACAACATACCTTGCAGTGAAGAGGAGGCAGTGAACACGTCCCTGCTCATCTGGTGTCAACTTCACGGCATCATCCAGCTTAAAAACTCAGGCAGTATCAGGGCAGCCGTTACTTACCAGGATTGGCCTGAAGCCTGCGCATTGCAACGGGATGAGGATGTCGAACGACTGATTCAAAAGCAGGTGAACATGACGGTGCAGGGGATTCTCAACAGCCAGTATCACAGCGGCCATCACTGAGCCCGGGGAAGCTCTGAATAAGGCAGACAAGCCTCGGCTTGAGTCTGCATGCCCTTGCTGAAAGGCGCAGCCCGCAGGGAATAGGGGCTCTCTATTGCCAAGGGGGACGACTGCCAAGGGGTAAGACGCGACAGCAGGGGCTTACAGGCTCAGGAAAGCCCCATGGCCTTGCGCGCCAGCAGATTCTTAAATACACCGGTTCTGTCGACTCTGTCCAATCCAGCATTTCTTAGCCAGCGAAGTGGCAACGATTGGCTCTCGAAGGTTCTTTTAAAGCCCTCCATCGCCCACATCATGCTCAGGTTATGCCCAATACGGTCGCGCTGATAGCGGCGCAGCAATACGCTGTCTCCCGGTCGGCGCGATTTCCCGCGGGCTTGACTTAACTGGTCGTTCAACGCAACGACATCGAGCAAACCCAGATTGACTCCCTGGCCGGCTAGCGGGTGAATACTGTGCGCCGCATCCCCAATTAGCGCCAGCCCCGGCTTCACGTATTCCTTGCCATGGCATTGTCGTAGCTTGAAGCTGAAACGCCGGTCACAGTGCTCAATCTCTCCAAGCCTAAATTCGAAGGCATCACCAAGGCGGCGAGCAAATGCTTCGTCGTCCAGATCCATCAATTGTTCTGCACGCCCAGAATCGACGGACCAGACGATAGAACAGTAGTGCTGTTCGTTCGAGCCAGCAGCCGGAAGCAGCGGCAGGAATGCCAGCGGCCCGCTACTGAGGAAGCGCTGCCAGGCAGTGTGCTGATGGGGAGCCTCGGTCCTTGCTGTAGTAACTATGGCATGATGACCGTAGTCCCAATCTCTGGTGGCTAGTTTGGCCATCTCGCGCGTGGGCGAGTTGGCGCCGTCCGCCGCGATGACCAGGCTTGCGCTGAGAATCTGACCGGACGCAGTCTCGGCTACCACCGGCGCTGTCGAATTCCCTTCCGGTAATTCAAGACCGGTCAACTCCTGTTCTGACAGCACACTCAGGTTCGACATCTCCCCCAGCTTCTCCCACATAGCTGCCATGACCACAGAATTCTCAACGATAGTTCCAAGCTCAGTAGCATCCATATCGGCTGCATTGAAGTGTATGGAGCCGGTGCCGTCCTCTTCCCACACACGCATATGCTGATAGGGACAGCAGCGTTGTTGAGCAATTCGGGGCCAGACCTGCAGCCGTTTCAGTAGATCTCCGGAAGCGGCAGTTAGAGCGCTTACCCTGGCATCGAAGCGGTCTGCACCGATCTGCGGCCTGCTTGCCTGCGGGCTACCGCGATCCAGAAGACCAACCCGCCACGCGCTGCCCGCCAGCGACAGGGCCATGGCGGCGCCAACCATACCGGCCCCAACTATCAGTACATCAAAATCTGTATGCCGAGTCTCATTCATAGAGCCATTATAGAACTTTGTTGCCGCGATACCCAGTCCAGGAGATTTCGCCTCATGCGGTTAACTGATAGACTTTTGGCGCTGACTTGCGCCAAGGAGCGTCGATGGCAACCGTAATCAATGCTGTAGACCTGCCCGACTACATTGGCAAGGAAGTAGGCGTTTCCGAGTGGATCGAAATTCAGCAGGATCGAATCGACGCGTTCGCGGCTGCCACCGAAGACCACCAATTCATTCATGTCGATCCTGAAAGAGCCGCCTGCACGCCTTTCGGATCCACGATCGCACATGGTTTTCTTACCGTCTCGCTCATGGTGCCTATGGGCGGTCAGGCGGCGTTGAAACTAGAAAATACGGTGATGGGGATTAATTACGGATTCGATAAACTCCGCTTCATTAACCCGGTAAAAGTTGGCTGCCGCATCCGCGGGCGCTTCGTGCTGATGAGTGCAGAGAAAAAAAAGACCGGACATTTTCTACTTAAACACCAGGTCAGCGTCGAAATCGAGGGGGAAGTCAAACCAGCGCTGTTGGCAGAATGGCTGGGGATGACGGTCATCGATGAATCCTCGCAGTTGTAAAGCTGCTCTGAACCCTTACTCCAACTCTCATCAGGAAATCCAGATGAAAAAATCTATGTTGTCGTTGATCCCATTCTTGACTGCCTGCGCTGGAGAACCTCCGCAGAATATTGGCGTCACTGATAACCGCCTGGCGCCCTGCCCTGATTCACCCAACTGTGTTTCCAGCTTTGCGACCGATGAAGAGCATGGCATAGAACCGCTGCAGGCCTCCCTCGAACAAATCGAGGAAATCCTAATATCGATGGACCGCACCAACATCGTCCGCCGTGATGGTAACTATCTCTATGCCGAATTCACCAGCCGCCTGCTGGGCTTCGTAGATGACGTGGAGTTTCTTTTCGATCCAGAGAGTGCTGTCACTCAAGTGCGATCCGCTTCTCGCCTGGGTTATAGTGACCTGGGCGCTAATAGAAGTCGCATCGAGAACATTCGCGGTAGACTCTAAGCAGTACTGTCAAAGTCGAAGCCCCATGGCTTGACGGGCAAAATCCCTGCGGATCGGCGGCAGCAAATCGATGGACAATAATCCGGTTTTGCGCAGTATCACCCGCGCCTGGGCACTGCTGGAGAACAGGCGATTGATCTTGTCGGTAAAGTTTATGGATTTCCGCTGATCGAAGGAGCGCCTGTCGAGATAAGTCTGGAGCAGGCGCAAATCCCCCATCAAGACTCCCTCGGCCGCACCCTGGGCCAGCGTCATCGCCAATTCCTTGGCGTCACGGAGTGCCAGATTAAACCCTTGCCCCGCCACGGGATGCAGCGTGTGGGCAACGTTTCCCAGCAGCACCAGACCAGGTCGGACCTGCTCCGAGGCCACACTCAGAATGAGAGGAAAATAGCTGCGCTCACCGATAGTCTGGAGTTGTCCGAGACGATGACCGAATTCCTGTTGCAGTTGTTGCAGCACGCGCGAGTCTGACATGGACCGGTAGCGATCGAGTTCGATCTCAGAGATGGTCCAGACCAGAGCAGCCCGCTGAGAACCGGCAAACGGACTCAGTGGCAAGACAGCAAGTGGACCCGCCTCGGTAAAGCGCTCATAGGCAATGTTGTTGTGTTGGCGGTCAAAACCAATGTTAGCTATCAGCGCCTGCTGACCGTATTTTTCTTGCTTCTGCTCTATTCCGAGCCGCCCGCAAATGGGGGACCTGCCACCCTCTGCCAATACGACGAGATCGGCGTTCAGCTCATGCTGGCTTTCATCTGCGCTGACTACCAGACGCATGCCGTGAGCCACGGGTTCCAGATTATCGATCAGTGCTGGCGCCAGTCGACTGATACTCGAAGACGCGGTGATGGCGGCGCTCAGTACTGCTCCCAGCGTCCGGTTCTCTGCAACGTAGCCCAATGCTTCCGTGTCCAGTTCGGCGCAGTCCAGAGATGCCATACCGAAACGGCCCCGGTCCGATATCTCGACCTTCCTGATCGCTGTTAGCTGGCCAGCCATCCCACCCCAGAGGCCCGCCGACTCCAGAATCTGGCGGCTGTTCCAGGACAGCGCCGTAGAACGATCATCGAATCCCGGTTGCTTACCGGAATCAAAGGTGGTTGCGTCCAGCACCAGAATTGACCGGGTGCCGCCGCTGGCTTGCTCTAGCAAGCCGGCAAAGCTACAACCGACCATGCCACCGCCGATGACGACAACATCATAGTGCGATTCGGGCGTCTTGATATCCATGTGCCCCTCAGGCGGCCTCAGTAGCCATGAAGGATTCGATTTCCGCGACTGTCTTGGGTATGCCAGTACTCAACACCCGCGCACCGGAATCGGTCACGAGGACGTCGTCCTCGATACGCACACCAATACCACGCCACTTCTTGGCCACTCTTGAGTTATCCGGGGCGATGTAGATACCGGGTTCAATCGTCGTCACCATACCTGCCTGCAGGCGGCGCCAATCAGCGCCAATCTTGTAGTCGCCGACGTCGTGCACGTCCATACCCAGCCAGTGGCCAACACGATGCATATAGAAATCGCGATAGGCCTCGCTCTTGATCAGGTCAGCAGGCTTGCCCCTGAGCAAACCCAACTTTACCAGACCCCGAGTGATTACCCTGACCGAGGCCTTGTGCGGCGCATCCCAGGCCGCGCCTGGCTTCACTGCCTTAATGGCTGCTTCCTGCGCCTTGAGAACAATCTCATAGATTGCTTTTTGCTCCGGGGAGAATTTTCCACTGGCGGGGAAGGTCCTGGTGATATCCGAGGCGTAGTGCTCGTACTCACAGCCTGCGTCAATGAGTACCAGGTCACCCTCTTTTACCTCAGCGGTATTTTCCACGTAGTGCAGTATGCAGGCGTTTTGACCCGTAGCCACAATGGAATTGTAGGCCGGCGCCCGACTGCCATTGCGGGTGAATGTATAGAGCAGCTCTGCCTCCAGCTCGTACTCGCGGATTCCGGGCCTGCACGCCAACATGGCGCGCCGATGACCTTCGGCGGAAATCTTTGCTGCCTGTTCCATCAGCTTGATCTCTGACTTGCTCTTGATGAGCCGCAGCTCGTGCAGCAGAGGGTCCAGCACGAGAAACTCTCCGGGAGGGTGGGCACTCAGTTTGGACTTGCTGCGAATCACTTTGACCCAGTCCATAACCTGTGTATCGAAACTGTCGTCCTTGCCCATGGAATAATAGAGACGATCCCGGCCATCGATCAGATCGGGCAGAATCTCGTCAATGTCGCCAATAGGAAAAGCGGCGTCCACTCCTAGCGTCTCCGCGGCCACCTCTGGCCCCATCAGGATTCCTTCCCAGAGTTCTTTTTGGGGGTTTTTCTCTTGACAGAAAAGCACTGTTTGACCGCCTTTGCGCCCTGGCATCAGGGCCAGCAGAGCTTTCTGTTCGGTGAAACCGCTCAGGTAAAAAAAATCGCTGTTCTGGCGAAAGGAGTATTCGGCATCCGCATTGCGAAAACGGGCCGGCGCCGAAGCCAGCAGGGCAATGCTGTTGGGCTCCAGCCGCTGCATTAATGCCTTGCGACGCTTGTTGAATTCCCGGTAACTACTGCGCATGGGCGCCTCGGAGCAAGTATGAAACAAACACTGGAGCATATAAGCCTGAGCGCGGGGAACCAAGCCCCATTTTTGCCCGCCTGTTGTTGACCACCAACCGGCACGGTTCTATAGTTAGTGTCGTTTCAGTTAATATAGATCATAAAAGACTCAGGAAAGACTGAGTAAGCCCCAATAATGAGCGAAGAAAGATTCCAATCTCTTGATGGCAAGGTGGATCAGTTGATTGACCTGTGCAATCAAATGCAGCGCGAGAACCAGGCGCTCAGGGCCACCGAACGTAGCCTGCAGAGTGAGCACAAGCTGCTGCAGGAAAGGAATCAGGAAGCCAAGAGCAAACTTGAATCTGTACTTTCACGCCTCAAGGCCATGGATCAGACTTGAAGCAGGTCAAATGAAATCAGATGAGTGAAGAAAGCATCACTGCAGTAAAGGTTAAGATCCTTGACCGGGAATACCAGGTAAACTGCCCACCCGCCGACCAGGAAGCACTGATCAAGTCTGCTCGTTATTTGGACGACAGCATGCGCAAGATAAAGACCCGCGGCAATATCACTGGCAGCGAAAAGATAGCGGTCATGGCTGCACTGAACATCACACACGACATGTTGCGCACGAATCACCTGATCCAAGAGACCAGAGTCTCGACTTCGGAACAGATGAAAGGAATCGAAGACAAAATCGACGCTGCCCTGGATTCGAGCCGGCAGCTGGAAATTTAATAGCGCTATCTGCATCGACGCCGCTTCTAAGCATGCCCCTGGCGCGAACTTTACGTCGATTCCAAACCCTCCCGTTTCATCCTACTTTTTTGACTTTGTCTAACGCCACCCGGCGATATATACTTAGCTGAGAGTTCCCTAGAACATTTGCCAACCAAAAGTGTTCTTGAGCCGATATCTGTAAAACCGGAGGCAACTCGTTAGATGTTGTTGTGCAAGTCCGCTAGACGGAAAGCCTGATTCATCGCGGGAGCCACCACCTGAACCATTGGGTTCAGGGCAAGTTTGGTAGCGGTGTTCCGGGGGACTTGATTTAATGCCAGTTAGATTCTGCCAAAAAGCTCAGTCAAAAGTTCAGCCATGAACGATGAAGAACGCCGCCTATTAAGGGCAACTCTTCGTCAGGCGCGACGCCAACTCTCAATAAATCACCAGCGCGGTGCCGCCCAGGCACTAGCCGCCCGGGTCATCCAACAAGATTTCTACAACAAAGCCAGGTTTATTGCTTTTTACCAAAAGATTGATGGCGAGATTGATCCAGCACCGATACTGGATTTAGCGCTGAGTGAAGGTAAAACCTGCTTTCTGCCGGTAATCACTGATGCCAATCCCGACTCCGTCTCCTTCGCGCCCTACACTGCCGACACCAGATTAACCAGGAACCAGTGGGGCATAGCTGAGCCACCGACAGACTTCATCAAGTCACCTGCCGAGCTGGATCTGGTGTTTGTGCCGCTGGTGGGTTTCGACGCCAATTGCTCGCGCCTGGGCATGGGCATGGGATTTTACGATCGAACTTTTAGTTTCAAGATTGCCGATCGCCACAGCCAGCCGCTATTGGTAGGTCTGGCTCATGAATGTCAGCTGACCGCAGGCCTGGCAACTGCGAGTTGGGATGTACGCCTCGATGCGGTGATCACGGAAGAAAAAATTTACCGCCCAGAGTACTGCCAGGGCGGTAACCGTGGGTAGTTACACCCGCTAGCACTGCCTGTCCTTGGTTATTTTTCCACTGTTGTTTTGTTGAATTCCACAAATTCCACGAATTCTACAAATTTCGACTCGGGCCTGTTGGCCCCAGTCTCCTTACATCAGCGCGCTCTGGGCGACGCTGCTGGCCAGCACACTCACCACGAACAGGGTGAGGATGACCAAGACCATATCCGGCTTCTTGTTCATTTGCTTTTCTCCGCGACTTTGCAGGTTACACTTGCTTTAGCGGCGCTTCCTAAGAAAGCTTTAATTTATCCTAAAAAACAAATAATTACAGGCAATACCTTGCATTATTTATGAATTCATAAAGAAAGTACTTGCCTCAAGCCCGACCCTGCTTATAATGCTGTATATCCATACAGTGTTATTGATTATAAGTTGCAGGTTCTAAATCACAGGTTATAAATCGCAAACAGGAGCGGCACTCCCATGAGTTCATCCCAATCTCCCCATAACCGGCCCGAGACTAAGGCTCACGTGGCTTTTAACAATTCCGCAGCGGTTGAGACACTGCTGCAAGGCAATCCCGCCCTGTGGCGCGGTTGTGATCTGGCAGGACGTGGCGATCACGGCCGGCCCACCGGCTTTGAGCCCCTGGATGCGATTCTTCCCGGTCAGGGCTGGCCCCGGAGCGGGCTCATGGAGTTCATCACCCCATGTTGGGGCAGCGGCGAGCTGCAGCTACTGGTACCTTTGATGCGCTCCGTGGTCGAGCGCGGCCAGTGGATGCTGTGGATCTCACCGCCCTATCAGCTCTACGCGCCGGCCCTTGTGCAGGCAGGCGTCGATACCAGCCGGGTGCTGGTAGTGGATCTGGATACCTCTTGCAGTGACGCCCTTTGGACCATGGAAAGGGCTCTGCAGAATCGCCATTGCGGCCTGGTCCTGGCCTGGCAGAACTGGCTGCCGGGCCGGGTCTTGCGCCGCCTGCAGCTGGCAGCCGACGCCGGGGATACCCTGGGAGTCCTGTTCAAGCATTATGATAGTGAGCACTCACCAGCCCCCGTTCGCTTGCGCATAAAGGGCTCAGACTCTGCTGCAGGCGAACGGGCCGCAGCCGAGGTAACCCTCATCAAGGCTCGTGGTAGCTTCCGTCCCCGTACCACCCACATCTCCTTGCAGGGCTGATAAAAAACCCGGACGAATTGGCAGAACACGCCCAATATGAAAGACCCGGACTCCGCCGCCCATCCCTCTCTGCCCGAGCTGTCTGTCCAGGCAGGGGCCCGGGTTATTCGCCTCCCACTCACCCCTGGCGCGACTAACAGGCACCAATCCCGTTCACCTCAATCCAGCGGTAAACGCCCCGGGCTCTGGTACGCCCTGTATTTCCCTCAACTGGCAGTTCTCAGCGCAGGCCGCCAGCAGCAGGCACTGGAGCCCCTCGCCGCGGTCGTCCAGCATGTCAGCAGCACGGTGAGCCTGCATGAGCAGGCACTGGTCTGTGAGGTGCGCTCCAGCCTCAAATATTTCGGTGGCCTTGATGCCCTCCATGAGCGACTGCAACCGGAGCTGCTGGCCTGCCTGGAGGAACTGCGATTGGAGCAGAAGCTATTCTATGCGGCCTGCCCCACGGTTACGGGCAGCCTGCTGCTAGCCCGCGCCGGTCATAACGCCCTCGTCTATCGCCGGGAAAACCTGCGCTCCGTTCTCGGTCAGCTCACTATCGAGGCTCTGCACCTGAACAAGGAACAGAACCGCCGCCTTTACAACATGGGCGCTCGCCATTTGAGGGATATCTGGCGGCTTCCTGGCGACGGCTTGCGCAAACGCTTTGGCAGCGACCTGGTCAACCGGCTCAATAAAGCCCTGGGCCTGGCTCCAGAACCGACCCGCAACTATCTGCCACCACCGGCCTTCGCCACCGCCTGTGACCTGCCCTATGAACTGGAGAGTCTGGACCGCATACTGCCAGTCGCTGATGAACTTCTGGCTCAACTCTGCGATTTCCTGCGCCGGCGCGACCTCAGCACCAGCCACCTGGAGTTCCTGCTGGTACACGAAAACCGTGCGGGCAGCACCGTGGACCTGGGACTGCGCCAGCCCAGCCGCTGCCGCTCCCATTTATTGTCGCTTCTGGAAACTCACTTTGGCGCACTGACCATTCCGGCGCCCGTAGTAGGGGTAAAACTGCGGGTAAAACAGTTTGACGCCCACATGGGTCGGAGCGAATCCCTGTTGACTGAGCAGGCGCCAGCGGCTGTCGAGGCCGGCAACAATCTCGACCTTTTCATGGAACAGTTAAAAGCTCGCCTAGGGCACCAGCCGGTGCAGAGCATCGACGCAGTGGCCGAGCACTGCCCCGAATATGCCTGCCGGCGCCAGGACTATGAGGCCGCAACTACCACAGACAATACAGACGTGCCGGTGAGCAGAAACCCCAGACCATTCTGGCTGCTATCCGAGCCTCGGCCCCTGACCCTGAACCAGGGCAAGCTCTACCACCACCGGCCCCTGACCCTGCTCAGTGGACCCGAGCGTATAGAGACCCGCTGGTGGTCCGGCCAGGATGTGCATCGGGACTATTACGTCGCCAGAGAGGGCAATGGCAGTCGCCTGTGGATATTCCGCGAACGCAGCGGTGAGCGTCGCTGGTATTTGCACGGCATTTTTGCCTGAGGCTCTGCCGCACTTGAACAGACAATTATTGTTACAGGGCTGGCCTATACTGAGCCAAACGGTTAATAATTCACCAGAGAAGCCTCTGATTAAATTAGAAGGCCAGAAGGATGCTCTGCCTAATGCCAAGCATCTTTAGAATAAAGGAAGTTCTGAATAATAAACCAAAAGCAAAAAGCACAGGAAGGATATCGATATGAATAACCCAGTCGTCTGGTTTGAGATCTATGTACAGGACATGAACCGCGCCAGCCAGTTCTATCAAAAAGTTCTCCAAACTGAGCTACAGTCCCTTCCCGGGGGACCGGAAGGTGAATTAAACATGATGGCATTTCCGGGCGGACCAGAACACAATGGCGCCGCCGGCGCCCTCGTCTATATGCCGGACGTCAGCTCCGGCGGCAACAGCACCCTCGTCTACTTCGACTGCGAGGATGTGTCCACCGAGGAAGCCCGCATCAAAGAAGCAGGAGGTGAGGTTGTACGTCCGAAAATGTCAATCGGTGAATACGGCTTCATCACACTGGCCACGGACCCGGACGGCAATCTATTCGGCCTGCACTCTTCCAAATAGGAACTGCTGTCAGCGCCATTGATAGTCGCACTCATGGCTTGCGTACAGGCTGTGACACCGAAGGAGCTCAAGGTATATAGCTCAATCGCACTGGCTTTCGCGATCATTGCAGCCGGACTTACGAGCGCAGTTCAGTTTGTAAGCCTGACCGCGCTGAGACAGTCTAGGGGCCAGATCCTGGCCTGGCCGTCCTTCCTCTACGCCTTGGATCTGCTCGCCTGGGACGTATTTCTGGGGCATTTTTTATCGTGTGTTCAATTTTTTACAGTGGCCTCGGACTCAGGAAAGCGATTCGCCTGGGAATGCTAGTGCCAGGAATTTGGTGTGTTCTGAGGAGCACTGGCCCGCTCACCGGCGACATGCGATTTCAATGGTTGGCTAATATGGGATACGGGATTTCACTGCCCGGGTTATGGCTGCTGGTTGCTGTTGATTTCCGCCGCCGGGAAATGATGATGGCTGCCTGAGCCGCAAATCAGCTCGAGAGCCACATCCAGACCAGCAGCCGCTCTTCCCCACTGTGTTTGGCCTGGGGATTACAAACGGATTTTTGGAATGAAGTCGGAAAAATTGCTTTCCGGCTTGTCCTAATGATTAGCAGGATACCAAAGCAATTTGCTCCGACTCCATTCCAGATCTGATCTCACTGCTGATCCAAACACTGAAACCCCATCGGGCTGCGAACGCCTTCCGCCTTCTTTCAGGTAAAGTCGCGCGATGACACCTCCATTTCTCCGAGCCAATGGCTGAGATCAACCAGGTCATTGGCGATCAAATGAACGACGCCCTCGCTCTTCTGCACATGCCCGGTTACTCCCAACAACATGGCCTGACGGACTACAGGACGTTTTCTCTCTCCCAGACTAGGCCAGACCACCACATTGACGAAACCCGTCTCATCTTCCATGGTAATAAATGTGACACCTGCCGCGGTCATAGGGCGCTGACGGCAAGTTACCAGGCCTGTTACCTTGACCAGATCCTCATTATTCAGCTTCTGAAGCTCATCGGCAGTATTGACTTTGTAGCTATTGAGATGGGAACGAAACAGGGCCAGGGGATGCCGACGCAGACTGAAGCCGGTGCTGGTGTAGTCACCGATGATATTCTGACCCTCGCTGGCCACTGGTAACAGCACGTCGATACCGAAGTCGTCGTTGCTGAACCCGGGGTCAGAGAAGAAACTCAGAGATTGACTGTCGAGGCCGGTACTGTCTCTCTCAACCCCCGAGGCCCGCCAATAGGCTCGGTGACGATCACCGCTCAAGCCGCGCAGGGCGTCCGCGGCGGCCAGAGCCTCCAGGTCTTTCTTATTGATGCCGCTACGAAACACCAGTTCCTGAATGCTGCCGTAGCCGGAAGCTTCACGTGCTTCGACAATGGCCGTGGCGCCGATCTCGGACAGACTCTTCACTAGCCGCAGGCCAATACGCAGGATAGGTGCCAGGGTACATCGGTTGTGCTCCCTTAACTTGAGAAAATCCCGTGGATACTCAAGTGTGCAGTCATAACTGCTGGCGTTCACGTCTACCGGCTGCACCGGTACGCCGTGGCGTCGAGCATCTCTGATCAATTGCGCCGGCGCATAGAAACCCATGGGCTGGCTGTTCAAAAGCGCGCAGCAGAAAGCCGCCGGATGATAATACTTGAACCAGGACGATACATAAGCGATCAGGGCAAAACTGGCAGAGTGAGACTCCGGAAAACCATAGTCACCAAAGCCTTTAATCTGCTTGAATAACTGCTCAGCGAAATCTCTCTCGTAGCCACGCTCCAGCATGCCCCGGACCAGCTTTTCCCTATAGGGCTCAAGGCCTCCCTTGCGTTTCCAGGCAGCCATGGCGCGGCGCAGCTGATCCGCCTCGCCGCCGCTGAAGCCCGCCGCCACCATGGCCAACTGCATGACCTGTTCCTGAAAGATCGGCACGCCCAGGGTGCGTTCCAGCGCCACCTTCACTGCTTCGCTGGGATAACTCACCGCTTCTCTGCCATTGCGGCGGTTCAGGAAGGGATGCACCATGTCACCCTGAATAGGGCCAGGTCTCACAATAGCGATCTGAATAACCAGGTCATAGTAACAGCGCGGTCGCAGTCGCGGCAGCATGCTCATCTGAGCCCGGGATTCGATCTGGAATACGCCGACGGTATCCGCTTCTCCCATCATGTCATAGACCTTCGGATCCTCCGCGGGAATAGACTGCATAGTGAGCGCTTCCTGGCTGTAGCTCGACACCAGCGCCAGACATTTCTGCACGGCGGTGAGCATGCCCAGGGCCAGCACGTCGATCTTCAACAGCCCCAGCGACTCCAGGTCATCCTTCTCCCACTGGATCACAGTGCGGTCCGCCATGGTCGCGTTCTCGATGGGAACCAGATGGGTCAACGCCCCCTCGCTGATGACGAAACCACCCACGTGCTGGGACAGATGCCTGGGAAAGCCGATCAGGGACTCGGCCAGGCGCACCAGCATTTGAATCTTTCTGTTCGAGTAATCCACATCGGCGTCGCTCAGTTGCTCCTGCAATGAGGATCCCCACCAGTAGATGGACTTTGCGATGTGGTCCAGCAACTGCTCATCCAGCCCCAGGGCTTTACCCACATCCCGCAGTGCACTGCGGGAACGGTAAGTAATAACCGTGGCCGCCAGGGCAGCGCGACCCCGGCCGTATTTATTGTAAATATACTGAATGACCTCTTCGCGCCGGCCGTTCTCGAAGTCCACGTCGATATCTGGTGGCTCATTACGCTCTCTGGAGATAAAGCGCTCGAACAGCACCTCGATCCGCGCTGGATCGACCTCGGTGATGCCCAGGCAGTAACACACCGCCGAGTTTGCGGCCGAGCCACGTCCCTGACAGAGAATGTGCTGATTGCGGGCAAAGTCCACCAGGTCATGCACGGTCAGGAAATAGTGCTCATAGCCCAGCTCCTTTATGAGCATGAGTTCGTGCTCAATGAGGTTGCGTACCTTAGGTGTCGCACCCTCCGACCAGCGCCGGCGGATACCTTTCTCCACCAACTCCCGCAGCCAGCCGTGGGGGGTGTAGCCATCCGGCACCAGCTCCCGGGGATACTCATAGCGCAGCTCATCGAGGCTAAACTGGCAGCGGCTGGCGATGTCGACCGTGGCTGCCAACAGCTCCGGCGGATACAGCTTGGCCAGTTGCCGCGGCTCGCGCAGATGACGCTGACCGTTACTCTCACCGTCCAGCCCTACCTTCTCGATTTGTCGGCCCAGGCGAATCGCCGTCAGGCAGTCCTGAAGAATGCGCCGATCCGGCACGTGCATCCAGGCGCCACCGGCGGCACACAGCGGCAGGGCGAACTGTTGTGCCAATGCCTGCAGGCGAGTGAGGCGCCAGCGGTCATCGCCCCGCAGCAGCAGTTCAACCGCCAGCCACAGGCAGTGGGGAAACAGGCGTTTGAGCCATACCGCCTGACAGGCCAGTTTCTCCGGCGCTTGCGCAAGGTCCGGCAGCCACAGGGTCAGACAATCCCGCGGCCGGTTGGCGTCCAGCATGGCCCGGTCCAGGCGGTAGCTACCCTTGGCGCTGTCGCGGCGGGCACTGCTGATGAGATGGCTCAGCTCACCGTAGCCCCTGCGATTACAGGCCAGTATGACCAGGTGGCAGCCCTCCTGCAGATGGAACTCACTGCCTATGATGAGCGCCATGCCGATTTCCCTAGCCGCCATGTGCGCCCGCACCACCCCGGAGAGAGAGCACTCATCGGTTATGGCAATGGCCCGGTAACCCAGGGCGTGGGCACGGTTAACCAACTCCTCCGGAAAGGAGGCGCCACGCAGAAAAGTGAAATTGGAGACACAGTGCAGCTCCGCATAAGCGGGACCATTCCTCTCTGGAGCCAATTCGACGGCGGCCGGAACGTTGAACTGTCGCGGTGGCTTTTTGCCGGGGGGATCTGCGGGCATCGTAGCAAGAACTAAATACTGTATATTTATACAGTATTTATTAACCGCCGATCTGTCAACGGCGATTTATTAAGGATGTTCTGAATATTGCAAACAAGTCACTGCGGCAGTCGGTAAGCCCCAGCTGCGAGGCGCGACCGGCAGGGAATAGCGGGCTCTAGTACCAACGGGTACACGCAGCAGCAAGGGTTTACCGACCCCGCCCTTCGTGGCTTCCAATACTCACACGCTGCCGTTCCCTGATGGGCTGTCGACACGCCGGCGCAATTGCGCCTTGCCAGGCGCGCCGATTGAAGGCCAGAGGCACGTCTGCATTATTCCAAGCATCCGATTAACGTAAAACTGGTATCCGGCACCAACAATCGGGTAATTTGAATTCATCCGACGTCTGCCATGGAAACCTCTATGCTCCGATCGCTCTTGCTGCTCACCACCCTGTTCCTGGGCGCCTGCGCCCAGGAAGTCGTCACCTATGACATCCTGATCAACAATGGGACCCTCTATGATGGCTACGGCGGTCCGCCTTATCAGGCCGACATCGCCATCGTTGACGACCGCATCGTCGCTATTGGCGAACTCGACGGGCGCGCGAACCAGGAAATCGATGCCAGCGGTCTAGCGGTAGCGCCGGGTTTCATCAACATGCTGAGCTGGGCGACCGAATCCCTGGTGGTAGATGGCCGTAGCCAGAGCGATATCCGCCAGGGCGTTACCCTGGAAGTATTCGGCGAGGGTTCCTCTGAGGGCCCTCTCAATGACACCATGCGTGCGGATATCGAGGCCAGTGAAGGATTCGGAGGTGTCGATATTTCCTGGACCACACTGGGAGAATACCTGGAATTTCTGGAGCAGCGCGGTATCTCTCCCAATGTGGCTTCGTTCGTAGGCGCGACGACCGTGCGCGTGCACGAATTGGGCTACGAAGATCGCGCACCCGACGCCAGCGAGCTGGAAAACATGCGCGCGCTGGTGCGTCAGGCCATGGAGGAAGGCGCCATGGGACTGGGCAGTTCCCTGATCTACGCCCCAGCTTTTTATGCCAGCACCGAGGAGCTGATCGCCCTGGCGGAAGTGGTGGGCGAATACGGCGGCATGTATGTCTCGCATCTACGCAGCGAGGGCAACCGCCTGTTGGAATCCGTCGATGAACTTATAGAGATTTCCAGCCAGGCTGGCATTGCCGCCGAGATCTACCATTTGAAGATGGCTGGCCGCAGCAACTGGCATAAATTCGATGACGTCGTGGCAAGAGTGGAAACGGCGCAAGCCAACGGCCAGCGTATCAGCGCCAACATCTACACTTACACGGCGGGCTCCACCGGGCTGGACGCCCATATGCCTCCCTGGGTTCAGGAAGGCGGTTACGATGCCTGGGCGGCGCGCCTGCGCGACCCGCAAATTCGCTCCCAGGTAAGAGAGGAAATGACCACTCCCACCGATGAATGGGAAAATCTTGGCCTGGCGGCAGGGCCGCAAGGCACGCTCCTGGTTGGATTTCGCAATCCCCAGTTGCGCCGTTACCAGGGCATGACCCTGGCGGAAGTAGCCTCCGAACGCGAAACCACACCAGCCGATACCGCCATCGACCTGGTCATCGAAGACGGCAGTCGTGTCCAGGTCGTTTACTTCCTGATGTCTCAGGAGAATGTCGCCAGAGGCATCGCTCTGCCCTGGGTTAGCTTCGCCTCCGATGCCCAGTCTCTGGCCACCGAGGGCGTCTTCCTCGAGCGCAGTACACATCCGCGGGCCTACGGCAACTTCGCTCGCGTTCTGGGCAAATACACCCGTGAAGAAAACGTTCTCACCTTGCCCGAAGCCATACGTAAACTGACCTCACAGCCAGCGAGAAACTTGCAAATTCGCGACCGGGGCGCGCTCGCAGAGAACTATTTTGCCGATATTGTGATATTTGACCCGTCCGAGGTGCAGGACCACGCCACCTATGAAGATCCACACCAGTATTCAACAGGAGTTTCGCATGTATTGGTCAATGGCGAGCTTGTGCTCGAGAACGGTGAACACACTGGAGCCTTGCCCGGACGGGCAGTGCGTGGTCCGGGCTGGACAGGCTGGGAAGAAAACCAATAATCCTGACGGCGTTTCCGATCCGTAGCTGGAACCGGAGAGTGAGCCGTTTTCTTCCCGGACTCGTAGTTAACAGTCCGTCAATCAGACCGCCTGACCTTGCAGACCAGCTCATGGTTGGCAACACACCTGGTAATTCCAGGAACACAAAGACAATGAGTAAAGCAAGAAAGCGCAGCAAAATAGTTCGAGAGTCGGTGAAGGACCTGCATACCAGCCACTGGGATCTGGACATGCTGAGTCGGGAAGAGCTGGAGCAATTGATGGCGCCGGAGCGCCGACCGAAATCCAGACCTGATACGGCAGCCGATTCAACAGACGGTTCCGACGCTGCTGGCTAAACAGGGATGCTCTGAAGAAAGCAGACAGATCTCTGCGCGGTGTGTCTGCACCGGCCTGAGCGTCCTCAGGGCATGGGCACGGTCAGAGGCTGCGGTACGGCATAGCCTCGCTGTACCGCAGGTCTCCCGGCGATCCGGATATACCAGTCGCAGAGACTCGGATACTCAGTGAGATCGATCTGCTGCCATTCGAATCGGGAAATCCATGGCCAGGTCGTTATGTCGACAATCGTATAATCGTCACAGAGATAGTCCCGACTTTGCAACCGCGCGTCCAGCACCGAATAGAGCCGAGCGCACTCGGCCTCGTAGCGTGCCTCCGCGTAGGGTGATTTGCCGGGATTGAACTTAAGAAAGTGATGAGCCTGACCCAGCATGGGGCCAATGTGCCCCACCTGGAACATCAGCCACTGCATTTGGTGCCAATACGCGTCCCCATCCAGACTCATGAACCTGTCGTATTTTTTGGCTAAGTACATGAGTATGGCAGCTGACTCCATGAGGCTGATGCCGTGCTCATGATCGACGATGGCGGGAATCTTGTGATTTGGATTGATGCGAGCGATCTCGCCCTCATGCTGCTCACCCTGACCGATGTCCACAGCAAAAACGCGATAGTTAACACCGAGTTCTTCCAGCATTATCGAGACCTTGCGTCCATTCGGTGTACTCCAGGTGTACAGATCTATCGCCTCGTCGCCTTTTTCTTGATTCATTGATCGTATCTGACTGTAAGATGAAAGTTGGATGGGCCCTCATGCAGAGAGTCCCCGGAACATTGCTGGACATGGCGCCTCAGGTCAAGGAGGATCGGAAATTCGCCTGATGGCTGCAGAAATCTCCCGGCTGTGTTCATGCCGGCGGCCCCGAGATCGGTGCTACCATTACTGTTAACCGGAATATGATGATCAAGCACTTGTCACAGACTGCTCTGACCCTGTTCCTTGCTGTGCTGTTCGGCAGCGCCGCAAGCCAGGAGAGCTGGCCGAATGTCTATGCCAATGACCTGTCAGAGCGCCTGTTCGCACAAGGAAGGGCGGCACTGATCGATGACCGGCCCGTCGAGGCAGAGCGGCTTCTGGAAGAAGCCATTCAGGTCATCAAGGTCAATCACGGCCTGCATTCGACTCGCCAGATACCGGTACTGGAGTTACTAATCAATTCTCAGCTCGCCCTGGATAACTGGTCACGGGCGGACGAGTATATTGATTACTTCGAGTGGCTGAATTCACGCAACTATCAACACAATCGCAACGACATCGAGGCCTTTCTGGAGGGGAGCTTGGCCTTGAGCAATCTGCTCCTGACCGCATCGGCTGATCCGGACAACCCGAGGCCCGTGCGCTTCCTGGTGCTGTCAAAGAATCTGGATTGGCGCGCGGTCACCGCCATCGAGTCAAACCTGGGGGCAGCCAGCCCCGAGCTGATCCCCTGGCTGTACCGCATAGCACTCAACCACTATTACCAGACCACGCTTATCCGGCGCCGCTTTCTGACCAACTATACCTACAAGACGGACGACGACGAACTCATCAGCGGCTGGACCATGCCACGCAGAGAGTCCATGGACATCAGCTACCGCATTGGTAGGGAATTAATTGAACGCCTGGCCGCTATCGCTGTCCACAATGCCGATTCCGATCCGACGGTTATCGCCATGGGTTGTCTGCACCAGGCGGACTGGGATTGGTTGTTTGGCCGTCAGAAGGAAGCCATTCGTTCCTACCAGCAAGCCTACGCAAAGCTGCTGTCAGCTGGCGTATCGGCGGCAGGACTCAACGCATTTTTCACCCAGGCCACGGTGTTGCCGGTCACCGACTTGCGCCTGCGCTGGGACGAGAGCAACATCCCGGACCCGGCGACGCCGCTTAAAGTACGCGCCTTCTCGCCACTGTATCCGGGAGTACAATTACCCGCAGGACAGAAACCAGAGCCCGAGAGCCGAGAGCAAGCGAAACGAGTGCTGGTTCGATTCGATCTGGTTGCCGCCAGACTGAATGGCGCCTCGGCGGCACCCGGTAAGAAACCGGAAGCAGCCGCGCGCCTGCACAATCTCAGCCTAGTCCACGCCGACCCTCAGCAGCAATTTTCCGTCGATGAAATAGAGCAGGAAATTTCCCTGCTGCATTTCCGACCAGGTCTGCGGGATGGCCGGCCGGTGGAGCTAGCCGATGTAATTATGGAGTACACGCTTGCCAGCGAGTCGACACTGTCGACTCAAAGCAACAGAAGTGCGCAACCATGAAGCCGCATTTCCTGGTAATCAAGTTGCTGTTTCTCTGCCTGCTACTGGTCGCTTGCAGCGTCCCCGAGGGGCAGGAACCTGATTCCCGGATGCCCACAGACGCTGAGGTCGAGCAATACAATGCCTCGGTGGCACCCGACGAGCATATTGTTTGTCGCATGGAGACCCCCGTCAGCAGCAATATCCCCCGCCGGGTCTGTCGAATGGTCCGGGACATCGAAGAAGCCTCGGATTTCCATCGCGAGCAATTGCGAAGAGTACTTCGCTAAACCTTAGCGAAGCGCTGAATCTATTCGATCTGTTGCTCGTACTTCTCGCGAAAGCGCTCGTACAGTTGCTGCTGGGTACCGAACAGGTCAATGTCGCGACCCTGAATATAGGCGCCGAGGACCTTGCTGGTGCGCATGTCCAGTGCATCACCCTCGGAAATAAACAGGGTTGCATCCTTACCAACCTCCAGTGTGCCAACGCGATCGGCCACTCCGAGTATCTCGGCATTGTTGCGGGTAATCAGCGCCAGCGCTGTCTCCCGATCCATGCCGTGGGCCGCTGCCGTGCCGGCGAAAAACGGCAGATTTCTCTGGCTGCCGAAGGAGGTGGCACCACCACCGATGCCTACTTTGAGGCCGGCTTCATGCAGCTGCAAAGGCGTTCGGTAGGGGGCGTCCACGTCATACCATGCCTCTCCGGGCAACGCGTGAATGCGTTCATAAATCACTGGCACCTGCTCGCTGACCAGAAAATCCACAACCATGAGTGCCTCAGCGCCTCCCACCAGCACGACTTCCTCAACGCCGAATCGGCGTGCGAATCTGACAGCGCTAATGATTTCCCGGGCGCCATCGGCGTGAACAAACAGCTTGGCGGCGCCCGTCAGGACTGGCTGCATGGCTTCCAGGTTCAGATTGAGTGGCTCCCCGGTGTAGCTGAGCGCACTCTGGAACAGACGGTTCAGGGTTTCGGTCTGGCGCCCGTAATCATCGTTCTCGACAGTCTCGAATCGCTCCTGTTCCTGATTGTAGCGCCTGCGGGAATAACTGGGCCAATGCAGGTGCAGACCAACGTCTTCCGCCAGCATGGCATCCTCCCAGTTCCAGCCATCAAGTTTCATTACTGAAGAGGAACCGGCTATCAGCCCCCCCTCTGGAGTGGCCTGGGCGGTCAGGATGCCGTTGAAACGATTTGTGGGTATCACCTCCGAATCGGTATTGTAGGCGATAGCCGCGCGGACGCTGGCATTGATCTCGCCCGCCTCCTCGGTATCGTCAGTGGCGCGAACGCTACCCACTTCGATCAGCCCGAGAGTGGTGTTCGGAAGCACAAAACCCGGATAGACATGCCTGCCCTGAATGTCAATGCGCTGATGGTTACTGAGATCGATGCCGTCGCCAGCGGCGCCGATGGCGGTGATTATCCCTGCTTCGAAGGTGATCACACCGTCACCGATGACACTGCCATCACCGGTGTGAATGACCGCCCCGACAATGGCAATAGGTCCAGGCTGTTCGGGGGCTGGAGTCGGAACGATGGCGTTGCTGCTGGCGAACAGCACTATGGCACCCAGAGTCAAAAGGTAAGCAAAAATTCTATTCATGGTGTTAGTCCTCTCCAGCGTTGCTGCTGCCGTCCGATTCGTCGCGGGTAATGCGAGCGATTATGCGCGCCCGCTCGGAGGCGATCATCTCGCGCAGGGCGATGTCTTCGGCACGATCATAGTAGGGAGTGCCCTCGATCCAGGTGGTCTCCGGAACCGCGTACACCGACAGCGGATGATCGGACCAGAGCACCAGATCCGCATCCTTGCCGACGCGGATGCTGCCCGTCCGATGGTCCAGATGCAGGAGCTTCGCCGGATTCAGGGTAATCATCTGCAGCGCCTCGATCTCGCTCACGTCGCCGTATTTGACGACTTTGGCTGCCTCCTGATTCAGCCGCCGCGACATCTCGGCGTCATCGGAATTTATCGCCACGGTGACGCCGGCCTGATGCATAAGCGCCGCATTGTAGGGGATGGCATAGCGGACTTCCCATTTGTAGGCCCACCAGTCCGCGAAAGTCGAACCCCCAGCACCATGAGCGGCCATCTTGTCGGCGACCTTGTAGCCTTCAAGAATATGCGTAAACGTGTTGATGTTGAATCCGAAGCTATCCGCCACATGCATCAGCATGTTGATCTCGGATTGAACATAGGAGTGACTGGTCACATAACGCTCGCCGTTGAGTACTTCCAGCATGGTCTCATCGATCAGATCCCGTCGCGGTGGCGAGGCACTGCGCGGCGCTGCTGCTGACAGACTATTGTAGTCCGCCCAGGTTTGTTCATACTCACGCGCCTGGGAGAAGGCATCAACGAATACCTGTTCTACGCCCATGCGTGTCTGCGGGTAACGGACCGATGCCGGATTTCTGGAACGCTTGACGTTTTCACCCAGGGCGAACTTGATGAACCCCGGAGCATCCTGAATCAGAAGTTCCTGCGGCGACGAACCCCAGCGCATTTTGATAATGGCGGACTGGCCGCCGATTGGATTAGCGGAGCCGTGCAGCAATTGCGCGGCCACGACGCCACCGGCGAGATTCCGATAAATATTGACGTTTTTCGAGTCCACCACATCCTGCATGCGCACCATGCTTGAGTTGGTGGCCACCTCATTGATGTTGAACAGTGCGATGTGGGAATGCTCATCAATGATCCCGGGCGTCAAATGCTTGTCGCTGCCGTCTACCTCCTGCACATTATCGGCGTCGAGATCGTTGCCGATCTCGGCGATTTTCCCATTGCGCACCAGTACATCCGTCACCAGTGTTCCCATCTCCTCCACGGTCCAGACCGTGGCGTCGCGAATCAGCAAATCCCTGGACAACGGAACCGCTTCCCTGCCGTAGGCGACGAATGGGAACAGCACCGCACTGGGCAACTCAGCGTCATTCCCGATCTCTTCGGCGGCCGCTTGCGCGTCCGCCACCGGTCCCTGACGATCCAGTTGCCAGGCGATAAGGTCTCCATCCGGCGTGCGTCCATTGCCGCGCCAGCCTGCCTCGGTGGGCCAGCCCGTGAGTCTGACCTGATTACCAGTGGCGTCGAAGCGGAATCTCAGCGAGATGGTATCTGCATTCAGATCGATATCGGCGCGGCGGCTGTCTTCAGCTTCCGGGTTGATCTCGGCGGAGGGATCATTGCCTTCAAAGCGCAGCTCCAATGTGAAATCCTGGTCGTCAACAGTGAGGCTGTAGAGTCCTTCGCGTTCGTCGAAGCCGCTGTTGATGACAAAACGCTGTCCCTGAATCCAGTTCTCCAGGATCAGGGTGTCTTCCGCGAACAGCTCGCCATCCGTGATCAGGAAATTGGCCAGCTGACCAGTTGCCAGTTGCCCCACGCTGTCAGAGACGCCGAGAAGCTGCGCCGGTATCGTCGTGAGCGCCGCCATGGCGACGTCTTCTGGTAAACCATTGGCCACCGCTGTCCGCAGCTCTGTCCAGAAATCGGCACTGGCATCGCTACTTGTCAACGCAAACTCAATCCCGGCCTCCGCCAGCAACCTGGTGTTGAACGGCGCCAACTCCCAGTGCTTCAGCGCTTCGAACGAAACTGCATCGGCGCTGATCGGGTCGCTCACATCCGGAGCCTCGGGGAAATCCAGAGGCACAATCAAGCCGGCGCCGGTCTCGGCAATCAGGTCAGCACGCTGATAGCTGTCACCGCTAGTCTTGAGCAGGAACTGAGTATTGAATTCGTCACCGACTCTGTCTGCGGTCAGCGCCAACTGCCAGTTCTCAACTTCAAAAATCTGCGGCAGGGAACGATTGGCACTGAACGCTTCCAGCGTCGGGTCTGTGAAGGGCCGGGGATCCTGTGCGGTATACCACTCGGCATCCAGATGAGTTTGTCGCAGCAGCGCCACCGCGCCCATGAGGGACACAGGCACGGTCTGCACGGAAGAGCCTTTGTCCAGGGAGAAATGGGTTGCCACATCCGGCACGATTATGGATTCGTTGGCGCCGTGATCTCCGAGCGTAATCAGCGCCGAGTTACCGCGGGCGATGCCGTCAGGGCGCAGGCTGAGCACTGTACTGAAGCCAAGATTGCGAAACCTGTTGCGCAGCTCCGTGTCTATGCTGAAGGCTTCCGTGGCCCGGAAGTTAGAGCGTATTGCATCGTTGGCATTGAGTGCGCGCGCATCCGGAGTAAGGTTTTCGGCCGCTCCGTTGGTATCCACCGATTCCAACTCTGGGATGCCATAGCTCGAATAGGCGTCTATCAGGCCCGGGTAAATGCTGCGGCCTTCCAGATCGATCTCGAAAAATCCCGCCGGCAGCGTTTCCTGCCCGGACTGGATAGCTTCGATGCGACCCTCTTTGATGAGCAGTGTGGCATCGCTCCGGTAGTTTCCCCTGCCCTCATAGATTAGGGCATTGGTGAAGGCGTAGGCGCCGCTGCGATTGTCGGCGATGCCATTGGGGGTGGCGGTCTCCTGGGCAACAGTCGGAGTCGTCGTTCTCAGTAACACTGCCATCGCAGTAGGGACGACCAATAAAATGTCTCGGGTGGAGGGTATGGAAGCACCCAGCGCTTGCCGGAACTGGCTGAACAACATTATTCGATTCTCCTGCTTTTGACCTGACGGCCAGTGTACCCGCTGCACAGTGCATTGGTAAGTGCAGGATAATTTGCATAACACCCGGCCCCAACGGGAACCGGCAAATCGAGTATACTGGGACTGCGAATTTGCTCAGAGCGTTCCAGTCGAGAGGGTCCCTAAGCTTTGCGCCACAGCTCTCACAACACAACATTTCAGCCGACTGATTTCCCATCAGCGGTTGCCTCAAGAGATTAGATTATGATTCTGCTCCGTTCGATTCTGATTCTGTTAACAACATTGCTGCTGATCTCCTGCGGCGAGGAAAGTGCGCCCGTGGCGACAGACCCCGTAGATCAAGCAGTGGCACAGTCAGCCTCACCATCGCCTGCACAACCTTCCGCTGCCCCAGAGCTTGGCAGTTTTGGTATCGACCTGTCCCATCAGGACGCGGCTATTCATCCGGGGGATGATTTTTTCCGCTTCACCAACGGTAAATGGCTACAGGAGTTTGAACTGCCCGCAGACCGCAGCAACTATGGCAGCTTCACGATTCTCGGCGATCGCTCTGACAGCAGGGTGCGCACCATCATCGAAGACCTCAGTAGTTCAGAACCGGCCTACGGCACCATCGAGCAGAAGATTGCTGACTACTTCAACAGCTACATGGACACGGAAACCATCAATGCGCTGGGAATTGCCCCGCTGCGCCCCGGGCTCAATGTTCTCGCCGGAATCGACAGCATGGAAGATCTCGTCACCGGATTTGGCCGCGCCCAGGTCGACAATACCGGCAGCCCGCTCAGTTTTTACATAAGCGCCGATCGCGCCGATCCGGATCGACATCAGCTCAATCTGGCCGTAGGTGGACTCAGCCTGCCGGATCGGGATTACTACTTGCAGGACAACGAGGATTTCAATCGAATCAAAAAAGAGTTCATCGCTCACGTTGCGCGGGTTCTGGATTTCGTTGGTATCGACAACAGCGCGCAGAAGGCTGAGCGTCTACTGGCGCTGGAAAGCGCCATCGCGCAACACATCTGGCCCCGCGCCGACAGGCGCAATCGAGACAGGACTTACAATCCAATGGGCTATGAGGAATTCAAGGCTGCTTATCCGGACTTTGACTGGGACGGTTATTTCGCCGCGGCAGGAATCGAGAATCTCACTGGCCTCAATGTACTTTTCCCCAGCGCCATGGCGCCCATTATCGACCTCATTAACAGCGCCCCTGTCGAAGACTGGCAGACAATGATGACCTATCGCCACATCGTCGACAGCGCCAGTGTCCTGTCCGAAGAGATAGATCAGGAAGCCTTCCATTTTTATTCTACCGTGCTTAACGGTGTACCCGAGCAGCGTCAGCGCTGGGAGCGCAGCGTCGCCCGCGTCGGTGCCTCAAACAGTCTTGGCGAAGCCATCGGCCAGGTCTACGTCGAACGCCATTTCCCGGAGTCGGCAAAAGCCCAGATGGAACAACTGGTTGAAAACCTGCGCGCCGCCCTGGCCCAGAGTATCGACGAGATCGACTGGATGGGAGAACAGACCAAGCAGGCAGCCCATCAAAAGCTGGAAGCCTTCAGGCCCAAGATCGCCTACCCGGACGAGTGGGAGGATTTCTCCGCTGTGGTTATCAATCCCGCCGAACTTTTTGCTAACGCGCAAAATATTCGCGAATTCAACTACCGCGATCAGATCAGTCGCCTGGGCGAGCCTACCGACCGGGAGGAATGGGGCATGACACCACAGACCGTAAATGCCTATTACAATCCGGCATTCAATGAGATCGTCTTTCCCGCCGGCATTCTGCAGCCACCTTTCTTTGATCCCAATGCAGACCTTGCGGTCAACTATGGCGGTATCGGCGCCGTCATCGGCCACGAAATGGGACATGGCTTCGACGACCAGGGCTCTAAGTATGACTATGCGGGTGTCCAGCGTAACTGGTGGACCGATGCAGACCGGGCCAACTTCGAGGCACAGGCAGATGCGCTAGCGCAGCAGTACAGTGAATTCGAGCCTGTACCGGGATATTTTATCGATGGTCGCTTTACGCTTGGAGAAAACATCGGCGACGTCGGCGGCCTATCGCTAGCTTATCGTGCCTATAAAATGGCGCTGGGTGGTGAAGAAGCGCCGGTGATTGACGGGCTCAGCGGAGACCAGCGCTTCTTCCTGGCCTGGGCTGCGGTGTGGCAACGCAAGTATCGCCAGGATGCGTTGATTCAGCGCCTGACTGCTGATCCTCACTCGCCGTCAGAATTTCGCGTCAATGGTGTCGTACGTAATTTTGATGAATGGTACCGGGCCTTCGATGTGACTCCGGAGCATGATCTTTATCTGTCGCCGGAAGATCGCGTGCGCATCTGGTAACCCGATACAGTCCCAAGGGAGTTGAAAATGAAACAGATTATCTTGTTACTACTGGCGTTGATACTGACCCCAGGCCTGACAGCTCAGGAACAATTCGACATTCTTATTCGCGGTGGCCAAGTCATCGATGGCACCGGCAACCCCTGGTACTACGCGGATGTCGGAATTAACGGCGATCGCATCGTGCGCGTCGGCAGACTCGACAATGCCCAAGCGGAAACCGTGATCGATGCCAGCGGCCTGGTGGTCGCACCCGGCTTTATCGATCCCCATACCCATGCCATGCGCGGTATTTTCGACGTCCCCACAGCCGAGAGCGCGCTGCTGCAGGGCGTCACCACCCTGACCGAGGGCAATGACGGCAGCTCACCCTTCCCGGTGGCAGCGCACTATCAGCAGATCGAGGCGCTTGGTATCAGCCCCAACTGGAGTGTGTTCGTGGGCCAAGGGACGATTCGCAATGCCGTGATCGGCAGCGAAGACCGGGATGCTACTGCAGCCGAGCTGGAGCGTATGCAGGACATGGTGCGTCAGGCCATGCACGACGGCGCACTGGGCCTCTCTACAGGGCTATTTTATGTCCCCGGTAGCTTTACTACTACCGAGGAAGTGATCGAACTGGCTCGCGTTGCGGCTGAATCTGGCGGCATTTACATCTCCCATATGCGAGAGGAAGCTGACTATCTCCTCGATTCGGTTCGGGAAACCATACGCATAGGCGAGGAAGCCAGAATACCCGTGCAGATAACCCATCATAAAGTCATCGGTGTGCAGAATTTCGGCGCCTCAATACAGAGTCTCGATCTCGTGGACGCAGCCCGCGCCCGGGGCATCGACGTGACCATCGATCAATACCCTTACACGGCATCTCAGACCGGTATAAGCGCATTGATTCCGCAGTGGGCGCAAGAAGGTGGCCGGGAACAATTACTGACCCGAATAGAAAGCCCTGAGACTCGCGCCGTTATCAAGGAAGAAGTAGTAAGAAAAATCCTGTTTGATCGCGGCGGCGGTCATCCTCGTAACGTCTTCATCTCGCGCAATAGCTGGAACCCGGAAATGGCCGGCAAAAACCTCGCCGAGCTCGCCGAGGAGCGGGGCATGGAACCGACCCCGGAAAACGCCGCAGAAGTGGTGTTCGAAATTATCGAAGGTGGTGGGGCCACCGCCGTCTATCATGCTATTGGCCCCGAAGATGTAGATCGCATCATGCAGCACCCCGCTACCGCCATCGGCTCTGATGGCCCGGTGGGTATTTTTGGCGAAGGCGCTCCCCACCCAAGGCAATACGGCACCTTCGCCAGGGTGCTTGGACATTTCAGTCGCGATCGCGGGGTACTGAGCCTGGAACAGGCGGTCAGAAAGATGAGTAGCCAAACGGCGCGGCGACTTGGTATTCATGACCGCGGCCTGATCACGTCGGGCTACTATGCCGACATCGCCATTTTCGATGCCGATAGTATTATCGACCGCGCTACTTTCGAAGATCCCCATCAGTACGCGACCGGCATGGAGTATGTTCTCGTCAACGGCCAGCCGGTGGTCGAGCGGGGCCGCCACAACGGCAGTCGTCCCGGGCGCATCTTGCGTGGACCCGGCTACAGCCCGCCCTGACGGCAAGCATCTGCTGCAGCTACCGCTTACACGATTTTGGTGCTCCTTTGATGATGCAGTATCGCCTCTGCATCAATCAATGGACCCAGGCTAGGGATGTTCTGAATAATACGGACAGGCCTCTGGCATTCAATAGGCGCGACTGATTAGGCGTCAACTCCGCCGGCGTACTGACAGCCCGTAAAGGAATGGCGGCGAGTGCCGATTGAAAGCGCCACAGAGACTTGCCTGTAGTCTTCACAACATCCATAGTTAGTAATGCTTATCCTCTATGGTTCGAGGATCATCAGTGGACTTAAGGTCCCAATGAAAGGACTCGATTGTTCCAATCGATGCAGCGCCGTAGCTATTTTTCACAGCCCTGATCTGCAGAAGCAAGAGACTGCTCCAGAACGCCAAAGTTAAGCCGCTCGGAGAAGCTGCGTTGGGCGAACGGACAGAGTCAGATTGGACGATTGCTCGGTGCCTGATCGCACGCTAACAATCCATCTGGCGCATGAACCACTAGCTGGGAGTTTGGAAGAATTTGTTGATGTCCTCGTACTCGCGAATCTTCGATGGGCTCTGAAGAGTAATACACACTGACACCAGAGCTCCCATTACGGGCACTATCCAGATAAGCCCGGTCTCAGCTACCTTTTCATATCCTAGCCTTCGATCGTCTCGTAGTACGTGCCTGGTTGTTACAATGTTCAGAGCCGCAATGGCGATTGCGATTGCGAACAAGTACAGGATCATGGCTATTCTCCTCTGCTGGTTTCCCGAGTAGCTACGCCCAATCTATGGCATTGTCGCAACAAGACACGAGACGGCCCTGTTGCAGCGTGACAGCAGTTAATGGATTCGAACGGTGTGGCCGGCAGCGGTAAGAATCCGCTGCCGGCCAGGCCAGATCAGTTGATCTACCGTACAGCCTGAAACACTATCCACCGCTGAATTTCCACTCAGTACAGGAACTGTTGACGGTGTTGTGGAACAGCACAGAAAAGCGTCTTACGGAATGAGCTTTACTGACCTGTCTGACTGACCACCGCACTCTCAGAATGTGGCATTAGCATTGAAAGGACTGGCAGTTCCACCTGGCACCGGGTTTATCTGTATCGAAACCATGAATTCCCAGCGCTGAAGCATAGCGGCTGTCTCTGCCACATCTTTCAGGTAACCATTGTCAACGAGAGGCAGTCCCAGGTTCACCTGGGTAAGCTGATGGATGGGGCGATTGATGCCCTCGACACCCGATGGCTGCACATCGTTCACTGCGTCCCCCACCAGGATGGCCACATCTCTCTCGCGCAGCCAGGGCAGCACCGAAGCATGCAGCCCGGCGCCACCGCGGTTATAGGCCCATGGACCCTCTACCTCACGTTTGTGCCAGCGTCCGGTCCGCACGAGCAGAGCATCCCCACTGCCTATTTCAACACCGGCGAATTCCTCCCAGGCCAGCAGGTCCTCCACATAGATCGGAGTGCTCGGATCAAGGTATTCCACACCCCTCATTAAAGGGAGATCCACCAGAACACCCCTAGTCACATAGGAGGTACCCATTCTGTCAATCCCCAGGTCCTGGCAACCATCAGGGCCCAGGTTCTGTGGATAACCGTTAAAAATAATATATTCGCCATCGATTTCGGTGCGATAGTGGCAGAGCGCATCGACATGAGAAAGCATGCCATCGTGCAGTGAAAACTGAATCTCATCGAGAGCGAAACTGGGCATCCCGGTCTCCGGATCAATTCGACTCATCCAGTGCTCGGTCGGACCGAAACTCTGACTATCTATAGCCTCTTCCTCGCTCACGAAATGTTGCAGCGTTACGGTAATACCTTCAGTTACCAGGTCTGCTGCCTTCCGGGTTTTCTCAGCAGTAATCAGGTTCAGAGTCCCGCGCTGGTCATCTGGCCCCCAGCGCCCCCAGTTCGAAAGCTCCTGCTCCCACTCGGCAAGTTTCGCCAAGGTGACCAAGCGCTCGGGCGTCTGTGTCGAAGGATCGGCACTGAATTCCTGGGCAATGCTGAAGCCTCCAGTGGACAGGACTAAAATCAAAAAAATAGGAACCGGCAGACGGGTTATGTTCATGGCGTAACCTCTTTTTCTAAAGTGGCCTCCAGCATAGGAAGATTGGGCAGCAATGTCCAATCAACAACTACCGTGGGGCTGATCTGAACACCTGGGTTGGGGTGTCAAAATACGCACGCTAGCATTAGGGTAAGGTGTGTTGTGGCAGAGCTTCGCTGCAGACTTTCCGGGAAGATCGTGAGTGCAGGAGGCAATAATCAGTGTATTGAACTTATCTCGCACTCGCACGGCCCATAGGATGAGTGACTGTCAAATTGGGTTGCGATTATACAGACTAACAGTGTTACAGACTGACAGCACGACACTCTATATTCATCACTCTTCATTCAGCACTCTTCATTCAGCTTTCTTCGATATTAACGACTCTTCGTCCTTTATATGATGCACCACATTACGCACCACTTGTCCGGAAGATCATGCGGTCTAGCAGGACGAAAGGTAATTAGACCATCTATTCTCTATTATTGGTTATTGGACTCGTGCTATTTTTTCTCCGCCCTCTAAACGATTTCACGGAATATACTTGATAGCGGATTCGTCTGCCTGCGAATACGCATAACAGCCATCCCAGTCAGAATCCATGACGATGGCGACCAGAGTTGGCTTGCCATTGGCAAATTTTACTTTACCGTGCGCTTCGAGGGACACATCGCGAATGTTATTTTCAACTACGTGCTTTTTCCAACTTTCCTTGTCTGATTTTTCTATGACACAACGGGCATCTCTCGCGCTTTTTAAAATGCGCATAAGATCGTGAAAATCGACTTCTTCAACCCGAGGCCTATTCATCCTAAAACTCCCCTACCAAAACCTGGTCGACACGTAATGGTAGTCGAGATTGATCTCCCTGTCTCCCAAATCCCGGCGTCTAAACCGACTATAAGGCTGCTCTCTTCGTTAATTCTCGATAATCTTTTTGCCTTTGAGCACTACGTTCTTACTAGCCTTGACATTAATACCGCCACTGCCCTTGATCGTAATGTCCTTGCCCTGAATGGTGATGCTACCATCTTTCTTCATTTGGATACTGGCATCGCCGGTCTTTAAAGTGATTTCATCACCTGCCTCAAGGGTGAATTTCTTACCTACTGTTACGGCTTCGTCCTTTTCGACTGAGACAGACTTGTCTCCTCCAATGCTCTCCGATGAATCTTTGCCAACGCTCACAGTCATATTGGATCCGATGGTCTGGGTCTTGCTGGAGCCGATAGTCTGGGTCTTGTTGGAGCCGATGGACTGAATTTTGTTTGCCCCTACTGTCTCAACCATGGCTGCCCCGACTGTAAGCTCCATCGCCGCACCCACGTTCTCGGAATAATTAATGCCCACGTTTTCGGTCAGCGTACTTCCGATGGTAATAGCCATGTTGCTGCCAATGGATTCGGTATGGTTCACCCCGACCGTCAGAGTCTTGTTATTTCCAATGGTTTCTGAGTGATCAACACCAATCTGTATTGACTTGTTGTTCTCCACAGACTCACTCTTGTCATTTCCAACATTCAAGGCGCGATCATGGCCAATGGTTTCTGACCGATCGTTTTTTACCAATTGATTGTAGTCCTTTTCCGCCTGGACGTAAAACTCCTCGCTACCCTTCTTGTCTTCCAGACGAATCTCGTTAAAATTGCTGCTCGTGCCGTTAAGAGTACTTCGCGACTTAATGCCGCTTTGAGTTTTGTTGTCAGGCAGGCTATACGGAGGCATGTTCATCGCGTTGTACACGCTGCCTGTAACAATCGGACGATCCGGATCGCCTTCCAAAAAATCAACGATTACCTCGTGGCCGATCCTGGGAATGAATTGCGCACCCCAGCCGGTGCCGGACAAAGACTGAGCAACCCTAATCCAACAGGAACTCCGCTCATCGTTTTCTCCGTTGCGATCCCAGTGAAATTGAACCTTGACCCGACCATATTCATCAGGGCTAATTTCTTCCCCCGCATTCCCGACTACGAACGCGGTTTGTGGGCCTTGAACAATTGGCGTTACGGTTTTTCTTGGTGGGCGATATTGAAGCTTACTGTCCATAGCTGAAAATCTACAAGAAAATATTGGCCCATTGCCACCAGCCCCACTAGAGTAAAGCCCTAAGCTGATATCATATTGCGCACTCACTACCAGATAAGCACGATCCTGATCTTTTCTTGGATGCCCAATAAGAGAAAATAATTCTCCTGTAGCCAGATTTCGCGCATCGGTAGTACCGCTCACTTGTTCGAAGTTTGTGGAAAACTCGTCCAAGCGGATTTCTGAGTAAAGTCCACCCTCTCCCTCGGTAGTATATTCTCCAGGATAGTCGAAGATCTCATTGCCTTTTTTCGCGTGATCTCTTTCTATTTCCTTTTCCACTCGTAGAGACTTTTTAGGTGTTTTGAAGTTGTAGTCTGCAAGCATTACCCGATCTGGCTGCACGCCGTATCGCAACTGCCAATCCGATATATGTTCAGTATCAACTGTCTCGCCAACTCCCGGCTGATGAAATGGAAGCTCTGGGTTACCCGATATTTCGCCGTGGGAACTCAGATCATCGATTAGCACAAGCTTGTGCGACGCCTCTTGATGTTCGAAATAATAATAGATTCCTTCCTGCTCCATCAGCCTGGAGACAAAATTAAAATCAGTTTCTCTATATTGAACACAGTACGCCCATTTCCGATAGTTTCCTATCAACACGTCCTTAAGATCGCTGCTGAAGCCATTGTCTGAAAACACCGATTTCACTATCTCGACTACTGTCATATCCTGATATATTTTACAATCTGAGGTTCTGGTCAAAAACCATAGCCATGGTCTGACTGTAGCCTGATAAACGGCCTGCCCATCTTCGGATTGATTGAGATAAGAGAATTGGGAAATAAACCCGTTGAAATACCTTAGAGTTTCCTCCCGCGTTTCTAACTGCACGGTTACGTTCTGACCGAGCAACTTGTTAGCCTTGATTTCTTCATCGGTACTGTAGAGTGTCAATTCGAAGACAAATAGTTGGCTCAACCCTTCTGACCCGCTCATTTGTCTTAGTTGCAGGACATCGTTTCCAAGAGGTGTAATAACTTTAGCCTGGTGCGCCATTACTAATTCCTCTCTTTAGGATGCATTTCATTGAAGTAGAGCCCTGCTGATAACCTTGGCAACCTCTCACTACGCAGCAATATTGCGTAGTTTCAGTTCTTGAAAATATACTTGAATTGGTTGCCCTCGACATCCAGGTGCACTTTCTCTGGAGACTTTCCCTCCAGCATGTTCGTAAGAAATTCCTGGCTTATTTCCGGCAAGATGGTATTGGTGAGGATGGCATCAATCATGCGACCACCGCTCTCCAGCTCGGTACAGCGCTCTGCAATTAAAGTAAGTACTTCGTCAGCATAGGTGAAGGGAATGCCGTGATTCTCATGAATTCGCCGCTCTATACGGCCCAGCTGCAGTTTTGTGATAGCCGTAATCATTTCATCACTTAGAGGATAATAAGGAATAACCACCAGACGGCCCAGAAGTGCCGGTGGAAATACCTTCAGCAGCGGTTCGCGCAAAGCTTTGGCAATGCCTTCCGGATCTGGCATGAGTTCGGGGTCTTTACAAAGACTGGCAATTAATTCTGTGCCAGCATTTGTAGTTAGCAGGATAAGTGTATTTTTAAAATCGATCACCCTGCCTTCACCATCCTCCATCCAACCCTTGTCGAAAACCTGAAAAAATATCTCATGCACGTCCGGATGGGCTTTCTCGACTTCATCCAGCAACACCACGCTATAGGGTTTTCGCCTAACTGCCTCAGTCAGAACCCCGCCCTCTCCGTAGCCAACATAACCGGGCGGCGCTCCTTTCAGGCTGGAAACCGTGTGGGCTTCCTGGTATTCGCTCATGTTGATTGTGATGATATTCTGTTCACCGCCATATAGGGCTTCTGCTAGTGCCAGTGCGGTTTCGGTTTTGCCCACACCAGATGTACCAGCCAGCATGAACACTCCAATGGGCTTATTCGGGTTATCAAGATTTGCTCTCGATGTCTGGATTCGCCTGGCAATCATTTCCAGTGCGTGTCTTTGCCCGATAATTCTTTCTTGAAGCGTGTCGGCAAGGCTCAAAATGGTCGTCACTTCGTCCTTGACCATTTTCCCGACTGGGATTCCAGTCCAGTCCTGGACCACCGAAGCCACGGCCTGCTCATCGACTGTTGGTAAAATCAGAGGTATTTCTTCCTGCAAATCGCTCAATTCATTTTGCAGCAATTTTAATTTTCGCAACAATTCGGCCCGCATTGATTCACTGAGAAAATCCTTTTCGTCGTTATGATCGCTATCCTGGCCCTCGACAATTGAACTGCCATTCTCCATTTTATCGACGGTCTCATCACTGGCACCAAGCTCTAGCTCATTAACGGTCCCGTCGACAGTTCCCGTCACACCTCGAAGTTTTGCTCTGATTGCAAGAATCTCGTCGACCACCTTCTTCTCTTCCTGCCATCTCGATTCCAGTATTTCCGCAGCCTCCTGTTCTACTCTAAGCCTCGCCTCGACCTCTGCTTTGCGCTCCCCGATTTCCACTCCAAGTGCGTCTTCTCGCCCGATAATTTCCAATTCTGTCTCCAAAGCCTGGATCCGACGGCGGCAATCCTCAACCTTCGCGGGAATAGCGTGTTGGCTGATCGCCACCCTGGCACAGGCTGTATCGAGTAGGCTCACCGCCTTATCAGGTAATTGTCTGGCGGGGATATAGCGGTTAGAAAGCCTGACGGCTGCCTCCAATGCTTCATCAAGCAACTGGATTTTGTGATGTTGCTCCATGGTGCTCGCCATACCACGCATCATTAGTATCGCACGCTCTTCGGTCGGTTCTGCTACCTGGATAACCTGAAACCTCCTGGTTAACGCCGGGTCCGTTTCTATATGCTTCTTGTATTCAGCCCAGGTCGTAGCTGCTATTGTCCGCAGTGTTCCTCGCGCCAGTGCTGGTTTCAACAGGTTTGCAGCGTCCCCTGTGCCTGCCGCGCCGCCGGCGCCAATGAGGGTATGAGCCTCGTCTATGAATAGGATTATCGGTTTCTCGGAAGACTGAACCTCTTCAATGACTTGCTTTAATCTTTCCTCGAATTCCCCCTTCATACTGGCGCCGGCCTGCAGTAAGCCCACGTCCAAACTGCGCAACTCCACATCGTGAAGCGGTGGAGGAACCTCGCCGCTGGCTATCCGCTGGGCAAACCCCTCAACCACCGCTGTCTTTCCGACTCCTGCTTCACCAGTCAAAATTGGATTGTTCTGGCGTCTGCGCATCAAAATATCGATGATCTGACGAATTTCTTCATCGCGTCCTACGATAGGATCGATTTCGCCAGCGGCTGCATCCGCAGTAAGATTGGTAGTAAATCGGTTAAGCGCCTCATTTTTTCCCAATTGAGCAGGAGACATGGCCCCGGATGAGGCCCCGGGCTCCCCGGCATCAGTTGAGAATCCATCTGTGGCTCCTAGATTATCCTCTGGTGATCCGGAGACAATCGCCCTGAAATTATCCGAAAGATCATCAAATTTTATCTTGCTAAACTCCGGTGAAATTGCCTGAAGGTTGTTATACAGCGAACGGGTTTTAACCATACCCAATACTAGGTGACCTGACCTCACCTGAGACTCGCCAAGCAACAGACTGCCGTAAACCCAAGCACGTTCAACCGTGTCTTCAACATGAGCTGAGAGATCGGATATCGATGTTGCCCCCCTAGGCAGAGAGTCCAATGCCTCAGTCATGTCGCGGGCCAAAGTAGAGGGATTTATTCCGAAATGCTTGATGATTCGATGCAGATCCGAATCCTGCAACTGCAAAATCTGATGCAACCAATGAACTACTTCCACGTAGGGGTTACCGCGCATCTTACAGAAAACCGTCGCCCCTTCCATGGCCTTGTAAGCAAGTTTATTCAGTTTTCCGAAAAGGGCGGTGCGACTGATCTCGGACATCAAAAAACTCCATTCAACCTTGTTATCCAGTTTTCATTGTTAATTTCTTTTGAATATCGGTTTTCTGGTCACACAATATTCAAATAGCTTCCTGCATTGGGTTGAGTTTCAGTTCATCGAACACATCGGGCTTAAAACTTGAGGGTAGCCATGTTGTCCAACCCAATTGACCAAATTTACCCAACGAAGCTGGCTGAATTTCACCAGTCTTGAGTAGAAGCTGGAGCTCCCAATCCAGTTCCTCACCGATATAAAGACGCATGAGCTTTACCAGGTTGTTAAGACTCTTACCGCCGGGCAACATGCGTTTGTAGTCTTCGAGTGTCAAGGGGCCCACAATAAGACGAAACTTGTGCTGACACTGCCAAACTTTGGCGCCCAATGTAGTACTCATCCCGAGACAGCCGCTCTCTAGTTCTGAACCCAGCTTCCATTGAAATTCGGACGGAATGTATAACCATTGCCCAACATACTGTTCAATTTCCATCGGAGTATCGAAAAAGCTGACGAGAACTGCGAGCAGCCCTTCCACATTGCACGGTTTTTGAACAAACCGACCTGCAAAATTGAGTTTGACATAATCCAACTCATCCCGATGCTCTCCCAACTCATAGCCATCACCAACCAGGCAGCTGACCCGTGCTGAAAATCCGTCGTCTTGCGGGCGATCGAAGCTTGTGGTCGGCTGGGCATCCGCCCACGCTCTATAAAACAGCGACAGAAGACGATGATGAAACAAATCGGTAAAGGCGGCAAATGACTCGTCTCCATGATTCCTGATCCGCTCCCTCGCATACTCGGTAAGATGCAATGGTAACGGACCATTCGGTCCAAAAAGACCAAAAAACAGCACACTCATTTTGGGTGCCTGTCCGGGCTCCTGTGATATAAAATTAGCTATAGTCGAAGGCGCAAACGCCAATGAAGGCTCCTGTCCGAGCCTCACTGGGTCCCCGTTTGGCCTCCGCGAAGTGCCAATTCTGGATTTATCCGGGTTAGCGCATTCAATCAACCGCAGTGCCTTAAAAAAATCAAACCGGTAAGGTTCATCGCCAAGTTTTTGATAAAGCGTCAAACGATCATTTTCTTTCCGATCCTGGCTGGCCACTGCATCACCTCACCCCGTTCGCTCGAACGGATTACCACTTCGGTAAATGAATTTATAGATACATAACGCGACAGAAACTGCTCCAGAACAGCTCCTAATAAGTACACGCTTGCTCCGACAAAAGCCGAATCCTCGCAGGTGATAGCTATCTTTAAGCCCTTACCAAACGCGATGACATCGCCTGATGGAACCCTTCTTACAACTTGCTCCACATTTATGGAACTTATTCCTTCGATCTGCCTGATTACGGCCGGGTCATGGCGGTCAGCATAAAGGTAGAGAAGCTCCCGTAGTCGCAATGCTCCAGTCTGTTCATCTTCACTAACAAGAGATGAAATACTAAGCGATAACTGATTTATCAGACGCCAGGCAACCTCCCCTGTACTGTGTGCGAGAGAGGGTTTGGGCTGCGTGGGCCCGTTAATTATCTGGACTCTACCAACCGGTGCATTGAGATCCAGCTCAAAATCGCTTTCCGCCTTACCAACCGGCATACGCATCGGTAAGTCGCGATTGCTACATAGCGCCTGAACTTCCAATTGTTGAAGTGTGGTCGCAACAGGAGCCTCATTGGCATCGACCAATGAAAGATATATTTCACTTCCGATGTAACTTGATCTGGCGCCCATTTTCTTCTGTTTGGATGAGAGCAACCTGCGTTCACGGCGCAGCGAATAGAAGGCTTTCTGACTAGCAAAGTTTGAATTGTCCGTATAGCGGTAGAGCGGTTGGAATTCCTGCTCTGCAATCCCGCCTGTACCGTAACCCTTTACAGATTCAACCTGGAAGACCTCAAAATCCTGAGGCCTGGTTCTATCCACTAACAAATGGTAATCCAGCTCTGGTTGGGAGGTTCGTATTCTATCGGCGCGCTTTGGAAACAAGTTAATGACAGGTGAACAGAACAGTGCGAAATCGTCTTTATCAACCAACTTTTCCAGATCAGGCTCGGAACTTGAAAACAAAAAAATCAACTCAATGTTCTGACCCTGGCATCGTTCAATTCCGGCACCTAGATTGTTCACTTCAAAGAACAGAAACCTTTGAGGAAATGCGAAATACTCTCGCAGCAGGCGGTAACCACTAAAGGTCCTTCGATCTTCGGGGAACAGCGATTCCTCATCACTGAATCCGACCTGCACCAGGGAGTCTCCAGGCAACTTGACAGTAAATTCGGGCTGAGATTCTTTCGAGCGCAAATATATCCCACAATTGCGACCAAATATTTGCTCATAGATACTGTATTCCCGACCCGAGCGCCCAGTAAGAAAGAATCGCAGGGAATTCAGAAAAATCTCATTGACCGCCTGGTCACCCGTTGTTGAAATCGAGATCCGTAGCCCTGCCTTGGGTTTTATATTCTCGGAGATTTCAAGATCTGATACGAGTCCGATATTCGTAAAATACTCGACTCCCTTTATCGCCAATGGCCAAACGGTGACAGTTTGAGTGGTTCGGTAGATGCAGGCTGTCTGATCACCTATCGCTAGTGCTGCACGAAGCGATGTGTGTCTCGGGATTTCTGCCCCAGCCTCAAATCCACTTACCTCTCCTGGCTGGAATTGTGCTATCGCCATCGAGGGTGTTGGTGAGAGGTACTGCGGATAGATGATATTCAAGAGGTTTTGAGTAAACCTTGGATACTCGGCCTCAATACGCAAGTGAATTCGAGCAGCGAGAAAAGCAAAACCTTCGTAAAGCCGCTCTACATAAGGGTCTGAGGTGACGTTTTCATCGATTCCCAGGCGGCCAGCGATTTTCGGGAATTCCCTGGCATACTCAGCCCCCATTTCCCGGATGAACTGCAGTTCTTGTTCGTAGAATTGGAGTAGTATCGGATCCATGAATGGTCCTGGCTTCAGGCAGAATCCGTAAAATTGAAGGATCCAGTCGTCAGATCGAACTCTGAATTCATATGGACATGCTCCGGAACCGGTTGAGCCCAGATATCACACTCAATATCAAACCTGATGGCTCGATTTGTCATCTCTTCCTGCTTAGAGATGTTGACCGACAGACTGTCTTCAATTATCCGAGGCTCGTAACACAAGATAATTTCGGTAATTTTTTTCGCCAAAACCAAAGTATTGATATTGTTTACCGAAGTACCCGTAAGTTCGAACACTCCATAATTCAGTACCGACCGTTTAACGCGAGGAAAGGGTTCCAGGTCAACTAGTGCCTCCAGGTTGACTGTATTTAGCAACCAGGAAAGGTCACGCTTGACGTATTCCTTCAGTCGACGGGAACTGATAACAAGAGGGTTTACTTGATAAACCGGAATTCCCGCAGAACTAGTTGGACCGTGACTTTTCTCAGCAGTTACAGGTGTTTTGTCAGCCTTTGAAATACTGTGCCGCGGTATAGGATCATTTCCAGTCACGCGCCCAGCCACGGAGCGCCCCGAGCGACTGGTTTTTTTACTAGGAGAATCATCGGTAAGACGGTCCAGAAGCGCTGGCTGAAGATTTTCCTGTTGTTTTAACTCTGCCATCCGACATGGATCCTGATTTATCTTTAAAGTCCCGCATCTACTGTTATCTTGTCGTCCAGCTCAATTCGGCTTGAAATCCACACTTTCGGTCTCGAACACAATTTCTCTTATATCCATTATCGGATAGTCACTCACATCTGTTGTAATAATGCGCTGACCCATTCCGAAAAACTGTTCGTGTTCTTGATCCAGCCACTCAGTCTTTCTCGCCAGTTGAATAAGCGGATCTTCACTCACTTCCGAACCTGGATATCTGGTTGGAATAAGGCCGACCATCTGCCCGCCATTGGCCCAGGTGAACTGCGCTGGAGTCCAGACCAAGTCGCGCAGATCCTCGGGTTCTTCCAGATCCACCCGCTGAATTCGGCAGAAGGGAACCCAGTAATAGGTATCACCAATGACTGCTTCAACAAAAGGACCTATTCTGCTATCCGCATCGGCAATCCATGCGAAAGCTTCGCCGTTTATCGAACCAGGGATGGCAGGAGCGGCGTCATAGGCCCTATCCAGTAGTTCAGCAGCCTGATTCAGGCTACCGGAAGTTGAGCAACTTAGAGCCTCCAGGCATAAAGCCATCCATTCTTCCGGCTTCCCAAACAGGTGCGGCCTGTGCCGACCTGAAAATACTTCAGCCCTGTAGGCTTCACACCTGAGTGCTTCCTGGTAGGTTTGCACCATGGCCAAGGTGCCAGCATCCAGCTCACCGGCGACGTTGAGCTGGTTTAAAGCGCGACCCCAATCACCCCGGACTGCCAGCAATTGAAAAAGAAAGACGCGTAACGTGGGATTAGCGGGATCTGCTTTAACCTGTTCCTGCAAGAGTTTCAACGACGAGACTACATCCCCGTCGCGTAAACTTTGCTCCGCTAGCATAGTAACTCCGTCAAGTTAAACAATCGCAAGATTGCTTACAGCAGCAAAAAGCAGTGATTCCGGACACGATTTAGCTGCACTCACCCAAAAGCCAACCACCACCTACTTGGCTTGGTTCTCAGGAATATTCCAGGCGCATTCGGGCGCTGTACCGCTACCGCCTTCTTTTGTCTGCGATGTGTAGATGTACTTGAATTCGGCAAGGTTAACTGTGACGTTCTCTGTCAGTCGTTCTTCACCACCACTCCCGCCACTGGAGATTGAAGAAATAATGATGTCCTTTAGTTCAATTACGATATATTCAAGAGGCTTGTCTCCAGCCTTCCTGACGATTATTTTCCCCGTGGGTATGTGAGTCCCTTGGCAACACTTCTGCATCAAAACTGGCGTGGAAGCATCCACGTAATGGGTAAAAGAAATATCCTGTACATTCACCTTCCCGGCGCCACTTCCCGGCCCCATGTGCGTGGTCCCGGACTGAGACATTCCCCAGCTCCAGGAAAGTAGATCAATCTTATCCTTGTGTACGGCATCAATGCTCTCGCCTTTGATTCCTTCCAATTCCAGAAACATGTCAACGGCCATCTTTATTCTCCTTAAGTAGAGGTATAGCTTCTCTGATTTAAACTTAATTGTGCGAGCTACAGATTCTAACTATCGACTTAACTGTCGATTCTGAGACTACGCCATATAATGTTGGTCTGCTATGCACTACTTGAACCATGTGTTTATATACAGTGTTCTGAAAGCGGCTTACGATGCCTTGGCCGAAGGCAATTTTGACACCAGGCGCAAAGACACTGTCAAACCTTCTAATTGATAATGAGGCCGCAAATAGAATCTTGACGTGTAGTACCCGGGATTGCCTTCTACTTCCTCTACTACCACTTCTGCAGCAGCAAGGGGTTTTCTCGCTTTTGTCTCCTCCGTGGAATTTTCAGGATCGCCATCTACATACTGCATGACCCAGTCTTGCAGCCATCGCTGCATGTCGGAGCGCTCCTTAAACGATCCGATCTTATCCCGAACGATGCACTTTAGATAGTGAGCAAAGCGGCAACTTGCAAACAGATAGGGTAACCGCGCCGCGAGTTTTGCATTCGCTGTAGCATCAGGATCTTCGTATTCCGCCGCTTTGTGCAGAGATTCAGCTCCGATGAACGCAGCATAATCAGAGTTCTTTTTGTGTAGCAGCGGCATCAAGCCTGCCTTCGCTAATTCTGCTTCCCGCCGGTCACTGATTGCAATCTCAGTCGGGCATTTCATATCGACACCACCATCGTCGGTAGGAAACGTGTGCGTAGGCAACCCTTCAACAGCACCGCCACTTTCGATGCCACGAATCCTGGAGCACCACCCCCAAAGTTTAAATGCACGATTTACATTGACCGCCATGGCGAAAGCCGAGTTTGACCAAACGTATTTGTCGTGATCACTACCGGTAGTGTCTTCCTCGAAATCGAACTCCTCGACAGGATCAGTGCTAGCTCCGTAGGGCAGCCTGGCGAGAAATCTGGGCATGGCAAGCCCTACATAGCGGGAGTCTTCCGATTCTCTAAGTGACCTCCAGCCAGCATACTCAGCAGTCTGAAAAATCTTGGTCAGATCTCGTGGATTAGGCAGTTCCTGCCAGTTGTCCATTTGCATAAGAGTCGGTGCTGCGGCTGCGATAAAGGGTGAATGGGCAGCGGCTGAAACTTGAGATATTTCACCCAGCAGCTCCACATCTTGCGGACTGTGATCAAACTCGTAATCCCCTACCAGACAACCATAGGGCTCGCCGCCGAACTGGCCATACTCTTCCTCATAAACCTTTTTGAATATCGGGCTCTGATCCCAGGCGGTGCCCTTGTAGCGCTTAAGATTCTTGTGCAGCTCTTTCTTGGAAATATTCATCACCCGAATCTTCAGCATCTCGTCAGTTTCGGTGTTGTTTACCAGGTGATGCAAGCCCCTCCAGGACCCTTCCAGCCTGCGAAAGTCTTCATGGTGGAGAATGAGGTTGATCTGCTCAGTCAGTCGCTGGTCGATTTCCGCGATCAACGCCTGTATCGTCGCAAGAACATCAGACGATACAACGGCGGTATCTTTAAGTAACTGTTCCGCAAGCGTCTGAACTGCATTTTCTACTGCCTCCTTGGACCGCTCGGATTTAGGCTTGAATTCCTGCTGCAGCAGGGTTTCAAATTCAGTTCGCTCGATCCCTTCGCCCGCTTCCGCCTCTGCACTCTTTTGCTCTTCCGCCATGTCGTTAAAACTCCCGCTCTCAAGATGCTGATGCGACTAGCAATGCTAGTCTTCTTCTTTTACGTCATTATTGGAGGGTTTTTTCTCCTCCGCGAGGGACTGAAGTAAAGCAGAATCATTCATGATCTTGCCTAACAGATCTTCAGCGCCGGTCTTTCCATCCATATAAGTAATCAGATTAGACAATTGGGTCCTTGCTTCAAGGAGCTCCTTAAGGCCATCCACCTTGCGGGCAATAGCTGAGGGGGAAAAATCTTCCATACTGTCGAAAGTTATATCCACGGCCAGATTACCATCACCAGTTAGCGTATTAGGGACCTGAAACGCAACGCGAGGTTTGGTGGCTTTCAGGCGCTCGTCGAAATTATCGACGTCTATCTCAAGAGCTTTGCGATCCGCGACCGGAGGCAGCTCTTCTTCTGGATTACCTGACAAATCTGCCATTACACCCATGACGAAAGGTAATTGGATTTTCTTTTGTGAACCGTAAAGCTCCACGTCATATTCTATTTGTACTCTAGGAGCCCGGTTTCTGCCTATGAATTTCTGGCTGCTTGCTTTTGCCATTGCTTATTCCTCAATTGATGGTTGGGAAGGTCTGCTCATTTAGTCTGTGTCGGCAACCGATTTTATTCGGGATCTATCCCACTTATATTCTGGACCTGCGGTAAACCATCAGGCGCTAAATCTTTGACTATTTCCATGAACCCCATGGTGGACAAGCGCTTAGCCCTCTGCATTAGCAGGGGAATAGGGCTAGATGGTTCTGTCTGTCGAAAATAATCACTTATCTTGTCCATCATTTTCATCGCTGCTTCCCGCGAGTTAATCTCGCCGTCTGCCGCCTCCGCGGGCTGGGGGATAGCGCTTATTACGTTACCTTCCTCCATGGCCGCCGATGTGGACTCACCGCGCTGCAAAAGAAATTCATTGACAACCGAGGAAATTTCCCGAATCCTTTCGAGTAGGGCGTTCATGTCAGGTGCATGATCACTACCGACCCTTTCCATCAGAAACTTGTCAATTGAGGCGAGACTACTCTCAGCGGTTGTTAATGCCTCAGACATGGCTTTCAAGTCCTCGATGGCGCATTCCATAAATGCTGCCTTGATTTGACCGATACTGCTCGCTGTTACTTCCTGGGCGCCCTCCGAGGAATCAGTCGATGTGTTCTTGGCGTTTCGAACGTCTTGAAAGCTATAGGATCCCCAACCTTTGATGCTGACCAGGGGTGCATTCGAAAGTGGCTGGAGTATTGATTCCCGATCGCAGAGGGAGGTTATGATATTCATCCTCTCAGTCGGATCGTTATCATCCTCGGGGTCAAGAAGCGGAAAAAGATTGTCCCAGTAGTTCTCCAGAAGCTGTCGAACCAGTGACAGGCCTTGGGCAAGCCCGGGTAGACCATCTGTATGCACCAACGCCCGGGCCAACAACACGGCCAGACGCAAATCTTTAGTCCGGCGCAGCAACTCGGCGGCATCCCTGACCACACCTTGCCAATCGGTCTGATCGACTTCCTGATCCTGGCCTTCAATGGCTGACTCACTTTTTTTGGTCGTTCTGCGTTCCAAGTCGATGAAGGCAGGATCATAGGCAAGATCCTCACCGGTAGGATTTTCCGGATCGACTTCCGTAACTAAATGCTCTATTTCGACGCTAGCCATTGTTTTTATTGACTTTTTAACCCTGAATAATATGTCATTGCTGATGTCCCAGTCATTCTGAGCACAGGTATCGGAAAATCAGTCTCCGAAAGCAATCTGCTTTAAATTGCACTGGAAGCTTGTTAATTTGCCTTTATGGTCGCAGATTTTGAATGAGCGGTGACGGCGTACCAATGTTAGTTAGACGAATCTAATACTCACTGTAAACCACTGGATAGGGAAAATACAACGCCAATAGTGGGTTAGACACGCTGTCTCTGGCAATTACTTGCAGACAAACGTACGCGTGGAAGACGCGGGTGCTCAGCGTTACCTAGCATTTAGCTGCCGATGAGAAGCCGTTGCGGAAGAGCACAGACTGAATCAGCTCCTCTAGCATCCGCTAACACTGCATTGAGACGGATACGACCCCATCTGCAGATCCTTGAACCCCCTGGTAATCACTATGGCTGACAATGACGAGACAGTGAAAAAGGACAGCAACTGGCTTGCAGAATCCAAGCGGAAATATCCCGATAAAGACCATGACACTGTCGTTTCAACCCCGAAGAAGGTGAACGAGCCCCAAGAAACCGTGCAGCAAAATTCTGACCAGGCGACTGAATTAGATTTTAAGAAGAAACCTGATCCAGAACAGCAATCGGATTCTTTAACTGTAGCACTGGGCGAAGCTACCGCGTCATTCGAAAATAGGAATAACAGATCGCAACGGACTCGCGAATCTTCCCAGACAGATTTCCTGGATAAGCACCCGAGAATAGAAGCTGAGGTAACTCGTGTTAATTCCGGCTTACGGCCCGGAGAAATAGTTCCTGAAGCTGGCGATACACGAGTGCCAGATCTCCCAATATCATCCGTAGACTCGGCTCCTGCTTTTACTGAAGGTGAACAGCGGTCAGTAATACAACCCGGGACATTGATCAAAAACCGTTTTCTAATCAAGCAAGTGCTTGGCAGGGGGGGTATGGGCGTCGTTTACCGGGCGCTTGACAAGAGAAAGGTAGAAGCACAGGACCGTAATCCTGATGTCGCCGTCAAAGTGCTTAGTGATGAGTTTAAACAGCACCCGAAATCACTCATAGCGCTACAGAGAGAAGCAAGCAAGTCGCAAACGCTGGCTCATCCAAACATCATTACGGTCTACGATTTTGACCGAGACAACGACGTGGTCTTCATGACCATGGAAGAGCTCAAGGGACAGTCCCTGGATAGTCTTATCAAAGAAAACCCAAGCGGACTACCAACCAAGAAAGCGATCCATATTATAAAAGCCATCGCACTTGGCCTTCAGTACGCGCATTCCAAGGAAATTGTCCACTCCGACCTCAAACCTGCCAATATTTTCATAGATGAGAACGATCAAATTAAAATCCTCGACTTCGGTATTGCCCAGGCAGTTTCCAATATCGAAGATCATGAGGGCGAAAAGACGGTTTTTGAAGCCCGGGAAGAGCTTGGAGGACTCACTCCGGCCTACGCGAGTGCTGAGATTTGGAAAAACGCCAAACCCCACCCCAGCGATGATGTTTATGCGCTCGGACTGATTGCATACGAGCTGCTTACAGGACTACACCCTTACAATAGAAAATCTGCATTGACCGTGAGCGATGCTGGACAGCAACTTTCGCCGAAGAAGATTGTTGGACTCAAACCCTACCAATCCAAGGCCCTGGCTTCAGCGGCTGCAATCAACCGGCAAGACCGGCAGACGGATGCCGGAGAATTTCTCGCCCAGTTCGACCGCATTCCCATATCCAGGAAAATTGCTTACGCCTTCACTCTCCTGATCGCAGTCGTCGTATTGTTGGCTGTGAGAGTTTGGCTGCAGCAACTCAGGATAGAAGGGCCTGAAATTCCTTTCGAGGAATTGCCGATAGCTCAGCAGGAGGCGATTCGGGGAGCCCTGGAAGATGGGTATGCGGCGCTAGAGCAGTCACCAGATCCATCCGATGCCCTTTACTTCTTCAATACCGCATGGGAGTTGCATCCAAGAAATCGTGAAGCCACGAAAGGCTTGGATTCAACCGTGGATTGGGTGTTAAATAAAAACTATGACGGTAGTCCGAGAGCCGCATTAGAGAGTCAGCTCGACGATATAGAGTCTCTGTTGCAGTATCCTTCATTGTCGGAGGACGATAAGCTGATCTCTAGACGTGACTCACTTCGAGACCAATTAAACTAAGGATGCTCTGAGATCAACGACCAGTCTGCCATGGATTATAAACGTCCAAATTGAGGTCCTCGGCCCGAGGGAAAGTTGATGTATAACAAACTATTCAGTAAGCCAGTTTTTCTATTTCTTCCGATACTCACAGTGCTGATCGGGTGCAGCAGCAGTCAGCCACAGGCGGTACCTCCGTCTGCCTCGCAAAGGATTGCAGACCTGGAAGTGGTCGACTGCCTGCTTCCCGGTGAGCTGCGGAGTGTAGGTCGCAGGGCCACTTACTTGACCCCTCGGCGCCCGGTTCTGACCACGGCGGCTGACTGTGCGATTAGAGGCGGAGAATACGTACTCTACGACCGGGCCGACTACCAGACGGCGCTCGCAGTCTGGATGCCATCGGCACAAGCGGGAGACCCGGAAGCACAGGCTCACGTCGGCGAAATCTTTGAACGGGCCCTGGGTGGCACACCTAACTATGAAGCGGCGGCGATCTGGTATCAAAGGGCTGCCGATCAGGGTAACTCACGGGCTCAATTCAACCTGGGCACGCTTTACGAACAGGGGCTCGGTGTGGAGCAGAACGGGCTGAGAGCGCTCAACCTCTACCGCCAGGCATGGGGACTGGAAGAAGACTCCATAGTCTATCAATCGATGGCCACGCAAGAAGTTGAAGCTATCGAAGAAGAACTTCAACAAGAAATATCCAGCCTTAACGGCCGAATCGAGGCTTTGCTCAACACTATAGACCAACAACAGCAATCACTTCAGCAGCAACAAAGTGGGAATATCCAGGCCAGCCAACAGATTCAGGAGCTAGAAGGCCTGGTCGCTGAACTGGAACAGGCACGAGAGGCTGCCCAGGTTCGCGTGGCAGCATTGCCAATCTTCCGAGAGCCCTCTACTAATTCGCAACTTTCATCAGTAGCCACAGAACTTCCTGAGACAGTCAGCGACGTCTCTCAGTTCGGTAATTATTATGCGCTTGTGATCGGCAATCAGAATTACCTACAGATTGAAGATCTTCAGTCTCCTATCACCGACGCTCAACAAGTAGCAGATTTGTTGAGCACGAAATACGGTTTCTCTGTGAGAACATTACTGGACGCCAGTTTTGTCGAAATCTTTGATGCTATCAATGAATTGAACGAAGTACTGACTGACAATGACAATCTGCTGATTTTTTATGCAGGGCATGGAAGCCGAATCGAAACACAACGATTTGACGAGGGATATTGGCTCCCCATTGATGCGGATCCACCACCTACAAACACCCTCTGGGTGGACAATGAGCGTATAACCCGACATTTAGATAGGCTGAATGCGAGGCGAGTCCTGGTTGTAGCTGATTCCTGTTACGGTGGATTATTATCGGATGAACCCGGATTTATTACCGGTGATGGACAAGTAGAACTAAGCGAAGCATTTTTCAATTTCAAGTTACCTAGAAAGGCGCGACTTCTCCTGTCATCTGGAGGGGACAGGCCGGTACTCGATAATGCGGGAGGAAATAACTCCGTCTTCGCAAGAGCCTTTCTTGAAGTTCTGCAATCGAACAGCAAGATACTTCGGGGACCAGAACTTTTTCTGAAAGTTCGCGATCTTGTCGACGCCAGATCTAACGCAGTGGACTTCGACCAGCAGCCCGAATTCAAAGCAATTAAACTTGCGGGGCATGAGGCAGGAGATTTTTTCTTTATCCCTCAGACACAGTAAGTCCAGTAAATACCGAGGGATGCTCTGATTAATGCGGACATGCCTGTGACTTTCAGTCGGCCGTGGAACAATCAACAGTCAGTGGCGCGATAACTGAATGGTTTTATCGCCGTCAGAAAAGTTGATAGCGATTACCGTAACGTTGTCCCGAGCCTTTCTCTTCAGTGCCCGGTCCATCAGACTGGCAGCGATAATATTTGGTTGCCCGTCGAATTGCATTGAATGGGAGATTTCACCCTCTGCCAATTCCCGGTAAAGGCCATCAGAGCAAAGCAGAAATCTGTCGCCCGGATAAATAGTTCCCTGAACAACATCCAGCTCTACATTTTCAATTGCCCCGATCGCCCGGGTAATTACATTGGCGGAAGGGTGATTCTCTGCTTCTGTTTTCTGCAGTAGCCCAGCATCAATCAAATTTTGCACCTCACTGTGATCGTGATTGACCTGCTCGAAGACTCCCTGTCTGAGTCGATACAGACGACTGTCTCCTGCCCAGATGCAGGCAAAGCGATTGTCCCTTGCCAGCAGAATGACAACCGTGCTTCCGATCACAGACTGCTGGCGCTCCCTGGCAGTTGCCAGTAATTGGGTATTGACTCTACGAAGGGCAGCATTAGTCTCGTACATCGCATCGCTAAGATTTACGGAGAGGGGCACCTCAGATAGCGTGCTGACGACAAGGGCACTGGCAAGATCTCCCGCCTCGTGGCCACCCATTCCATCCGCGACAACCCAAAGACCGACATCAGGCCTGTCAAGGAACGCATCCTCATTAAGCACTCTGACACCGCCAGGCTCTGAAGCACCGCTTGAGGCCCAATCGAGGTTAGTCTTAATCATATTCGCATTTCAAATCTCACAGGATCTTCTAGAGACCGATGTCCATCACTTTGCCCCATTCCTCCCAGCTGCCGTTAGCCCAATTGCCCATCAGCATGGACGCAAAGTCCGATGGCCTGGGTAACTGAGAGCAGATCAGAAGACTTGGCGCGACTTGTTTGGAGCCGGAACTCCACCAGGCGCTGTAGGCTCCAAAGCGCTGATGCAATAAATTATGGACCAGCCCAAACAACTCCGCGCGACAATCTGCCGACGCCAATGGAATCTGCCATGCCTGACTGAAACCTCGTTCGGGTTGAAAACTTATTGACTGTGAAATCCCTTGCAAGTCTCCCAACGAAACAACCCGATTGTCGAACTCATCCAGATCCAGCCGGTCCTCAAGTGCCGAGAGTATTACCTGCTCCCCAGCGTCAAACCAGTCGGCTCCTTGATGCATGACACTCACAAGGCTGGCGTCCAAAGACAGTTGACAGGCAAGCGTCAAGGGGAAATAGCGGCCAACGCGATCCACGCTCGGCATGAATAGTCCACACCAGGGGTATTCGCCCAGCACGCCGCGGTGAGTTACAAAGCGCCAGATAGGACTAGTGAGATAGGAATCGAGCCATTCTTTGCCAAGATCCGCTTTACTTTGAGTGATAGCCTGTTGTAACCATTCGTCCCAGTGGTCAATGAATGGCTGTGGTAGTCTGCGATTGACGAAATCCCCGAGTTCAGGGAATTTACCGTAGAAGCCGGGAACACTGGCCATCGGTCAAAGCAAGCTGGACGGACAGCGAAATTGACTTAGCTGATCCATCGTGAATGGGTTTTGAACAGTATCCGCGTGCAGGTCCCACTCCATTCTCCTTCCACTAGCCGTAAAGGTAACGCTTATCTCATTATTTGATTTCACTTCAATTTCCTGGCGATCCAGCAACCTGAACCACGCCCACTGGCCATTTTCAGTTACTGACAGTGATTCACCACTGTCATCGTCGAAATTCATACTGGCCCTTCCGGCGCCGTCAGAGGCAGGCCACTGCGCGTCTCGAAAGCGTGGTGGTTCGAAACGATAGCGAAACGTCTGATCTCCAATTTCCAATAAGAAGCCATTGACATTGGGATCCAGTTCTACTGGAAGCAATCTGAAACTGACAAAGGGCATTTGCGAATCATTCAGAAAATACAGGTCTCTGATCGTGGTGGCGCGCTGAAATTGGGTAAGTGCACCATTGTCAATTCCAATATTGGTATTACCAAAGTTTCTCCATCGCCAATCGCCGGCTTCGATCTCGACAAATGGTTGAATATTTTCAGCAAAAAATCGGGAAATCTCGCCATCCGGACCGAATAGCTCGCCGAAAACCTGTAACGGTATTTCCTGTTGACTGTCTCTAGCAAACGGGTAGCGGCCATTAACAGACTGACGACACATGGGAAGAACCTGGGCCTGCCAGCGCTCGTTTATCTGAGTCCTGGCACCGGCGAAAATCGATTCTCTGCTGCGGACAGCCAATTGTTGCAACCAGTTGTCGACAGGTTCAGGTTGCCGGGACGCTTCGAGCTGTAGGCTGTTTACAAACTCGGAAGATTCCGGTGCCGATGCCAGAGTAAACGCATCGGGGCCAAGCCCCATTAACATTGCGTTAAATTGCTCGGCCACTCTGTCCACAGCTACCAGGACCTGGTCCAGTTCGGAATCACCCGCCTCACTCACTGACACCAGAGTAATTAATTCTTCAAAACTCTCGTTGACTATCTGTTCTGGACAGGGCAATGCATCGCCCATAATGGTATTCGGGAGGATCTGCCTCAAGGTTTGCAATCTGTCCCGAAACGTCGCGCCTGCTTCTGCATCGGCAGCCGTTTCCAGTGCACCGCAGTCCGCCAGGCTGACGTGTCTACTTACATCGCGAAGTAAGTTCCTCAGTGGTGAATTCGAGTCAGCCGTTAGATCGAGGACTTCGTAGCCATGACGGATAGACTGGAACTCAACAATCCGCAAATCACTAAGTAGTTCTTCCCAGGAGTCGATGTAGTCTCGGAAGTAGCGAAACTCGAGGTCTCGTTGTAGCTGCTCAACCTCGGGATCTGTCAGTTCTTCTTGCGATGGATTTAGAATCCAGTTTTCAGCACTGGCTATGGAAGCGATAGAGTTCAGCTGTTCAGAGAAATAATCATGGTAGCCTTCGTAAGTTAACAGACTAGTAATACCTTGCTCCGCGAGCCCATAGCCACTCGTCCTGGCGAATACCCTCTCGCCGCCCGCACCGGTGGCATCAATTAGCCGAAAAGGATTGCTGTCCACAGCGACGTAGTCACGCTTCATGCGACCATACAATAAGTCCGCTAGAGGCACCTGACTCAGATCCCGGCGCGCTGACGCGACTACACGATTGTCGATTACCGCAGTCTCGAACCCCAATTCCAACATGGATTGCAAATGTTCAGAAAACTGGCCCTGGATATCAGCCCTATTGGGGTACATATCACGCCAATTCAGTCCCACCCAGCTATTGATCTGTTCCGGTTCGCGCCTGTCTTCGTCAGCCAGCATCAGGTAGGTTTTTAACGCTTCATACTTAAGATCACTATCACTCCCGCTGGCCAGCAGATCCTGCTCCACTATAAAAACTACCGAAGGTAGTAAATACTGATCGAGATCGTCTCTATATAATTCCAGCGCTGATTGCTGCAATCGGTCTCCCTGATACAAACCGAAACCCATCCACATGGGTTTATCGATTTCGAACTCTCCGTTCACATCGACGATGGCGCGAGCAGCGTTCAGCCTCTGTAGGAGCTGGTCGAAACTTTCAATGCCTCCAGCCGTATCCTGCAGTCTGACAGTGTATTGATAGTCATCGAGAGCCTCCTCAAACCTGTTTTTGTAGGTATTATTAAAGCTGAAGCTATTCCACCACCCGAACAACATCGCGAGCAGCGCCCCTCCCGCAAAAGTATACGCCACACGGTGTAACCAGCGCCTTTGACTCTTAAAGCGTCGATTCTCTCCAACCAGTTCTGCTTCTTTGAAAATGACGTCCCTCAGCAAGCTTTTGACAAAAAAAGCTTGCCCCTCGCCACTGAAGGGCCTAATGGATTGGGGGCTAACATTGAACACCCTGGAAAGCGACCCAAGGACGCGATCAATAGGCGAGCCCTCTTGAGTGCTGCTGATAAAGTAGACGCCCCGGAGCATTAACATGTCGTCATAACGACTGCTGCCAAAAACATCATCAAGAAAACTACTTAACTGTTCCTTTATGGAGGCAAACTGAGGCGGAAAATTAAAAACTTTCTTGCGCCTGTCAAAATTTCTCTCGTGCTGAAGTTTCCATAGAAGGCGGCGATTAATACGGTCAATCAACAGGTCAAATTCACGCGTAAACTCAGCGGAGGGATGATGAGTTTTCTCGCTGATATCAGGTGAAAAAGTACATCCCCACACCTGTCCTCGATCCTCCGTACCAAGGTCATCGAAAAATTCTGTGAATCCCGACAACAGATCACACTTGGTGAGTATCAGGTACACTGGAAACCTGATCCCAAGCTCGTCATTCAATTCCTGAAGGCGCTGGCGAATCGATGCCACGTGCCGATTTCTTTCCGCATCCGATTGCGTCAATAAATCGTACAGACTGATAGTAACGAGCGCGCCATTGATAGGACGGCGGCGTCGATATTTATCCAGTAGCTTCAGGAAACCGCGCCAGGCAGCACTGTCGGAATCGGCGTCGCTGTCCTGGGTGGTGTATCTGCCGGCGGTGTCCAGAAGTATGGCTTCCTCGGCGAACCACCAGTCGCAGTTTCGCGTGCCACCCACGCCATGAATGGCGGCTTTGCCAAATTTGTCTTTTAGAGGAAATCTTAGCCCTGACTTCTGTAACGCGGTAGTCTTGCCGCTGCCCGGGGGACCGATGATGATGTACCAAGGTAATTCATAGATATTTTCCCCACCACGTTTTTGAGAACTCACTTTCAATGTTTTCAGTGCGTCATCGAACCTGGATTTCAGCAGCGCAATTTCTTCTCTAGCTTTAGAGTCATCGGGTTCAACAGAACCTGGAGAAATCCCGCCCACTTCCCCTACGAGATCAGCATTTGCCTTGTTGACCTTTGCCTGAGACCTGAGATAGCTGGCAAGCCAAACAACTAGACTGATTATTATCGCGGACAGGCGGGAGATTTGTGATTCCAGCGGTATCCAGCCGGCTAATGCGATGAGGGGACCAGCAAACCATATCAAGACAGATATCGACAGCAATCCAAGAATTGTCGTTACCCAGCGATTTGAAATAATTGCGAGAATTTTTTTCATGAAGGGTTACCTGACAATTGCCACATTGATCTTATTCATTAACGTAAGATTTCAGTTTGCCGTTCTTCCCTGATTTCTTCCAATTGTTCGTAGATGGAGGAATTCGATTGTGTGGCCTGCCACCTGAACAGGGAGTCAATTATCAGTAAACATAAACCGAAAACCGACAATTTGACCCAGAGCGGTATAATTCTGTCGAGGGCATTGCGATTGTCTTTGACTCCATGCCAATGGGGCGAGAGTTCACGTTCGAAGTCACCGCGTTGATTTCTAATCGTTCTGAACAAGGAATCCTGTATCTGTGTCAACTGATCGTTGCCACCACCAGACAAGCCGAATTTCCCCTTGAATCCCAAGGCCAGACAAAAGTAGATCAATTCCAATAAGTCTATACTCTGGGATGGCGTTCGTTGGTGTCGCTCCAGGATCTGGAAAAATTTTTCACCCCCCCAAGTTTCGTTATGAAAAATACTCAACAAGCTTTGATCCGCCCAGCCGCTCTCACTTCCCCAAGGCGTGCTCATGACCGCCGCATCCAAGTACGTACAGAGCACGTAACGCGCTGTCAGCACGCTATCCTTATCGAGACCTTTGGCATAGGATTGATGCTCGAACTCTTTGAGTTTTTGAAAGACCTGTTCTTTCAATTCACCAACACGCTCATGCACCAGGGTATTTCTCAACTCCGCCCCCAACACGAGCAAACTACTTGCGCACGCCACAAGGGGATTGAGACCGGTCCACACTACCCCTTCAACCGCCAGATGCTCACCGAACTTGTTTTCTGCCCTTGAGGGCATGGCATTAGAAGTTCCTGGTGATTCAAAAAATGAATCTTGGCGTGAAGAATACTCAGGACGTGGCTGCGGTTGAGGATCAGGTACCGAGTCTGCTCCAGAGCGCCGTCGCCCTCCAGGCATAGGTCTCAAAACAGTCCGATCGCTGTCGCCGTTGTCAAATGGATCGTCAGAGCTCAAAATTTATCCCCTTATGGCCCATAGCTCCAATTTCAAGCTGGGATAGTCACCACTGAGGTGAATTGCTAAACCGCCAGATTGCTTTAGCTTTTCCCACAACTCTCCGGTACGTTCTAATTCAAAATATACAAACCCCGAGTGATAGGGCACCTGACGTGGCGCGACTGGCATAGGGCGAACACGAATTCCCGGCATTTGTGCATTCACGAGTTGGCGAATTTCTTCCGTTGCCCCAATCGTAATCTGCCTCGGGAGGTGTTGCCGAATATCTTCTGAAGGAATATCCGCTGCTGCTGCGAGCACGAATTCGGCATTTTCCAGCAAAGACTTGTCAGCCAAGATTGCAACGCGAATGCCGAATCTACGTTCCTGTAGTGGTATTGAGACCGCATTTTGTTCAATCACCATACTCAAGGTCTGTCTCAACTGGTTAATCACGGGGTCGAAACATTCCCGTAGTTTGTCATGGTTGTAGACAGGCAATTCTTCGACTCGCTTATCGGGCTTCATGAAGGTGGCCATTTCTCCAAGCATCATGATAAGGAGCTGAAAAAGGGATTCCGGATGCAGCATCTTTAGCTGAGTGAAATGTCTAATTAGTGGAAGGTATCGGTTTACCGTCAGCAACAGCAGGAAATCCTGAATCTCAGCGGCACCTCCCCGGTCGGCAACGGTCAGTCGCGATGCGAGCGCCTGCGCTCGGTGTTCCAAGAGGCCGTATAGTTCAGTCAAGAAATCCGAAAGTCGCGGTGTTGCCCGAACTGTTGAAACGCTGGGTATGAAGCTCTCATCTAGAATGATCGAACCCTCTGCACGAACTTCGACGATTTTTGTGATCGGCAGGCAGACGTAGTCGTCCAGATGTTCTGATTCAAGTTTTATCCTGGTGCGAAGTGAACTGAGCTGAAGTGTAGCCGTCCCACCACCTATGGTACTGTCATCGTCAACGTCAACTTCTCTCGGAGTGTTCCTGGCAAGACCATCTGAACCCTGTTCACGGTCGAGCTCGGAGACGCCCACTCGGCGTAACGGGAGAGCCAGGTAGACAATACTATTCTTGACCGTGTCGGGGATATCCACTGCCAGAGGTTGCTCGTCATCTGCTGGGATATTGAATGGCGTTCCGTCAGGAAAATCGCCTCTAGCAGTCTGTATGGCGATTTTACCGAGTGCCAAAAGTTTCTGATCCAGAGTGATTTCAACAAAACCCCAAGAAAAGCCACCCAGGCACTCGAGCCTGCTATCTATGTAGTTCTCCCAGTACCTCGTGTACTGCTGATAGTGTTGTGGTCTGAGAAACATTCCCTCGGACCAGACCACACGGCTATTGCGTGACATCCCAATTACCTTAGTATTGTTGTCTGCTCTGCCTTTAACCTCAGTCGACACCAGAGGATCCGGGAAGCTTGCGGGTGTTATCCGATTAGCTTCAATCTCCCTTCATGGATTCAAGGTTTAGCAAATGTTCATTGTAAGCTTTTTCGAAATCCTCGGCACAAAGTATTTGAAAGGCGTCGCCTGGCTCGACAATAACTCGTTCGTAATAATTACGGAAGTTTTCCCACGCGCGAGACTTCTTACCAAGGGTGTTAAGCGCCGCCTTAAAAATTCCTTCAGCATCCTCTTTTTCAAAATGTCGAGGTTGAAACTTATCCATTAATCCCTGAATGCCTGCGTGCATCGCGGCAATCATCGCAATTTGGTGATTCCGTATATCTCTGATCGCTTCGTCAATGGCCTCTTCTCCATTCAGAAATCCGCGTCGATTGCTGTCAAACAGAATTCTAAGCGCTTCATCCGCGTTAGGAGTAAACTTAAGCGGATTGTTTTCCGTGGGCTTGATGGTGGTGGCGGACATACGAAATTCGTTCTTTAATTCAGCCCTGGATTGCAACAGGAGCATCAGTCCATCAACCAACTCTTTGAAAAGTTTGCCGGCCGTTTCCATGTTTTTAATTCTGTCGTTCCCCGCCCCCAAAGCCTCCGGATCCATACCTGCACCTTTCATGAACACCGAGTAAAGGTCTACTGCCGATGATGCTTCTGTCTGCGGTCCAGGATCAACTGACTTCAGTTCTGGTTCGAGCTCCTTTTCTGACGCTCGCTCCGGTTTTTGCCCAGGCAGTACAGTGGGTCGTGCAGAGCGTGAGCGATCTGTGGTGTCCGTTGCTTCCGTTTCGACCTTCGGATCATCTTGCAGATTGTAATCGTCAAGACCTTGGTCAGGCTTCTCGATCTCGTCCCAATCTTCGGGGATCAGACCCTGTTCATCCTGACTATCGGGTCCTGGAACGCTCTCCGGATCCATACCGGTTTTACGTGGCTCGAAGGCGGAACTCAGCGGTGAATTGTCAACTCTCGGTGGAGCTGAAGATCCTGCGGGCTGATTGGAAATGTCCGATCCCTCGGAAGCACCTTCGCCAGACCCGTGTGCATGTGCCGCCAAAGGATCGTAGAAGGGCTCACGCCCCTCGTCACTCCATGGTTCGTTTCTACCCGAGACGGAATCAGGTCCACTGGCCTCACTCTCCACATCAGGAAAGTCTGGACGGTCTTCTTTTGAACTTTGAACCTGTCCAAATAAATCAATATCGTTTTCAAATCCCTTGCGAAACTCACTGTCTGCAGGAGCCAATTCAACCTGCACTTGATAATCGGAAAATTCCAATGTGTCACCATTGCGCAATTCCTGGATCTGGCCCTTACCAAGAGGGGTCGCCTCGCTATTGATGAAGATTCCGTTCGTACTGAGATCCTCCAGATGAAACTTGCCGTCTTTGAAGAAAATCCTGCCGTGCTGTCCGGAAATCACACGTCTCTCATCAGGAATAACCCAAGCACTAGCATCACTGCGGCCGAAAGTCCCTCCACGCTCATCAAATGATTTGATGGCGGCACTTCCCAGTTCGTTGCTTTGGTGGCTGGTAACTCTCAGGGTAAGCTTCATTGCTCAGCTCTGTGGCTCAAGGCCAACTTCAATTTTGTTGTTTATGTAAAATTGTTGCAGAAAAGAAAATACATTCCCAGTGCGGGATTTCAGTAAGTGTAGGAATAAAGCCCCGAATACCACAATATTAGTGGGTTTTATGGCATGGGTTGACTGATTGTCAATTTAAAGACAACGTTGCTAGAATTTTTTTCAGGTGTTCGCAGGCTCCAGGCTCAAGAACATGCGGTTCGTTTAATCCCATACGGGTAGCAAAGAGGTAACCCAATGAAACTCGCCAAAATCAGCTTCAGGCTTACCTTTGCCTTGTTTTTTATTTCATTGTTGATTTCCGGATGCGCAGGAGAACGCCCCCCATCGGCCAGGATCAGCGTTTCCGCCAGCAACGAGCTCAATCCCAATGCCAACGGTCGCCCTTCACCAGTCGTACTGAAAATTTTCGCTCTGAGTTCCACAGGTATTTTTGATAACGCCCGGTTTTTTGAACTTTACGAAAATTCTGTCAGCACTCTGGGTGTCGATTTATTGGACCAGTTCGAGTACCAGATTTTGCCAGGCGAGGAGACTGTCCTCGACCCCCTGACCTTGGACCTGGGTGCCAACTATCTCGGACTTCTGGCCGCATACCGGGATTTGGATAACTCGAACTGGCGCACTTGGGTAGTGATAGAACCGGGCGAAACGGCCGACTTCGAAATCGTTCTCGACCGCCTCTCCCTGTCGACAAATGCACGAAGATAGCTATTGTTGTACCAACTCACAGGGAAATTGAATGATCGCTAGCGGTGATACAGGATTCGTCTGTACACCTCAAACCAACCTTAGTGAAAGAATCATAACAGTTGCCCAATGCCTTCCGGTGCAACACAGGCACAGGCCCACCCCATTGCGATCGCTCTATAACAATAGCCGTGTCCCGGGCTGCCACTCTGCACCAGTTAAAGAGTCGATATACCTAATATTGTTGATTTTGTTTACTGCATTAGCATGTCAAGGCTGTACGATTTCCCTGGAGAAGACCGCCTCGATCCTCTCCATGACGGCCGCTACTGTCGATGGCAATCCCTTCTTACATAGAGTTTTTACCCTCCCTCATACCGGGGAAAATCCCACCACAGTTAAAATATTCATCGTCGATGGCGATGGCCGAGCTTTTATCGATCGAACTAAGGTTGCCAGCGATCCCACAGCGAATTCCTCTTCATTGCTTGCCATGGCTACAGCCCTGGCCGACCTGGGCAATGTCGTTTATTTGGGGCGCCCCTGTTATCACCAACTGAATGACCCGAATTGCAATCCAACGTACTGGACACTGGCTCGTTTCAGCCCCGAGGTAGTACAAAGCAGCGTCGCTGCCACCCGGCGTCTGGTCCAGGAAGGCGACAGGGTATATCTACTGGGCTACAGTGGCGGCGGCGTAATCGCAATGCTTATGGCGCGGGAATTGAAGTCGCAAGTGTTCGGAGTTGTCACTTTCGGTTCACCATTGGACCACAGAGCCTGGACGCAGTTTCACGGCTACACTCCTCTTTCACTGTCACAGAATCCGGCACAGAACGTAGAGAGTTTTTTCGATTTCTGCCAAACGCATTTGATTGGAACTCGAGACAAGGTCGTGCCTGCAAGCCTGTCGAGAACTTGGGGCTGGCTCCCGTACAAAGACTCGAACTACCTGGATTCAGATCATTATTGCTGCTGGCAACAGTCGGCGCTTGAAGCTCTCGAGAAACAAATTAAGAATTGTGCTGGCGATTAATCAGCTCACCGTCTCGGTCCAGGATGGCGGATCGACGGACCGGGGTAGGACAATCCAATTACTGCGTTCGCGCTGGCAAACTTCAGATCACTAGTTCCTGCTATGGGTCTGTGAAGAACCGTTCCGACCCAACCCCCGGTGTTCCAACGCCAGCTGGAATCGATTCTCTCGAAAAATCTCAGAAATTTTCAATCTGCCAATCGGCATCTGGTTAGCCGCACAATAGGCTGTATCCAGAGAAATATTTTGGGATGCTCTGGGAATTGCGGACAAGCCTAGCTTGTGTCCTTTAGCAGTTGCGTTTTATCCATCTCGAAATCATGAATTCTTATTACAATCTTCGGAGAATCATGAGACAGGTAAATTTCCGAATAGGCCGGTAATGCTGCTTTATTTATGAGTTCACCGTTAAGTTTTGTGCCATTGCGGCTACCGAGGTCTTGCAACATCCAGACCCCGTTCTCTAGAAAAACTCTTGCGTGTCTTCGACTCACAGATAGATTATTTATTTGTAGATCAGTGCCAGGGCTGCGCCCCATAGTAAAACTATTGTTGAAACCCGTTGTTTCCAATCGGCCATTGTTTTCAACGGAGACGGACAGGTGCGTCTGATTTCCAGAGAACAGAGTAATTGCTTCCTGGTCTTCAGAATTCCCGCGATCAATTTTGACTCCCTCGGTGTTCAACTCAAACAACCAGGCCAGGATTAGGGCGACTGGAAATCCCAAAAACAGAATTACCACGGTAAAGCGAACACCCCAGTCAGGGACTCCGAATGTCGGTAATAAATCTGCTGCAAGCGCTGAAAGCGTGGCTATTGTGATCAGATAGACGCTGCCGACTTTAAACACATTTCGACGCTTGAAATCACCGGCGGTTCTGCTGATCTTATTGATATCAAGCTTCATTATCTTGACCCCAAGGCCACTTTCCACTTTAGAGCTGCCACATTGGCGATTTTCGCCTTGAGCGCCGTATCTATCAATAGGTTTTTCGAAAGCCATGCCGAAGAATGCGATTATAGCAGGCCGCCGCAAGTCGAATAAAAGTACTGAGAATGATCTAAGGATGCTCTGAGAAACTACCTCTTCGGCACGTCAAGTATTCAGCCTACTATCATGCGTTCGTGTAGCGTCTTCTGCATCATGCCAGGCTGATAGCATCCTCAAAGTGCGCCTTCCTGCCTGAATCCCGGTGCAGCCGTATTGAAGTAAGGCCTGTCCGGCTGCATGAGCGCCAGTTCCAACGCAGCTGCGTTTCGTTGTCCCTGCATACCATTCTTCATAACGGCGACGCAGTGCTCAGAAGTAATTGGTTTGCCAGCGAGGTAACGCGTTCCACTGGCGAAATCGACTTTTATTTTTCTCCACCGCTCACTGATGAGTTCTTTGTCTGGCCAGGGTAGATCCTCATCAGCATCCATGTCCACGTTTTCATCTTCGGGATCGTCGTCAGGTCCGGACTCGAATCCTTCCGGCCAGTCGCCATCGAGGTCCTCGTATGCGAGGTCGATGCCGGTGATCATAGAAAATGCCCCTCCGGCCACGCGCGCCAGATCCGGATCATCCATGCACTTAATCAATGTCGGCACGTAAACCGGATCGCCGGTTATTCCCGCTCCGATCAGCATGTCGCGCATTGTATCCGGCTCCGCTACCAGTGACTTAAGCCAGGATTGAGAAGTTCGCAAATCCGCAGCACGCAGGGCTACCTTCATAGACGACACTCTAAACGGAGATTGCGCGAGAACAAACTGACCAATTGTGTCTAGCGCAGACTTGTCTCCGAGCAGCAGCATGGAAATGGCGGCAGCAAGCCGACAGCTATAATTTTCATGCTGCCTGTTCCTGCTCAGCTCACTTAATAGATCTTGACGCTTCAGTTCACCAACGGCTATCAGTGCCCGGCGACGCAAGAACAGATCCTCGCTGCCGACCGCTTGGGTCAAAGCGTCACCAGGGTCGAAGCGTCGAATTCCGCAGCCGGCTATCGCCAGACGAAGGTACTGATTGGAATTGGCCCGCAGGAATGAGGCCACGACCTCGGAAAACTGCTGGTCAGTCAGCCAGCCCAGAGCGGAAACCATCCCTTGGAAATTGGCCCGGGATCGGCTTCCTTGTGAAACAACGGTATCGATGCGCTCGCCGTCAAAGTTTTCAAATGCCAGCACGCCCGCAGCGAAAACCAGCCCCGGATCGTCCTCTTCCAGGGCAGCCTCGCACAGATCCCAACCCGGATCACCCGCCACGCGGAGTCCGTCGATATGAGCCTCCAGACGGTCGTCCAAGTCACTGAGATCTTTCAGCGAATAATAGGGCGCGTCAATCGCCCGATTGCGCTGCGTCCAAAGAAACGGCACCATGTCGATATACTGATCCACAATTTCAGTAATTATGTGGGCGTCGTTGGACATTCTGGTAAATTTCCGAGAACTAGTTTATCTGCACTGAACCGCCTCTGATGCGGTTGACACCAGTCGAGTGCGATGACAGGTACGCACCCTTGATAATTATCTTGCCGGCGTCGGTCAGTGTGATGCTGGCCTTGCCGCATTTCAAGACTATTTTCTTCTTTCCAGTCAGCGTAACCGACTCTCCGTCTACGTTAACGTTGACTGATTCATTCTGCTTGGCCCCCGCTACCCCATTAGACTCACAGTGATGCAGGAAACCCAGTATTATTGGCTTGGAGGGGTTTCCGCCGACGAAACTGAGGGCAAGTTCACGTCCGATATCCGTGGTTGAGACAGCCTGTGTCGCGAGCGCACTCAGAGCTTTATCTGCGGGCAATCCGGGATAAGTGATTTCTGGCGTCCCAGACACCGAGATGCTCGCCAGGGTGCCAATCACCACGCCATGGATAGCCTCCATTTCATCGTCATGGGAAGCAATGGAGCGGCTGGGTTGCGACAGCATGGTATCGAACAAGCCGTGGACTCCTTCTTCTATAGGGCTGTCTTTTTCAGGAATGGATTGATTAGAAACAAGTTCTTGTTTCGTAGCTTTGTTCATGTGGTGTTGTTCCCCGCTTTCTAAGTTGGAGTTTCAAAATGGAGGACTTTAACCTGGTGGAGGATCTCCCAGTTGGAGGATCTCACAATTCTAATCCCCGACTTGTCCCAGCTGACAGCGGACCGTTAATGTCAGGTTACTACCAGGCTCCTTGTCAACGACATAAGGAATTGATGCCACTGCGCCACAATAATCTTCGGCCCTCCCGTCCTGGCCCTGTCCTGTCCTGTCCTGGACTCGATTGACTTCATGCTCCATTCTATGGCCCGGTCTATGCCAGGGGCCTGCAAACCCTATCGGCGCCGAAAAGAATTTTGATTGCGATCATACCGTTAACCTTACCCCTAAAATTCTTTACCGCAACCCAATTCGCAGTAGAGATCAGCAATCGCGCAGTATCCGGCATTTCTAAACTCACCGCATCAACGGCTTTCCAGCTTGTAGGGATCTTCTGCTCCAGAAGCTAGCACATTGGCGTCGAACGCCTCACCCGCTACCTTAAGGACGTCCCGAAAAGCGCAAACGGGCTTCTGCGGGGCTAGCAGTCGGCAGGCGCTACCATTCCTTGACGGGCTGTCGGCACGCCAGCGTAATGGCGGCTTGCCAGGCGCGCCGACTGAAAGCCACAGGCATGCCTGCAGTAATCAGTGCATCCCCAGTGTTTCGAGCGCTTCCTAATGGAGTAAGACAGGAAACAAGGCAATTCAGTACACTGCACCGGACTTCGGGGCCAATTAACTATGGGTTAACTCTGGGTTAACTATGGCCCTTGCACTAAACGGGGGCGGTCGGCGGTTAGCTTGTGTCGATGCAGTCAAGGACCTACGCTAAACGGCGAAAAATGAACGCTGTTCCGGGCATTTTTCACAGTGAAGGAACCCCGGAGGGGCGTGGTCTGCAGCGGTACAAGCTTACAGCCGGACGGACCGTTCGAAGCTGCTATTGCGCACTGCGAAAAAGATCTCTAGCTGTGGGACAGCAATGAAATTGCACCTTGAGGAAGTTTGGACACTATGGTCTGAAGTAGCTGCTACCAGACTTGACTTATGTAAATATGCCTCAAAGGATCATCTGTTGGCCAGAGGCAGATGGATTATCCACTCACAAGCCCGGACAATGATTCTGTAATTGCTGACTGATATTCCAGAGCACCAGAGCATTTTTTTGGAGCTAGTTACCTAAGTCGAGGACTCTGTTCTAATAAGCGCATTCAGTTACACTGATACTACTCTGTCAATTTCCTGTGAGGATTCATGGCAGGCAACCAGTTAGTCAAATAGCCTGAAAGTTCTCCGGCCCAGAGTTCCGTGTCTGGATAATCTTTCCTCGGTATTGATGGAAATTGGACGTAATATTGGAAATGGGCATGGCAAATATACTTACTAAACCCACAGATTCATCCCGCAAGGAGTCAAGTCAAGATGGCTTTCGAGAACATTATTTACGTCTCCAGCGCTAATTCGCAGGACGATTTACGCTCAACCGATGACCTGGCAGTAGGGTATGATAAATCTGTGAGTCGATTAGTCAATCCCAACAGGATTGATGCCGCTGAATTAATATTCAATACAGGAAGCTTGGCAGAGGTTTATTCACCTAGTTTCTTCGACAGCTCGAACCTCGTTGTGAATCAATCCAATGCATTTTTAGATGGGCCGATACCCGTAGTCTTAAGTGAAGGGGAACTCCCTCTATCCAGGTTGCTCGTGACTTTGACCTGGAGCCAGGATTTTTCAGATTTAGACCTCTACATCACCGAACCAGACGGTGAGACAATGTGGTATTCCAATCTTAAAACAGCTAACGGATTGGAACTTAGCTTCGAAGAACTGGATGGTTTTAGTGCTGAAGTTGGGACACTGCATGCGAGCTCGGGTTTTGTCGAGGAAGGATTTTACAGAGTAAGGGTTCATTACTACAGCGACAACGGTAATGAGGAATCAGCGACTGGCAACGTCGATATTATATTGAATGAAGGTTCTAGCGAAGAGCTGGAACGTAATTTCGACTTCTTCTTGCCTGCTTCGAATATCGAGGCTGATGGCCCGGGTGGTTCAGGACCGAGCTGGGCAGATATAGCACTAGTTAATGTCGAAAATGGCCTTGTTCTTGGACCCTTTGATACGACGCTAGTAGACCTAGATGGTGCTGAAGGAGGGTATGTAACAGAAAATACAGGCTTAGGATTATCTGTAGGCATCACGGCATTCTTATGGGGTTTTCAGGACGACGATACTTCAGTTTCGTATTCACTAATTAATGATGCAGACGGCAGGTTCACCATTGATGCCTCAACAGGTGTGGTAACTACGTCTGCCGTTCTCGATTATGAAGAAGCAACCAGCCACGTAATTGAGGTGTTAGGCAGCGGAGGCGAAGGATCAATTAGCAGTGCTTTTGTTGTTGAGGTCGGCAATATTAACGACAATGTCGTCAGCCCGATTCTCGATACCGATGCGGCTGATAACTTCGTCGCCGAGAATCAGGCGCTCCTGACTCCGGTCGGCATCACCGCCTTCGCCACCGAT